>Ga0210128_1000110_pt1 | contig 10210 bp, 12 predicted proteins | sample Tolay_CordB_D2_FD_185579 | JGI IMG/M metagenome (GOLD analysis project Ga0210128, IMG submission 185579) | Wetland microbial communities from the San Francisco Bay, California, USA, that impact long-term carbon sequestration - Tolay_CordB_D2... | ecosystem: Environmental > Aquatic > Marine >... | reverse complement strand
CCGCTTGTTTATACTCTCAATATCTTGTGCTGGGGTTCGTGGTGGGGAAAGTGTGAATTAAGGGATGTAATCCACATTCCGCACTTTGCGTTTTGAGCCAGCCGGTTAATCTCAAATAATAGTTTTTCGTATTGACAATTGCTCTCGCAGTTACAACCTTGTAGATAGTCAAAAGTACGATATCCGCCGTCTCTAGTGGAGAAGCTCATTAATAGACTGTGCATTCAAGTAGCTAAAGTAGCTATTTGGTCTCCTTAGCGGCTGAACTCGTGTTGTATAGTGCGGTATTGAACCGCAAACAGGAAAAGGAGGAATCAGTTATGAAGAAGTTGGTAATTGCCATTCTGGGCTTGCTAATTGTCAGTGTCTCTGCTCAAGCGGAAGAACAGGTCGTTCAAATACATCTGATCGACAGTGCAGGCATAGGTAAGGCTATTGGCACAGTAGAGGCATCCTCGAGTCAATATGGAACTATTTTGACACCTAACCTCAGCGGTCTCGCTCCAGGCTTGCATGGCTTTCATGTCCATCAAAATCCAAATTGTGGTCCTGGAGAGAAGCAAGGTAAGAAGGTGCCCGGGCTGGCCGCTGGCGGCCACTATGACCCTGCTGGTACCGGAACCCACAAAGGCCCTTATGGGAATGGCCACCTTGGTGACTTACCTGCCTTGTATGTTGACGCGGATGGCAAAGCCACGCATCCAGTACTTGCTCTGCGTCTCAAGGTCTCCGATCTCAAAGGCCGGGCGCTCATGATTCATGCAGGAGGCGACAACTACTCAGACTATCCAGAGAAGCTCGGAGGGGGTGGAGCCCGCGTGGCGTGTGGGGTGGTTAAATAGGTTCAAGGCTCTACCAGGCGCTCAAGATGGCTGTGGCTAGACAGCTTAGCTGTTCGCCGCACTTACCTCAAGCGTTAAATACCACTCCTTGGAGGTCCTTTTTAGCACTCCCCCATGTTAGAGTTACCATGTGGTGGGGAATTATTTGGAAAGGCAATGCCTCGCATCATCACAAGCCCTCACTGGCTTTCGCTGGGCTGGTCAGTGGGGTTTTTTTTGTTGTCACTTCCGCCCTCATTCCTGTAACTTGCCTCTTTGGAGGTTCCACCTCACCGATTGGAAGACCGTAAACACTAGCTAGAGAAGATAGACAATATAAATATATGCAGAAGCTATCTCATTTAATCAATAATGCTATGCGCTGGTTGCGCACCATATCATTGCCAAAATCTCTGAATCTGCCAGTAGATGAAATCGCAAAAGTACTTTGCTACGGTGATTCAAACACCTGGGGATATGTTCCAGGGACTGGAAAACGGTACTCCTTTGGCTCTCGCTGGCCTGGAATTTTACAAAAGCAACTGGGAAGAAATGTGCGTGTGATTGAAGAAGGATTGAACGGAAGAACCACTGCCTGGGATGATCCGTTAGCAGATGGCAGAAATGGGAAAAAAAGCCTTAAAGTCATTTTAGAGTCTCACTCACCCATTGACTTGCTTGTCATCATGCTTGGCACTAACGACCTAAAACACCGCTTTGGATTATCAGCTTACGATATTGCACAAGGGGTAGGCGAACTCGTTCAAATGGCAAAAGAGAGCGATGCTGGCCCTGCTAGAGCCAACCCGCAGGTACTTTTAGTTGTACCACCTCGGATCCTTTTCTTGCCTGGTCAGACTGCGTTGGATTTTGAAGGTGCGCTCGAGAAATCAGGAGAGCTATCAGTTTACTATAAATCAGTAGCAAAGCATTTAGGTTGTGCATGTTTTGATGCGTCAGCGCTCGTAGCTGGCAGTCCAATTGATGGAGTACATTTGGACAAAGAGGCGCATCGAAAGTTGAGCAAAGCACTTACAGAGGTCATTGAAAACCTTGTCTCTCCACCTTAAAGGAACACCATATTTTGTTTTAGATTAAATTCCAGCAAAGTGTGAATTAAGGGATGTAATCTACAGTCTGTTACCATCTAATGGGTCCGAGCATAGCAAATCCCCCTCCGATTAATATATGCTCATCATGCCTTTAATTCTGGCCAAGTTTAAATCTTGGTAAGATATGTGACTCTCAGATCACAACTCCGATACCCACTATTATGGAGTCCTTTCCTTTATCCTCATTAGTTAAGGCCCATCACCTTATCTTGGCACCTTGCCACCCCAAAAAAGAGAAAAAGAACATCTATCCCCCAAATGGGGGATTCTATCATTTCAGATAATGGTAAACATATGATAACTTGTTGACGTTTCAAAAGATTCAAAAAGGAGAGCTAATCATGGATTACTTTCAAATGACCGCACCCTGCGGGCTGGATTGCTTCAACTGTACCCTCTTTTTGGCCCATGAGGATCCGGAGGCAATGAACCAAGCTGAACAATGGTCTGAGGAATTTAACATTCCTATAGAAATAATGCTCTGTCGAGGATGTCGGAACCACAATGGACAAATACCGGTTCACAAGCATCTATTTGGTGAATCGCATCGCTGTGCTGCCTATGAATGCTCACAGAACAAAGGGGTTAGCTTTTGCGGGGATTGCGACGAGTTTCCCTGTGATAACCTCCATCCCTACGCCGACAGGGCTGGTGAACTACCACATAATATCAAGGTCTTTAATCTGTGCTTAATCAATAAAATGGGTTTGGAGAAATGGGCCGAGTCAAAAGCGTCTGAAGTTCGCGAAATTTACTTTAACAAGCCGTGGACCCTGACATAATCAACTGTGCGGGCATTGGAGGAGTGATGGATCTCGTCGCAATGGGAGTCGTAGCCGGAGTGTTGGGGACGTTGGCGATGGATTCGTTGAACCTTCTCTTCGCCCGAACTGGGATGCTCTCGAAAATAGAAGTGGGGATGATTGGGAGGATGGCCGTGGGCTGGGCACGCGGGCGCTTCTGCTATGGGCATCCAAGCGAGATGGAGCAGGTCGCAAACGAGATGCTCTACGGTTATGTCACGCACTACACCATCGGCGTGGGCCTCGCGGTCCCGTACGTGCTCGGTTGGGATCTCTTGGTCGGAGGGCCTGCATCACCGGTATGGGCGCTTGCCTATGGCGTCGCGACGACGGTAGCCTCCTACTTCTTCGTTTTCCCTTCCATGGGGTTGGGAGTGTTTGGCAGGCGGTCTCCCGAAGGCATTAGGGCTCCTCTTTCCAGCCTGGCCAACCACCTATTCTATGGAGTGGGTCTTGCGGTCGGGGTAGCACTGGTGTGAGCACCGGGGAAGGAAGAATGCGCAGGGTGGGTTATGCGCCACCTAACAAACGCATTCAGCCGACTGTCACGACGCATGCTTGCTGGCTGCACCTGCGGCATGTGTGTGCCAGCGGCTAATGCGAGCCGTTAGCATTATTAATTTTCTCAAAGGAGGTAGAAAGATGAAAAAGTTTTTTCTTTTGGGAGTCGTTTTACTTGTAGTCCTCGTAAGTGTTGCTTTAGTTTTTGCTGAAATCAGGGAGACTCAAAGGGCGCGAGGAGGCCCAGACCTGAAAAATGTGCATGACCGAGTACTTTGTGTGGATGGTTTCAAGGTGTTCCAGACAATCGTGTTCGGTTTCGTTAAAGAGGGTGGCGCAGCGGTCTCCAACATCCAACTGATGGAAGAGAGAAGCGGCAATCTTGTACCTGTTCGCTGCACTAACTGAACATTACATACTTTAATCTAAACTTTGTTTTTTTGGGGCCAGCCACAATATGTGATCTTATTAGGCGGAGGCAAATTGTACCCAAAATTGTGCCCACTGTGCCTGTTTTTTCCTGAAATCACCCAACATTTCCCAACATCTTTCAGACACAAAAAAGCCAGTAAATGAAGCTAGATAAGCTCTATCACTGGCTTTGCTGATTTTGCCTTGTTTGGATTAGAAGTGATGCGTCCAGCGCAGGTTGAATCGATAGCCTTCCGGTCTGTTTTCGACCATTGTTTCAAAGTAGGCGTTGAAAAAGAGATGGTTGTTCTGCGAGAAATGATACACTGCCCCGGGGCCAATAGCCAGGACCTGCTCCTTCCTGCCCGAGACATCGTCACCGTCCACCTTAGTATCGGTAATTTGTTTGAGGTAATAACCGTTCACACCGAGACGAAGCCTTTTTTCCAGCACCTCATATGCCGAAGCGAAGTTCACGTGGATCGCCTGCCCCGCCTGGGAGTCATCAGCATCGACGAAACCTCTGTTGGGGTCATTGTTTTCAGCATTCCAGAGGTAGTGCAACCGCCAGGTAAGTGTCCATTTAGGCATGAGGAACAAAGTTGTTGCCCAGTAAGGGTTAAAGGAAAAGAAGTTGCTGCCCGGGTTGAGCTCTCTATCACTGTTGTATTTTCCTGTGGGAAAGATCAATTGAAACTCGATGCGATTCAGCATAATAGGACCACTCTTGCCCATGATAGGGTCCCACTGAATGAAGGGGCCCACCAAAAGGTCACCGAATCCTCCTGCATTATCTTGGGGAAATGCGGGATTATCTGTGCCATAACTTATGTCTGTGTAAACAAAGGGTACGATCACATCCAGACCCCATTTGCCTTTTATCAAGGGTATTTCCGTGTTTGACTGATAAATTCCCTGAAAGAGCATGATATACAGGTCTATGTCCTCGTCAGCGAAAGAAGGTAATGCACTATCCCCATCGGAGTCCTTGAATTCATCCGAGGTAAAGTAGGTATGATATTGCTGGTAATAGAAGCCGGGACCGGCAGGTGGGCCGCCGTCAACAAAGCTGGTAAACCCAAGATTTACCCCTGGTAAATCGTAGGCCTGGGCTGGGACCGTGCACAGAAGGCCACCAACAAGACTGAGTGAGATTAGACACAACGCCAGCTTACTCGATCTAAACAATGTCGTCCATTTCATCTCTCTTCTCCTTTCCCGACCGTGATCACTGACCTGCCCCCAATTAATGTACCACCTTTAGAGTTAGAGTTTCATCCGTTTTAATCTGCAACCAAGTTGGATCTAGGAGTCGTGGTTGTATTGCTTCAGGAACCGGTGGTTTGTACTTCAAAGCACTGTGTGGCCTGAAAGTGTTGTATTCTTGCCGCCACCTTTCTATTTAGAGAAGAGAGGCCCAGGCCGGTCAGGGTTCCAGCTTTTCGGGGCTAGCATCCCTAGAGCCTCAATTAGTGGCTAGTTCAGGCTAAAATACTACCAGCTTTTAACGCCTCTTGCAAAACGCGGAAAACGGTTGCGCATAGGTTGCAGAATTGGGCAAAATAACCGCACCCAGAGCACCCTTTTCCTGCTCTAACCCATTGAAATCATTAAAGGCGACTTCTCAAAATGCAAAGTGCCATTTTGATTGCTCTGGCTTAAAAATGCGGTCTTAGCGAATTCGGCATCTCAGCTTAAAAGGCAAACAAAAAGGCGACTGATGCAGGGGATGCACCCCTCATCAACCGCCATCTGTCTCTTACCTCACCCTCCGGATTGGCCCATCCAACAGGATGAGCCCTATTTAATTATCTTATCCTACCTTCCCTATCTCTTTACCTTCTTCATCTACAATCGCTAGGCGGGCATATTGTCCGATCAGCCCCAGGGCATCGAAGGGTGTTTCACAACTCCCACCAAGAACCAACTTTTGCAGTTCATTGGCCCTATCCTGTAAGCCTTTTTGTTGAAGAGCGTCAACAACTGCCCCCAAGATCTTTAGAACTGATGTTTCCTTAATCGTTACATACCGCACTTTTGGCCTGGGGTCAGGGACACCGTCAGCGAGAGGCTGTTCTTCCACAGTTATAGTTTGTGTCAAGGTGCCCAATTCATCATGAGTTATTGGCCTTTCCAGTTCTTCCGACATTTCCCCCTCCAATCATCCAGTTCATTAACGACTGGGTAAGCCCCTCGACAACATCTTGTCCCGGCACCATACCATTGAGTTACATGGGTTGTACAACATAAATAGTAAGCGGTAAACAATTCATCTGTTTGACTAATTTTCTAATTCTCTCATTTTCTAATTAACCAACCTGCCTTCTGTCCTCTACCTATTACAACAAATGACAGCGAAGCGTAGTGACCTAATGACGCCAAAGGCACATGACGCGAAGCTCGATTAGAGCTAAGCGCTGCTGCCTCCTGCCAGCCTGTCCTGAGCTTGCCTGCCCTGAGTTCATCGAATGGGTCGAAGGGCTGTCTTCCCCTATATGCCCTCTATTTCATCTTCCTCACGGCGTCCCTTATGGCTTCTTTAGCCAGCGAAGGATCAACAGCAAGCCAGATTACCTCGGCCCCTTTTTGAAAAAAATAGTGTGCCTGGCCCATGCCTACGGCTAAATAGACCGCACGCTGCTCGATCATCATTTTCCGAAAATGCCTGAATTGTTGTTGTTTCCCCTGCTTCATGCCGTGGGCCATCTTCTCGATCGCTTCGGCAGCCTCTCTTTCAGAACTGTGCTCCGAAACCCAAAGCTGCCCACTGCCATTTTCAGCCACATAAGTGCCAATATATCCCCGCAGAAAGCTGATTTGCTTTCCGTGCAGCCGATCAATTTCCCGCCTTGCCTCCTCACCGGATTGAACCTTCTCTAACCGCATTGATCCAATGGACTGCGGCAGTGGAATGTCAGTGGAACTGCAAGCTATGAGCAGGAGCAGAAACAGAAAAACGAAGGGGAAGTTACTGTAGAAGTTGTCCAGTGTTCCCTCAGAGCGACTTGTCACTGAAAGTTGAAAGTATGATGTAGTCTGTGGACGTTTTGCATCAACGTCCCCTCTTCCCATAACGTGGCAAGGTAGCATGCGCGGGCCCTTATTTTATCTGAGTGGCGATTTCGCGGAACGTAATCATGTCAGCGGGGAAAGTCAATTGAAACCATTATTGGGTGACAGGTGGGAAAGGGCTTTCGACCTTTACAGGATTCAAACGGAGACGTGCCCCTTTCACATTGGGTAAGGTGCAGCCGGGAGCAAAAAATTCATCTCATCCTATGGTAAGTTTCATTTCGTGCAGGTCATCATTAGAAGCTTGCGGAATTGTGGATACAGTCTTGAAACCGGCTTTCTTATAAAACAATATCGCAGGCTTACATCCGTCTATAACGATCACATCGATCTCAGTAATCTTTCTATTTTTCAATATTTCGACCAATTTGTGAACAAGATTTGTGGCAATGCCTTTCCGTCTATGTTCTGGGTGAACAGCAATCTTCAAAATAGTCGCAACGATATTTTCATGACAGCAACCGGCGATTAGGTAGCCGCAGACCTCTTGCCCGTTAAAGACAAGAAATATATCCTTTGAAATCTTTTCCAAAAAGTCGTAATCCCACGCAGTTGGAAATGAGAGCTTTTCAATTTCTATAACTTTCGCGTAATCTTCTTGTTTGGCGACCCTGACAATCATAGGTTGTCTTATATTTTCCATTAGATGAGGTAGGTTGCGGTTATATTATTCATCAGTGTCACCGGAGAATTTTCTCTTGACGATTTCCAGCTCCTCTGGTGAAGTGTTTTCATCGAGGTCCATGAGATCTCCCTCCACTGACTGGATGAGTTTTTCCTCAAACATCCTTATCCAGAACAGAGCGCTTTCCCGATTTGGCTCTTGCACGTGGATGCTGCCGGCCGTCCCCTTAGCCGCTGGAATCTCACCCGGGTCCTGGACGTAGACATCACCGCCAAATATCTTCCTTAGGCATTCTATCATCTCCCGGCCTAACCCCCTGCGCTTCTCGCCGAGGACTTCCAAATGAAAAAGGCTGATATGTTTTAGCCCCTGCTCGTCCAGCCACACACTTAGCTCGCCCTTGTACTTATTGGGATTTTCAAAGTGGAGCACTTCCAGGGAACCGTAACCCTTGAGGACTGTGAGGAGTTCTTTAATGCCCAGTTCCTTGTCTGCGCCTGTCCAGATAATGTCCTTCCAACATACCTCCGCCATGACCTGATTTCCTTTTTCTCCAACCAATTATTCTCTTAATTATTGCAACCTATTGAGATCATTTCTGTTTTAATCAGTGAAAAGGTCCGGCCCTTGATCTCGGATACTACATTGTGGCACTGCCTGTCAAGCCGTTATTTCATTAGCCCCAGAGAGCGTGATCCTCAAAGCCAGCCCAGGGTTCCGCTTTGCGGGGGTCAGAATTGAATGGCTTTGCCTAAGGCTATATTGTGCAGAACTTTCAATACAACTTAGAGCTGGATTCAGCCTCCTATATATTTTGAATATCGAAACTGGGGACCAGCCCGCAGGGTGGGGAGTCCGAAGGACAATATCGAACAAGGAATTTCGAACAGCAGAAGTTTTTAAAAGCAGTAAGGCAATGTTTTTTACTTCGACATTCCGCGGTTCCTTGTTCTGCGGTTCTGCGGTTTATATTCTCAAAGACTTGATAGCTGATAGTTGAATGTTGAGCGCCGAGCACAAATAGGTGCAGCCCCTTTTCTTCTTTTCATATCAGTACGTGTGATGAGAGACATTTTGACTTTGACACATCGAAACTGTAAAGTGAAAAGCCGAAACCAGACAGTCTGAGGTAACAGCAGTGAATGCTACAGAGGCCCGACCAGGACCAAGCCTAAAGCTGTCATTGACAATTCTTTTTGTCTTTATTGCCTCTGTGTTGGTGATCCTTCTTTTGCGGAATGAGAGAGACTCAACCGTAACAACCACAAAACAGATCCAAGTGGGGTTTCCAGCACCCAACTTTACCTTCCCCGATCTCAATGGTCAGCAGGTTAGTCTTTCTGACCTCAGAGGCAAGGTAGTTCTTGTCAATATCTGGGCCACCTGGTGTCCCCCGTGCAGGCAGGAAATGCCTTCCATGCAGAAACTGTATGAAAGATTCAAAGATGAAAACTTTGAAATCCTCGCCGTCAGTATTGACTCCACGGGGCGTGAAGCTGTGGCCCCTTTTATGCGAACAATGAATTTGACCTTCCCTGCCCTGCTGGATCCCAGAGAGAATATCAGGCCTCTCTATGGCGTAACCGGAGTTCCGGAAAGCTTCATCATCGATAAAGATGGGATTGTTGTTGAGAAAATTATTGGCCCAATAGACTGGGCCACTCCAAAAGTCTTCCTTTTTTTCCAGGATCTCACTACAAAAGCAAGATCCTGAGGCCCAACCTGGTAACGCGAGGGGGTTAGAGTTCAATGGTTCTGCCTAGGGCTATATTGTACAGAACTTTCACTACAGCTTAGAGCGGGATTCAGCTTCTTTTGTATTTTGAATATCGAAACTGGGGACCCGCCCGCAGGGTGGGGAGTCCGAAGGACAATATCGAACAAGGAATTTCGAACAGCAGAAGTTTTTGAAAGCAATGAGACAATGTTTTTCACTTCGATATTCTGCGGTTCCTTGTTCTGCGGTTCATATTCTCGACTAGTTGATAGCTGATAGTTGAATGCTGAGCGTGGACCGGGGAGACCGGATCCAGCTATCTTGAAGTCCCTTCCAGGGGGAAATCAAAGTCGGGTCATCCCCTGCACAGCAGGATTTTTGAGGGCCCGGATTCTTGTTATAGACATCCCCTATTCCAAAGGAAATGGCAGATCATCTAGGGAAGAGTCATGGCGAGTACGCCTCATGTCAATCTCGAGATCATTTATCATGACCTTCATCATTCCACGGCATAGCTTCTTGTAGCCTAGACCATCTCGATCCAGCTCTATTCCCTTCTCAGCCAGCAAACGCTCGACGGCACCAGTTGCCCGACTGTAATTACCGATCGCTAGCTCCATGCGACAGCCGTGCTGTAAATAGGCCATGGCATCAACATGGTCATCCAATCCTTCCTCATCTGTCCAACTTTTCCTTCCCAGAACTCTATCTCTTTCATCTTCTTCCAAGATTCTTTCGAGATAACTCCGCAGCAGTGCTGTGATCTGAGTGTCGGTCAGTTCTGCCATTCCCTTTTTCATTTCAACAACTGATTTAAAATCACATATTTCGCTTAGGAAATTAGAGAATTAGAAAATTAGTTGATTAGTCAAAGAGTTAAATCGTAGAATTCGTTGAAGTCGTAGAAATCGTAAAAGGCGTCAAGGCAACTCATGGCGACAGATCTCCCAAATAACGAATAACTTATAACGGATAACGACACTGCCTCCTGCCCCATGCTCCATGCCTTCCCTCAGTCCTTCTCCGATTTTAACACGGCCATGAAGGCCTGCTGGGGAATCATAACGGAGCCCACCATCTTCATGCGCTTCTTGCCCTTCTTTTGCTTCTCCAGGAGCTTACGTTTGCGGGTGACATCGCCGCCGTAG
>Ga0210128_1000098_pt1 | contig 10855 bp, 8 predicted proteins | sample Tolay_CordB_D2_FD_185579 | JGI IMG/M metagenome (GOLD analysis project Ga0210128, IMG submission 185579) | Wetland microbial communities from the San Francisco Bay, California, USA, that impact long-term carbon sequestration - Tolay_CordB_D2... | ecosystem: Environmental > Aquatic > Marine >... | reverse complement strand
CTGCGGTTAAACTGGCCAAGAAAATATTCCATGATCTACAAGGCAAGAAGGCCATGCTTGTAGGGGCTGGCGAGATGGCCGAGCTGGCTGCCGAGCATCTTTTGAGTCAAGGGGTGGATGAGATTATTGTGGCCAACCGCACATTGGACAGGGCTTTGGCTCTGGCCAGAAGGTTCAATGGAACCACGATATCTCTGGAAGAATTGAACCAAGAGTTGAAGCAGGTTGACATCATCATCAGCTCCACAGGTTCTCCAGAGCCTATAATCAGTTTCCAGGACGTCAGAAAGCAGATGAGGGCCCGCCGCAACCGCCCACTGTTTCTCATCGATATCGCCGTACCGAGGGATATTGACCCCGAGGTAAACCGCATAGACAACGTTTATCTCTACAATATTGACGATCTCCAAGGGATTGTGGAGATGAATCAGGCCGAGCGTCTTCAAGAGGCGACGCGGGCCGAGCACATCATTGCAGCTGAGGCCTTGAAATTTGAAGACTGGCTGCGCACCCTGGAAGTTGTGCCAACCATAGTCTCTCTTCGTCGCAAGGCTGAGGAGATCCGCCGGGCAGAGATCGGCAGGACCTTGGGTCAGCTGGATTCTCTTCCACCAGAGCAAATCGACGCCCTCCAAGTCCTGACCCAATCCATCGTCAACAAAGTGCTCCATGATCCCATCTTGTTTCTCAAACGCTCCAGCAGTAGGACACAGAAGGACGTACACCTGGATGTTGCCCGGAGACTCTTCAGCCTGGATGAAGATCGGCCAGAAATGGTAGATAATGAACTCCAGATATCTGTTGGGTCCAACTAATAGCCCGCCTGATTTACGAAACCATTACTGCGGTCGCGGATATTACAGTCCTTCCAACCGTCCTCAGGCAGGACTTCCTTCGTTGCGCTCCGAACAAATTCACCCAGCAAGATATTGTGCAAGTACGGTTCGGGTCCGAGACCTTGCGGTTGCCCGGTGGGACGCACATCTTTTCGGTCCGGCGACACGGTTTCACGAATTATGCGGGCTAGAGCATGGTCCTGCCTTTGTCTGGAGTCGCCTGAGCTGTTACTAGTCTTCATCAGTTCAACAGGCTGTACGGCAGAAGAACTCATTTTCCCCCGCTCCAATAGCTTTTCTAAACACAAATTGTTATTATGGAAAGGAATGGTGAGCCAGTGTTACTACCCCAAATAAAGAGCCATTTCCGGCATGAGCAGAATACTCATTTCAATTTATCTTTGCCTGACTATCTTATTCGGCTGTGGTGAGACCAAGACGGAAAGAGATATAGAGACGCAAGAGAGTAGACCATCCCTTGTCCTTGGTCTTATTCCTGAGCGTAACATATTCAAACAGCTTGACCGCTATGAACCCCTGGCCACTTATCTCTCGGAAAAGATCGGGGCCGATGTAAAGCTAAAGGTTCTCACCCGCTATGGAAATCTTATTGATAATTTCGCCTCTGCAGGTTTGGATGGTGCGTTCTTTGGCAGCTTCACCTATACACTGGCGCATGCAAAACTGGGCGTTGAAGCCATCGCCAGACCAGAGACCGTTGGAGGCGTATCCACATACTATGGTCTCATCTTTGTGAGAAAAGACAGCGACATCAAAAGCGTACAAGATATGAAGGGAAAAAGCTTCGTCTTTGTGGACCGGGCGACCACAGCAGGCTACCTCCTTCCCCTGGCATTCTTTAGAGCGCACAGAATCGAAAATTATAAGACCTTTTTCAAAGAGACATATTTTAGTGGTACCCATGAGGATGCAATCTATGATGTCCTCAACAAAAAGGCTGAGATAGGAGCTGCAAAGAATACCGTGTTCGCCAGGCTTGCAGCCGCTGATAGCAGAGTAAAAGATGAATTGGTCATCCTGGCCAGGTCGCCTGAGGTACCTGAGAATGGTTTGGCGGTAAGGAATGACCTTGACCATGCTATCAGGAATAAACTGCAAGAGGCGCTGCTCAATATGCAGAATGAAAGCCAAGGGATTCAGGTGTTGAAAGACTTGGGTGCGATGAGATTCATCGAAACTACGGATAGTGATTACGCCAATGTATACAAATATGCAAAACAAATCGGTCTGGATCTGACCACCTACCAATATCAAAACGAGTAATGAAGAAAATAATTATTACAGCAATAACCATCATTTGCTTGGGTTTTATCCTGGGCGGCACCTATATAATCATCAGCATGGAGACCGCAACATCACAGCTGGATCATGTGATATCACTCCATCAAATTGAAATCCTCAGGGAACAATTATTGATCTATTTGAAAAAGGTGCAGTCCGATCTCAGCCTAAAGAACACACAACATGCAAGAAGTATCGATACGGTTATCGACAACGTCAGATTTCTAGATAAGAGCATGGCAAGGTGTATGGGCTGCCATCAGTCGGCGGCTATGCTGCAAGGAAGTAAGCAAAATGAGTATTTGCTGAGGAGGCTTTATGATCTGAAAAGTGATATTGCCGAATATAAGAATTCACTAAGCAGATACTTGACCATGAGGGCCAATCGTAACAGGACAGAGATAGAGTTCGACAAGGCCTTCCATACCACGGAAAAGTTAGTGACAGAAGTCAATACCATGGTGCACACCACAAATGCACGACTTGCCGAGAAAACTGAATCTTCTTTTAGAGAGATTTCACAAACAAAAATTATACTTTACATAATGGTGATTCTGGCCCCATTTCTTACCGTCGGTCTAGGCTTTATTATTGTCAGGAAAGTTGCAAAACCGGTGAAGGCGCTTTCGCAGGCAACGACAAGAATAAAAGACGGTGATTTGGATTACCGCATAGAGGGTTTGGGCGATGAGTTCGGGGAAGTGGCGGCATCCTTTAATGAGATGTCAGATTCGCTCAAACACCACATTCGTGAACTGGAGGAGAGTGAGAAACGTTACAGAACGCTGTTCGAAAGTGCAGGGGATGCCATTTTTATTGTGGAAGGTGAGGGTGAAAACCCCGGCAAGATCGTGGACGCCAACCCGGCAGCAGCGGCAATGCACGGCTACACCCTTGATGAACTATTGCAGCTCAACCTGGTAAAAGATCTGGATGCGCCGGATGCCGCCAAGGAGGCGCCGGAACGCATTCAGCGTATATTGAAGGGAGAGTGGATCCAAGCAGAAATCAATCACCTCAAGAAAGATGGCACGGTTTTCCCGGTTGAAATTAGTGCTGGGCTGTTAACCTACATGGGTCGCAAATATATCTTGGCCGTCGACAGAGATATCTCAGACCGAAAAAAAATGGAAAGTTACATACTCCAGTCAAAACTTGATTGGGAAGATACTTTCGATACCATTACCGATATGATCACTATCCACGACAAGGATTTCAATATCATACGCGCCAACAAAACAGCTAGAGAAATGCTCAAACTACCTTCCGTGGGAGTTACAAAGGCAATAAAATGCTATGAGTATTACCATGGAACGGACTGTCCGCCTGAAAATTGTCTCAGTTGCGCTTGCTTGGAGACGGGAACGTCTGATTCCTTTGAAATATTTGAGCCTCATTTAAATAAGTACCTCGAGATAAGAGCTATGCCACGACTTGACCGTGATAACCAGGTGGTTGGCTTGATCCATGTGATCAGGGACATATCTGAGCGCAAGAAGGTAGAGGACGCACTGCAAAGGGCGGAACAGATGAAAATGGTGGGTGAATGGGCAACAGGGCTGGTCCATGAAATCAAAAACCCTCTTGCCGGCATCAAGGGATCAGTGGAAGTACTTGCCGATGAAGCAAGTATCCCAGAGGAAGACAGGGCCATAGTAGTACAAGCAGTTGAGGAGATTAAACGAATAGAATTGTTGCTAAAGAGCCTGCTAAATTTTGCCAAACCGCCGGAACCTCAACTGGCGCTTGTAGACGTAAATGACATCCTTGATAAAACCATTACCTTTGCGCTGAGACATCCGTCTCTGTTGTCAGAGAGCTCAGCGGCGATAAACGTTTTTAAGGATTTTGATCCAGAACTTCCGCAGACGATGGCCGACCCCATGCAAATGCAACAGGTATTCCTGAACCTTCTGCTCAATGCAGTCGAAGCCATGCCGGACGGCGGCATGCTGGCTACCAAGACTTCCTATGATAAAAAGTTAGATTCCATCGAAATAACCATCTCTGATACGGGAAGTGGGATGGAGCAAAGCGTAAAAAGCAAAGTCTTCCAGCCCTTTTTCACCACCAAACGAAAAGGCAGCGGTTTAGGTTTGTCCATAACCAGGCGACTGGTCGAACAGCATGGGGGGCAGATATATGTAGAGAGTGATCCAGGGAAGGGAACCGTGTTTAACATCTTTCTCCACGTTAACGAAAAGAAAAAGGAACAGGTGTCATGAAAGACAAGGGGAAGGTGTTTCTGCTGGATGACGATGAGCTCATTGTCTCGGTGCTCGCCAGGGCTTTGAAGAAGGAAGGTTACGAGATATATCAGGAGACAGAATCAGACAGCGTTATCGATAAAATCAAGTCTTGTGCACCCGATATATTATTGCTTGATATATCAATGCCCGGCCGAGACGGGATAGATATCCTGCAAGAGATTCAGGCGAGCGAGCTTAATATACAGGTCGTTATGTTGACAGCGGACGATACTGCTGAGACCGCGGTGAAGGCAATGAAACTGGGCGCTGTTGATTATCTGACCAAGCCCTTTAACACCGATGAGGTGAAAATAGTTATCAATGGCATCATAGAAAAGGAAAATCTCAAACAGGAGGTAAAATACCTCAGAAAAGCCTATTCCCAAGTTTTCGAGAAGGAATTGGTGGGAGAGTCAAAAGCAATAAAGGAACTGAAAAACAAGGTTGAAAAGATTGCCCAGGCTGGAGTCTCAGCAATTCTTATCACCGGAGAAAGTGGAACCGGTAAGGAGGTTGTGGCAAGGCACATCCACAATTTAATGTTTGGCACCGACGACTCTTGGCAGGCGCCGTTCGTCTCGATCAACTGTGCTGCCATGCCGGAATCCCTTCTGGAGAGTGAGCTCTTTGGCTATGAAAAAGGCTCATTCACAGACGCCAAGTCTGACAGGACAGGGCTGTTTGAGCAGGCCAAGGGAGGTTCAATTCTCCTTGACGAGATAGGTGACATGAAACCGGACCTCCAGAGTAAGTTTTTAAGAGTTCTGGAAGAAAGGACAATAAGACGTGTCGGAGGAAAAGGGGAAATAGCCGTAGAGGCAACGGTAATAGCCACCAGCAATAGAAACCTGGCGAAGGCGGTGGAAAAGGGTGAATTCAGGAAGGATCTATTTTTCAGGCTCAGTCCACTCTACCTACATATAGTGCCACTCAGAGAGAGAAAAGACGACATACCACTGCTTGCCAACCACTTCCTTTCACACTTTGCCTCCAAGTATAACAAGCACATGATCAAGGATTTCTCCCCGGAAGCAGAACAACTCTTAATTGACGCCAGTTGGCCGGGTAATGTGAGGGAACTGAAGAATCTGGTGGAGAGGATTGTTGTGCTCGAGAATACCGAAGAAATACAACCCCAACATATTCCACTTTGGATTTCTCGGCCCACCATGACCGCAGACCATTCTACAAACGGGAGATTTATCCTGCCCGAATCAGGGATATCCCTCGAGGAGCTGGAAAAAGACCTGATCCTTCAGGCCCTGGAAAAGGCGAATCAAAACAAGACCCATGCAGCAAAGCTCCTGAACATAAGCTACGACAGTCTCAGATACCAACTAAAGAAATTCGGCATAAATTAGTTAGTGTTCATTCGGAAACTTGCTCTTCGGTTGTCATTCTGAGGAGCAAAGCGACGAAGAATCTCAAGATCCTTCGCTGCGCTCAGGATGACAGAGCGCCGCTCACCTTGCGGAGCCTGCCCTGAGCTTGCCGAAGGACTCATAATGACAGTGTTGAGTTTCCGGATGGACACTAGCAATAAGGTCTAAACAACTCCTCCACTTTTACTCAACCAGCGTCTCCAATGCCGACTGCACCATCTCGGATGCCATAGCGTGGGCAGTATTTATCTTCCCCCAATCGAAGAAGAAAACGCCATGATCGCCCTCACTAAAACTTCTGCTGGTCCAGACTGCCTCTCGACTCCGTCGCTCTATTATCAGGGCGGAAAAATCCACTTTAGCTTTACCAGAGAGTCCTAGATAGTCCTGATAGTCAAAGACTTTACCTGTAAGAATTAGGTTGGCATCCAACCTGCTAAAAAGGGCATGTGAGTCAGCAATAGATATGCCACCATCCATGGTGATCCTCATTTGAAGGAGCAGATGCCTAATTATTCCGGGCTCAATTACAGCGAAGTTCTCTGATTTTAGTAGCTCCTTGACAAAGTGGAGAGCCATGATATCCCCAGCGTATCTATTCTCAGTCAGGTTAAAAAACGGTACCACCGCCACAGTGTATTTCCAGCCCGGCTCGAAAACGGGAGAACGGTAAAATACCTTTGGCCAGAACTTTATTATTTGCCTCCGGCTAACTGACAAGTATCTCTTACCGGAGAGGTATCCTGCCAGGGAGGTGGACAGGTACCGCACGGCTTTGTTTAGAAGTTTTCGAGGATCTTCGATGAGGGAAAGTTCAAGAATTCCTATCGTATCATCACCTGCCAGGCCTACACCGTCCATCCATAATATTTCCGGGTTGTGTCCGGTGGAAACCAATCTGCAGGTTAAAGCGACCTTGGGAGGAGAAACCTCGCTGTAGAGATCCACAGAAGTGATCAAAACTGCATCGGCACCGATCTCATACCTGATATCTCTTGCTGTCATCTCGTTTAGGCCACCCATGTAACGGACACGGTGTTTTACGATAAACCTCTCCAGGGTTTCAGCGGGGACAATGTCTAATCCCTGCTGTTTGAAACTGCTCATCAGCAATTGTCTTATCTCTCCGAGGGGGGCAGGAGTGGAACTGAGGTTAGTAACCGGCAAGACCGCGACAAGCAGTTTTTTTTCGGGGGCAGGATGGTCGTCAGTCACACGTATCGCACGGTTATTTGTCGATGAACAACCTGAAAGGCAGATAATAACTGTGAAAAGTATACTGAATAGTTTACTGGAAAAGTTTGTCGAGAACATTATTTACAGCCGCCATGGTAACATCGTTCATCGGCTCGCCGCCTGCGCCGAAAAGCCTATCCCATATACTTATGCCGCCCTTAGTGGCAGATGCTGTCCACACGATCTTTTGGCTCTGTATTTCAATCATTTGCACGTTCATTGATACAACATTTGCAGTGGCATTTCCTGACCTTACCTCTCCATACTCTGTTACCGTCCCGGTAATTACGGCATCCACCTTGATAATCCCGGCGAATTTTGCGATTTCCTCCCCGGAGGGAACAGCCGGATTGAGTATTCCTGCCCTTGCAATTCCACGAGAAACCTCACCGGCCGGGATCACGTAAACAGCCCCGGTAGACAAGAGGCTGTTAGCAAAGACATCCCTCACCCGTTCTCCCGCCTGCGATTCACGTGAGAGGTTCTCAAAAGGCATCACAGCGACGCTCCGTACGGCTGCAAAATCCATCTGCGGATCGTGGTAATACGTAAGGCTGGAGCCGGGAGCGCAAGCAAATAAAAAGATGATAAGTGAAGAGAGGACAAGTTTCTTGAAGTTTGCGAGATTAGCCACTCTAGTCATAAGAACTTCCTCACCACACAGGCTGTGGTCAAACTGTTTCAGTCAGAGTAAATATAAAACCTGCTGTTTAATATACCACTTTGCTATGGCGGTCAACTTGTTTGGCATACATCCAACAGGGACAAAAAATGTTGAAAAGGTGGTGGCAAAAAAAAACTTGTGTAAGGTTTATTCCACGATTTCCGTCAACACTCAGAAAGTGAGCCTGAACTTAGCAAATAAGTTGTTGGACTCTGTTTTCACGGAGTCGGTTTTCGTTTTTTGATAATTGTAAAACGCTTCCAAGAAAAAATGGTTGGATATGGTCCAACTTAAGCCCGGACCTATTGTTGTGTCTCTCCGGTTTTCAACAGATTCCAAGGTTTCGTTGTAGGTGAACAAGAACTGAAGTGCGCCTTCAGGAAAAGGTGACCAGCTAACCACATAATTTTGAAGAGTTCTTGTTTCAGAGCCTGTCCTGTCCACGATATTAAATCTGGCATTAAAGGACAAGGCTGCAGTCGGTACAAAAAAAGCTTCTACAGTAAAATCATACCTGGAATCTTTTTCAGGCTCTATGATCTCTCTCTGCAGATAATCGAGGTTGATAGTAAGCATTTGATTTGGTACAAAATTCGTCCCCGCTCTCAAAAGAATACTCTGATCCGTCTCATCACTGCCCGCGGGTCTGTCCCAGTTGTAACCTAAATCGAGAAGGGCGCTCCAGCCTCTATAGAGTCTTGCGTTATTGCGGAGAATTACCGAAACGTTATCGCTCGAATCATCTTCTGCATTTTCGCTCCTGCCGCTGAAGGTAAGGGTCTGGTCGAAGGTTGGCAGATAGGCACCCTTCATGGAAAGACTATAATTGTGTTCAACTATGTCCACGCCGTTTTCTTCCTTTGTGTCGGTCCGGTTCAGCCTGGCAGCAGTGCTGAATATTTCATTGAAAATATGATTGAGGGATAGGGTGTTGGACAGTTCGGTCCTCTCATTGGAAATCGGATCTTGATCCCGAAAATTGTAGAAAAAATTATAGCCTAGCGTGGTCTTGTCGGTGACCTTGGCTCTCAGGTTGAGATCATAAGTCCAGTCAATGTTCTTCTGTTTTTCCTGGAACGATGCCCCGGCGACCGTGCCGAATGCTTGCATTTCTGTGACAAAAATGTTGGGGAAACTGGGAGCACCAGGAACTGTGGGAGAAAGCGGTCTGGTCACAACCTTGATAAAGCGTGTATTTACGGCAGAAAAAGATATCGAGAATGAATTGTCAAAAGTTCCAAAGGGAGCCGGAGATACTGTGGCGACCAGGGTCCAGGTGCTGAAGTTTGTGTTATCAGGGCTGGTGTAGACAGACCAGGAAAAAGAATTTGCCACCGGATCTGTAAGGCGCCTGTCTACCCATATTTCTATTTCATTTACCTCAACCGAGGAGCCCAGATCTACCCCGATGTTTGTCAAAGTCAGTTCATCGCCGCCCAAGCCAATGTCTATGCCAGTTGAAGCAGTAAGATTACCATCAACCAGAGCATTATTGACAGTGAGTGCAGGGCCGTCTTGAGGGGTGTTATCCAGAGAAAAAAGTCCCTGAAAGCGCAAGAGCGGAGCTTGGGCGCTTGGGGCCCCAGAGAACTCGAAGATGTTGTAATTTATCCTGTAACTGGTATCAAAGAAAAGCCGTCCGTCCCAGAAATTGTCCGAATACTCTGCTCTACCAAAATGGACTTGCTCCAGGGTATCAAAACTGGTTAAGCGGTTGTCTGTCTCTGTTCGTGAATAAAAATAGTTGAGCCGAAGTTTTCTCCAGGCTGTATAGTTGGATTCGACGGTAAGCAGCTTGTCCACGAGGTCCACGGTCTCCGGGTCGTCGTAGGTATGGGTGTAGCTATAGCGCAAAACTACATCGGGAAGGTCAACTGGCCTCCAGCCGAAGAGGGCATCATATTCGTCCCTGGAGTCCTCGGTGTTAGGGGTGTTTGTTGTGCTTTCATGGATTTCCGTCCGGGTATACTGTAAGGAAGCCTGGTAAATGGGATTGTCCAGCCTGAGTTCCACAAATGGTTTTAGTATCCTCTGATCCGTTTCGATTTTTGAGCCTTCACTTCTGTTGGTAGTTTCGTTTAATTCAAAGAGGGTTCCGGTTTCAAATGTCAGGTAGGGGTAAATGGTCTTCGATAGATTCAGGTTGTACTGCTGTAGAAATAAATAGGCGTCACTGTCGAACTTTTCTCCGGTGATCTTGTTGGTGGTTGTGGAATCAAGATTTTGGTAAGTAATTTCGCCATTGAGGCTTATGTCGTCGGCACAGACTTTCTGTGCTAGAAGACCGTGGAAAAAGAGCATAACCGCTAATAGCCACATAAAAAGGAAAACGGCCCGGCACATATACTATTACTCACCCATGACAACGACTGCGTAAGCCCCCTCACCTACTTCTATTTCAGCCATAATCTTTTTGCTGGTTAGATTGACCTTCTGCACCATTCTTCTTTCCGGAAGCGCCACAAAAAGAGTATTCTCCTGGCGATCAATAGTCATGTCGGCGGCATTGCCTCCTACCCCGATGGAATCTATGAACATCGAAGAGGAAGGGTCCACAATGGCAATCTCCCCCCCAAACCTCTTGCCCACCAATATCAAACCTGTGAGGAAATTGATTTTTATGGATACGGCCCCGGTGCCAACAAAAATTTTTTCCGTCACCGTCAAACGTGAGGGATCAATTACAGAAAGATTGGGCGAATCCCTGCTAATGACGTAGAGTTTGTCGCCAACCCGATTAAAGGCGCCTCTTAGGGGAGATCCCTCAACCGATATAGTTGCCGTAATCGTCCTCTGGGTTAAGTCCACCACAGAAACCGTGTTCGAGCGGGAGTTGGTAATGTAGGCTTTGAAACCTGAAGGGGCCACCACCGCTGAAGTCGGCCCATCACCGACCTTGACTCTCCTAACCTCAGTTTTGGATAGGGCATCAATTATGCTCACCGTATTGGAGCTGTGGTTGACCGAAACCAGAGTCCTTCCATCCGGGGTGAGGGCAAGCTCCATGGGGTTATCTCGAAAATTAAGTTTTATCCTGCCCACAGTCTTGCCACTGAATACATCATATATCTCCACCGCATCATCTCCAGATACAGCCACATAGGCCCGTGTCCTCCTCTGATCGAGAACTATCCCCTTGGGTCCCCTGCCGGTGGCTATAACATTTACAACCTCCATGGTTTTCTT
>Ga0210128_1000097_pt1 | contig 10886 bp, 11 predicted proteins | sample Tolay_CordB_D2_FD_185579 | JGI IMG/M metagenome (GOLD analysis project Ga0210128, IMG submission 185579) | Wetland microbial communities from the San Francisco Bay, California, USA, that impact long-term carbon sequestration - Tolay_CordB_D2... | ecosystem: Environmental > Aquatic > Marine >... | reverse complement strand
AATCCCAGCCGAGTGTAGATTAAGGGATGTAATCCACAGTTCGCTCCCCCCCTCCATACTGACACCTATGTCTTAACTTGTTATCATAAAGTGGTAATTGTTTTCCCAAATTATGTAGTTGATTTACTTACAACTTCTAGAACGAGTTCTAATAGAATGTGAGCTAACTATTTAAAACTTATAGAAATCTAGCTCAAAATCCTCCCTGGCATACATTTTGTTATAACCGAACCGTTAGGGTTACGGCCTTATGGTTCCAAACCCCCATCAGATTTCGGTAAAGTCTGGTGGGGGCTTTTTTCCATTTCGAAAATATCATCTGTATTTGAGAAGGAGACCAACTATGATAACTGATACAATCCCAGTAGCTCTGATTATCGGCGCACTAATAATATTGGGGTTAACTGTGCTTGAGTCCTAATCAACTCATATTTGTGACATCCACCCCCTTTGTGGTAAAGTATCTCTTGGACAGGGAGCCTTCTCTGTCCGGTGCCCCTACCCCCATCGGCTGCTGTGCGCCGGGTCGATGGGGGTTTTCTTTTTCATCACCTCACTTTCTTCTCTATGATTAGGCATATTCATTGCATCTTTTTCCCTATTAAAAGTAAGGGGAAAAGCAATGAACGTAATATTCATACTACTAATTTGGCTGTCAGTAGCCGTTGTTGTTGGGATTGCCTTGGGAAAATTCTGCGCTGTTGGCAGCGGCCGTAACGCACAGATTCCTAAAAAGAGGAGTACGGAATCTGAGGCTTTGGTAGACAATGTTATACTTCTAGAAGATTTACCAGAAGAAGCGGCATAAATAAGGGTTCCGACAACCTCCGCTTCTTTTCCTTGGCATCGGGTTTGCATTAGTGAATCCGTGAAGTGAGGATGGGGCCACTCATTCATATCCCTTCCATGGATTGCCCCCATCGGCATAGGGTCGATGGGGGTTTTCTTTTCCACCCCTCCATGTTGCGTCTCATTTGACACAGCCCACTTCTTTGTCGTACTCTGAGAGCAGTTCAAGTTCCTACTATCACTCATCCACGAATGACAATCCTTTTCGTTCTGCGGAGGAAGACTAGGAGAAATGATACACCATGCGAAAATTTGAAAAGATGCGAATTAAGTCAGAAGATATTACAATCATTTCAGAGACGTCTAGCCTTAAAGGCGAACTGAAAATGCCAGGAAATGTGATTATTATGGGTTCCTTCACTGGAAGCATAATCTCTCGCACCTTGGAAATCTTCAAAGATGGCAAAGCCTTAGGCAGTATTGAAGCTGAAAATGTCACCATCGCTGGGTATTTTGAGGGTGAACTAGCCTGCTCCGGTCTCCTAACGATTGCCAAGACGGGGACAGTGAAAGGAAAATTGGCATACGGAGCTTTGTCAGTAGAACTTGGCGGCCTGTTAGAGGCTGAGATTTTCCAATTAGAATCCACGGACACGAAGTTAATCCCCTTTGACCGCAAGAAACCCCATACCGAAAAGTAGGCGAAAGAACATTCTGAGGAATAGGTCACCTACGGAAATCAAACGAGTCAAACTCCATCCTGTCAAATGCTCTCAGTGCAAGGCCAGTCTCATGGTAAGGCCAACAGAGAAAATATGTCCTGTTTGTGGGGGTTTGTTGCCAAAACCTATGAAGCGTTGACAGCCTTCTACATCTTGTGCCAGAGTAATTTCCAGCAGAGTGTGAATTAAGGGATGTAATCTACATTTTCTCCCTGATTGGCCATTAGTAGGGCTATTAGTAGCCAAAATCAGACTTGTTACCTATTTACAACGATAGCTTCATTATCGTAATCTGAAAGTAGCACCAGTTCTTACTATAAGGTAAGAGGCTTGGATGTCTTGAAAGGCGTTACTATGAATAAAATCGCATATCTCACGATGATGTTATTTTTGTGCATGAGCACAGCAGCTTTGGCAGAAACCGAGGTTGTGATTTCCAAGAAGAATAAGTTTGGCGGCATTACAAAGAAAACCAAGTATTCTGAACAAGACGATAGTTATAAAGCAGGAATACAACAAACCATAGATTACTATGATAGTCACGGAAATAGACGAAAGATTGAAATCTACACAAGTGGGAGCCATTCTCAGAAGTTGGATTTAGATATGATCATTCACTACAAGAGTACGGGAAGAGTACTTGAGGTTTATCCATCAGATAAAGAAACGGGAAGAGAGAAAATCTCTAAACTTGTGTCGCATTATAGTGAGAATGATAAATTGCAAAAGAGAGAATACTACTTCGCTAAAGACAGTCCTGTATCGAAACTCGGAGTAGATAAGAGGGTAATCTACTATGATGATGCTGGGGGAGCCACTAGAGTTGAGCATATTGACAAATCCGGTAAGAGAGTGATTCCCCAGCAGTAATACAAGTAACTCTACCATATACTGTGCCAGAATAAATTCCAGTCGAGTGTGAATTAAGGAATGTAATCTCAACTTTCGCAGCGGGGTGGTGGGCTTATGTATCTCATTAGTAGCCACTCGGCGCTTTCTGCAGTTTCACGGTAACGCTACCTTATGAGGTGGGGTAAGACACACAAGGGTTCGGACGAGGAATTGCTATTCGTCTGCTGCTTGCCGATCTCAATTACGATATACTCGGCTGGCTTCCTGATTATCGCCCGTTCTGATCGAATTAAGAGGGTAGGGACCTTCCTCAAGAATTGTTTTATCGTCTGTTTCATCCTTGACGACAGCGTTCCATGTAGATTTTTCATAATCGTGGTTTGAAGTTACCAGATACCTATGGCCAGCCTCAACCTTTATGGAAATATCTACATTCTGTAAAGAGTTGTGGGTGAAAAATACTTGATAATTATAAGACTCCCCAAAGACCGTAGTCCATGAGTTACCGGAAAAAGACACGGTCAAATGATAATCACCGGGAAGAATTTCAAGGGTAACGTTGCCAAAGGTATCCTTTCCCTGAGGGCTTTTCTGACCATTTACAGAATTGATCTGTATGGTCTCCCCTTTGCAGACAAGTCGCGCGGTTTCGTTACTGGGCAGTTCCGGGCCTTTGTATAAACTGTAGGTCTTTTTGGATGGTCCGCAGCTTGCCAGATAGACCATAAAGACAGTAGCTATCAAAGCACTTAGAAAACGTGAGATATTCTTGCATTTGGGTCTTGGCATAGTATCTAACCTTAAAACTCAGGATTTACAGAATTTATTACGTCTCCCATTTAAATGAAATGATAACACAAAATTCCATCTATGAAAATGTAGATTACATACTTTAATCCACACTTTACGGTTTGAGAATCAACTACTATCCATAGTTATCGTAATCAACATGACCATGTCACAAGTACGCCTTCGAACGACCCTACCGACCCCGGCCACCGGGGCTCTGCTGGCCGGAATCGCCCTGCTGTCGGCGTTGCTGGGGGCATGCCAGCCCAAGGCGAGCCGGCCGACGGCGCCGTGGCCGGTTTCCGGAGCCGTCGATCACACCACACCGGCCCAGGCCTATGCCGGTGAGGTTCTCAGCTACATGATACAGGTTGTACTGGGGGCGGCCGGACCGGTGGACAACCGGGAGCGCTGGCAACGGCGGGGGTTGGAAGTCCCACTTGATTATAGCGAAATCTACGCCATCTTGAACAGTCCGGGGGGGGACAAAACCAGTTTGATGGTCTTGGACCCCCACATCCGCGGCCTTTCCAGCGTGCTCTATCACTACGACCGGCGCCTGAATCAATTCAAAGGGCGCACGGTGTTCAACAGCGTCTACCCGTCAACAGAGCTTCTGGCGCTACGGCTGCTCTTGGCTCGAAAGCAGAAGACCGGCGGCAAGATAGGGCTGTCGGCCCTGTGGCGCCACCAGGACCTGCTGCGGTCAACGGATCGGTCTGCGGATCCGGCGCACCTGCAGAAGTTCAACCTTTCGGCCGAGGAATTGACATTGCTGCAGGCGGTCATAGAGGCGGAGCCCCACTTTCTAGAGTACCTACACCACCCCAACATCGTCGGTGCCCTGACCGACATGCAACTGGTTCAGGAGGATACCGCGATCCAGCGCAGCCAACACCTGGGCGGCAAACCGGAGTTGGCCTTCGAACACATCTCCGGACCGCGGGACAACCGCGCTGTGCGGGTTGCCATCCTGCCCTCACTAACCGCAGCCTTCTCATTCGGACCCCAAGCCGGAGAACTGTCGCGCCACGGTTTTCGAGCGACAAAACGCTATGTAGAGGCGGTCAACCGGGTTGCCGCAGAGTTGTCCGCGGCCTATGCCGCAGAAGGGACGCCGACCCGTCCCGCAGTGGACATTTTCGCTTTGATGGAACGGCCGCTGGTGATCACGCCCGAAAACGATCGGGCGGTGGTGGAGCGCATCTGCCCTTGGGCCAAGGTGGTCTTCATCCTGTTGGGCAAGGACGTCTATCTGTCTCTGGGGCCCAAATCAGCCGGCCGGCCTCCCCGGATCTACCTGGACATCGATGCTGTTCGTTATGGAATGGTTGCGGACAAAATCGAGATGGCGGCCGCCTTTTTGCGGTTGTCCAACTGACTGTGGATTACATACTTTAATCCACACTTTTGCATTTTAGAAATACCCACTATATATATGGGCAAGCCAAGAACGCTATTCACTTTTCAAAGAACACTGCGGAGTTTCGTCTCCGCTTTTTTGCTCAGGACAACAACCCCCGCTCCCTAAAGAGCCTGTTAAGTTTCCTTCCTAACCCTATTGGTGCATAGTTAATCTCCTGGCATATTTCCTGCATCTTTTAACCCCAACGAAGAGAGAGCCTATCCCACTCTCTTCTTCGTATACAAACCTCCCTTTTCAAACGCCCCTACACCAGCATTTTCGGTGTGGGGGCAAATTACTAAAAAGTGTAACGAGATGACGCAGAAGGAAAGACGCAAATTCCCCAGAGTTCCAGTGGATTGGTCTGCCATCGTAGAGACCAACCATGGCTCGTTAGAAGGAGAAGTCAAAGATATTAGTGTTGGCGGAGCATGCATCCTCTGCCCAGAGGAACCAATTGCCGGGGAGAACATCTCTATTCTTCTCAAACCCCCCGGACAGCAGTCCATCCCTGTGATTGGCGAAAAAGTCTGGTCAGGTTTCTTTGACATTCACTATGGAACAGCATTCGGTATGGGTGTTCAATTTATCCACGTATCACCAGAAGACCGAAACTACATCAGTACTCTAGTAGAGAAAAAGCTCGATGACTAAAGCTCTTCCTTGCGATGATACCAAGAAAAAAATTCTGATTATTGATGATGAGTTTGACTTTGTTGAAAGTCTTCAAATCATCCTTGAGCAAGAAAACTATGAATGTCTGACAGCACATGAGGGCAAAAAGGGTCTGCAGCTCGCACGTGAGTGGAAGCCTGACCTAATAATCCTTGATATCATGCTACCGGGAATGGATGGCTACAATGTTTGTCGGGCTCTGAAATTCGATGTTCGACTCAAACAGATCCCTACAATCATGTTGACCTTCAAGGCGAGGACTGAGGATCGCATTATGGGTAAGGCGTCTGGGGCTGACTACTATATTACCAAGCCGTTTTCCCAAGAGCAACTGATCGCCAAGATAGAAGAATTGTTGGATGCTTGAGACTGGATTTTTTAAGAATGGTTTCTCCCCGCTGGCCTAGGTCACCTATCTTTACTTGCCTACTGTCCGGCCTGTACTTTTGGAAGTTCGCATACAATACTTTAATCCACACTTTTCCTCTTGAGACTTAACTACCCTATTTTGTCACCTTTCTCTTTTGTAGTTCTTTGACGATCACGATAGTAATCCAACAATACTTCTTTGACTTTAAGATTCCCCCGAATTAACTTTCGCATACTGGCAAAGCTGAGTTCCATTAGCATACTGGTGTCCAAGGCCGACACATAGGCCGAACGCGATTTGCCAGTCAAAAATGACATCTCACCAAAAAATTGACCCTCCTCTAAAATGGCAAGCTCTTCCTCATTTCCTTCATAATCTCTAGTAAATACTCTGACCCGCCCGTTCAATATCACATAGATTGATCTCCCTGGATCCCCTTCCCTTATGATTATCTCTCCCGCGCTAAACCCATGAAGCTCCGTAGTATCCGCCAGCTCTCTGAGCTCCACTTCATTCAAAGGGCGAAAGAAAGGAATTGCTGCAACAACCTCTCTGATTCGTTCGAACGACAATTCAGGTTCTTCTTTTTCACCCAGAATACCCAAACCTTCTACCGACGATAGGATTTGTATTGTATCTTTGAATTGATTTTCCGACTTAGCAATCTCTTTCTCTATGAAGCTAAACAGTATTTCTCCCAGGTGGAAAGTATCCCCAGACTTGAGAGCCAGTCTATCCACACGCTTGCCACCAACTGTTATGCCATTGGCACTTTGCAAATCCTCTACCGCCCAATATCCTTCCTGGAAACTGAGCTTAGCGTGATTACGTGAGATAGTGGGGTCAGGAATGGTGATAATATTATCTGCACCACGACCAATCGTAGTCGGTCCTAGTAGTGGATAGACGGATTTGCGCATGGATCCAATTTGAAAGGCCAAGTAGAACTTCTTCACAGAGATTTCCTCTTATCATGGGTTTTCTGAGCCAGAATAATATACTCAGTCCCTAGCATGCTTCTTGCTGACCGCTGAAAAGCAATAAGAATGCCAACGTAACGGTTTATAATTCCTATCAATTTAGTGGGACTGAGAATTACATACTTTAATCTACACTCTGTCATTCGGCATTCCGCCACTATATTTAGTTGGTGTCAGGGAAAAGAAAGACAAAAGCTGAAACCTTAGTCGTTGTGTAGTGACTAAGGGCTATGGGTTAGCTGGCCGCAGGCTGCCATAATCCCGGCCCCACGGCTTTGGCGCACGGTCGCGGTGTAATGCTTCTCTTGGAGTATTTTCTGGAAGTCCTCGATGCGGTTTGGGGCAGGACGCTTGAAGGGAGATCCCGGATATTCGTTGAAAGGAATAAGGTTGATCTTGGCTCGAAGACCTTTCAAGAGCTTCGCCAGTTTACGGGCATCTGCCGCCGAGTCATTAACACCAGCAAGCAGGAGGTATTCAAAGGTAATCCGCTGACGGCGTGGCAGTTCCAATTGACGGCAAGCCTCCAACAACTCCTCCAGGGGGTAGCGGCGGTTGATTGGCATAATACGAGATCGTGTCTCGTTGTCTGCAGCATGCAGAGATACGGCCAATTTTATAGGAAACCGCCGGCTCAACTCGAGCATCTCCGGCACCAGACCAACTGTGGACAAGGTAACTTTCCTGGTGGAAAAGTTGAGGCCATGGTCTGAAGTGATTATCTCCAGGGCCTTGGCCACCTGATGCAAATTGGCGAGAGGCTCTCCCATTCCCATGAAGACCAGGTTGGTTATCCGTTCTTCTGGGCCAAGTTCACGTCGTGCCGCACAAATCTGGTCTACGATCTCTCCAGCGCTAAGATTTCTCCTGTAGCCCTGCTCGCCGGTTAAACAGAAGCGACACCCCAAGGCACAACCAACCTGACTGGAAACGCAAAGAGTAAGCCTCCGCTCCTCATCAATTAAAACACTTTCTATGCGTTCGCCATCCAGAAGACGAAACAAAAGTTTGCGAGTCCCGTCTTTATCGGTCAACACCTTTTCTCGCATCACGCTGGGAATTCGTGCATGCTGTTCGAGCCAGCCGCGAAAATCCTTGCTCACATCCGTCATTTCCTGGAAGTCTTCTACATTTTGAGAATAGATCCATTTGAGTAGCTGTCTGGCCCGGTAAGCGGGCTGTCCCGCCTCTTGAATCCAGAGTTCCAGATCGGCTGGGGTGAAGTCTTTCAGAGGAACAAGGTCGTTCATTTCCGCTTAACCTGATACTCGTCCGATACCCGGTTCTGCAGGCAAACCAGGTCATAGCGTTTGACACTTCCTTCGTCGAACCACTGGCTGCCGAGTTTCTGACAGTCACTGCAAGCTTTTCTGGGCACACAGATGCCGAGAAGGTGATTTCCGGTGTCAGCATAGGAGTCGATCTTTATCACTCCAGCACACTCCCTGCAGACCCTGACCGTTTCTTTCTGTTCCTCGATAATGTTGTCGGTGTCGTAAAAAACGGTCTTACTGCGCTGAACAAATTCGTTTCCCGCCAGATATTTTTCCCGTTTGAGGCTGCATTGCTGCCTCTGCTCAAGCAAGTGCTCACAGGTGCTTGCTATGGCGCTCGTCACTTCATCACTTTGACGAATTTCCTCCGGGTCGTAATCCGGTTCCTGTACCCATGAGTAGTCAATACCAGCAAGCGCCAATAGTATACCTACATTTACATAAGGCAAAGCCCCCTCGATGGAATAGCCTCCTTCCAGGACAGCTATATGTGGCTGTAGCTTCTCGGTGAGTTTCGCATACCCTTGGGCGCAGAAGTTCATTGCAGTGATTGGATCACTGTAATGATTGTCCTGGCCAGCTGAATTGATAATAAGCTCGGGCTTGAACTCCTCCAGAATTGGCAAGACTACTCTATCCAGCACATGGAGGAAACCCTCCTCAGAGGTCATTGGCGGTAGGGGGATGTTCACCGTGGCCCCTAATGCATTTGGCCCTCCCATCTCACTAGCAAAGCCTGAACCGGGATAGAGGGTGCGGCCATCTTGATGTAGACTAATAAATAAGGTGTCAGGGTCATGCCAGTAAATGTTCTGGGTGCCGTCTCCGTGGTGGCAATCAGTGTCCACAATAGCCACCCGGTCCACCCCATAGGTGTGGCGGACGTGCTCCACCATGACAGCCTCAATATTGATGTTGCAGAAACCCCGGGCACCGTGTACGGAGCGCATGGCGTGATGTCCTGGAGGACGTACCAGGGCAAAGCCACAGTCCACCTTGCCCTCCAGCACCGCCTCGGCGACTGTTTTGCATCCACCTGCGGCAATATAATGGCTTTCAGTGAGAACGGCCTCCACCCCCGGCACACAAAAATGGACACGCTCAACATCTCTTGCCGTAGCCATATCGGGATTGAGTTCCACCAAGCCTTCGATGTCCAGGATACCCTCTTCGAAAACCTGGTCCTGGGTATAGAGCAGACGTTCCTCTCTCTCGGGATGGGTCTCACTTATTGCCCAATCGAAGGCTGGAAAGAAAACCAGCCCAGTTCTTCTCCTGGCTTTCATACGGCAGCCTCTCTATACGGACTGATGAGACCCGGTTTGATCTGGGCCCTCACCCGGATGTCCCGCCCCACAGTGTAAAATCCCTGCACCATATTGAACTCGGAATCTTCAAGCAGCTCCATTTCCAGATTGTCCTTGTCGGCGCCAAGCCGATGAGCCTTTTTTCGGAGGAGAGCGAAAGCAATCTGAACCACCTCCTGCTTTGAGGCCTCTTTTCCAATTCTATCCAGATAGCCTTCTTCCGGAGCGCAAACATAACCGCGACTTGTATCTGCAAGTACCGTCACTTCACAGGTGGTTCTAGCAACTGCGGCGCCGATAGCGTTGGCCACTTCATATTCAGAGGGAACTCGGACCTGCAATCCACTGACAGCCTGCAACCAAGGGGCTATCTCTTTCGCAGGACCTCCAATAACGATAATGCCGGACGGTTGTATTGTCCTACCTTCTAACAGTTCGTGAATAGTGTAAACCGGCTGTTGGTTCACTCTGTTTACAAGGGCGTTGACTGCTTCAATGATGAGCGAGCAGGACTTCTCTACAATTGCCTTCGCAGTTTCCTCAACTCCTTTTCCCAGTTGCTCTGCCAGCCGATGAATTCCATCAATGGCACGTTGCTTTTGTCCTCCCTGCACCGTGTCAAGAGTTACCAAAGCATCAGTGGGAGTTGGCTCTGATCCGCCGTAAGCAAGGGCCCGACCTCTTCTCTCTGGCCCAATTTTGAGATGTCCGTTTTCCAGCCGCACCCAGCTATCACCCCCCACGCCGATGGATACGGTGCGAAGGGCTCTCACCAGGGTATTATAACCCCCCATTCTAATTCCCAGCGGTTTCAGCAGTGGCACACCCTCTACAAGTATAGCTATGTCCGTGGTGGTGCCACCTATGTCCAGTACCACCTCCTCCTTGCTGGGGTCGGTAAAAGCGAGCGTACCCATAACGCTCGCAGCCGGCCCGGAGAGGATAGTCTCCACCGCATACTGTATGGAGCTTTCCTGTGCCATAGTACCGCCATCTGCCTTGAGTATCTCAAGCGGTATCTGGATTCCCTCTTGCTCCAAGCACCCCCGGACCGCTTTATAGAATTCGCCGCTGATCCGGGCCACAGCACCATTCAAGTAGGCGGTGGCAATACGGCGGGCAAAGTTCAGATGGCCTGATACCTGATGGCCCAATGTTACAGTCTCGAAGTTGTCCGCCAACAAGTCACGCATCTTCAATTCGTGACTGGGATTGCGAATGCTGAATTTGCTCACCAACGCAAGGTTGCGGACGTCTTCAGACCTCAGCTTCCTACCAATCTCCAGTACTTCCTCGTCATTGATTGGAGCGATTTCCTGACCCCGATGATCAATAGCACCACTGACAACATAGTAGTGATCACCAATGGTAAACGCATTGGGATTCACCCCAGGGCCGCTGGCCACCAATATTCCCACCGGCTCTGTTTTTTCTTGAACGATGGCATTCGTAGCCAGAGTTGTGCTCACCACCACGCGCTCAATAGATTGAGGATCCAGGTCCTTGGTTGCCTCAGAAATGCCTGAGCAGACGGTGTCGAGAAGATTCACCTGGTCTGTAGGAAGTTTGACCTTGCTGACAATCTCCCTGCCTTGAAGAACCACCACGTCCGTGTGAGTTCCGCCGACATCGAGCCCGACAATCATCCGTTACCTCTGGTAAGAACTAGTAAAGAATCCGGGCTCAAAGGACCCGGCTTTAGACGGCCTTCTGAGGGGGCCTC
>Ga0210128_1000093_pt1 | contig 11068 bp, 8 predicted proteins | sample Tolay_CordB_D2_FD_185579 | JGI IMG/M metagenome (GOLD analysis project Ga0210128, IMG submission 185579) | Wetland microbial communities from the San Francisco Bay, California, USA, that impact long-term carbon sequestration - Tolay_CordB_D2... | ecosystem: Environmental > Aquatic > Marine >... | reverse complement strand
GGGCAAGCGAGGCTTCGTTTTGCTCGCTGCTATGGGGCTAACTCTGCTGTTCGCTTTGGGAGGTTACACACCTTTATATCCCTTTTTTCATAAATATTTTCCTCTGTTTTCTACCCTGCGCTATCCCGTGAAGTTTCTCTTTCTCGTTGTTTTTTATTTATGCGTAGCTGCTGGTCTGGGCTTAGATGTTTTGCGCAACCGCTTTACCAAAATTCGCCATCCTCCTTATTGGTGTCAGGGACTTTTGGTTGCAGTGGTACTGATTATGGCAACGCTTTTCTGGTTTGCCCGTCTTCACCCGGAACAGATCAAGGCATTAGCGCAGCAATGGGGTTTGACTTTCCTAAAACCCGCTCATTTGCCTTTGGTCCTGCACAATTTCAACCGGATGCTGGTGGTGACCGTCCTGGTACTGCTAGTAATTTTCTTTGGCCTGCGCCACAGGCTGGTCCGCTTGGGCAGTCCACTCCTGCTTATGTTGCTGACCCTGGATCTATTCCTGGGAAGCCGTGGCTATGCCCTTAAACTGGATGCCGCCACTTTTCATGACGAAAATAGCGTTATAAGCACTCTCAGGGCTGATCCCGACCTCTTCCGTTTCCATGTGCTCCCAGAGGTAAAAGAATTGAAGGTCTCACCGAAGTCCTATGCAGAAGATTACCAGATGCGCAAGGAAATTCTTGGCATAAACTTGATGATGGAGCATCATCTTTTCGATATCCGCGGCTATAACATACCGCTACAACCTAGCTATGAAAAATTGCTTGGCTTCATTCTTAGCAAACCTTTGGCCTCGATTCACCCTCTGCTCGACCTGCTTAACGTAAAGTATGTGCTAACGGCAAAGCCTGTTGATATCCAAGGTTTTTCGTGGATCTTGGACGGTCCTGGGACAATCAAACTATATGAGAATCATCGTAGCCTACCTCGGGCCTTTCTGGTGAAGCAGTTCCAGGTGCTCAATAGTGATCAGGAGTATGCTAGAGCCTTCATTGAGCTCACCTTTGATCCGGGAAGTACAATTCTTCTGGATGGAGCACCGACGCGCTTTCTAGAACAGGAACAGAAGCCCACCGTGCCAAACCTGGAGTCAGCTGTTAGGGTTGTCACCTACGAGAACAACAGGATTGTTTTAGAGGTAGACTCCCCGGAGGCAGCCTTCCTCTTTATGAGTGAGGCGCATTATCCTGGTTGGAAGGCATACGTTGACGGCAGAGAGGAAGAGATCCTCCGGGCTGATTACGTATTTCGGGCGATTCCGGTGGGACCCGGGACGCACAGGGTTGAAGTGGTTATTGAACCGCTAAGCTTTAAGATAGGATTGGCGGTGACTGTCCTAACCATGGTGCTACTGCTCACAGGATGGGCTTTTGCGACTATCAGGAAGAAAAGGGCATAGAGCATGGAGCATGGAGCATGGAGCATAGGGTAAATACAAAAGTTTTAATTCTATGTCCTATGCCCCTAGCTTTTTTCGCCGCGTCTCCGTCTCTCCCCATCACCGTGTCGTCCTGTGGTGCCTAGTATCCTTTGACTTCTGATCTCTGACCTCCGACTTCTGACCTCTAATCCCCGTCTCGCCGTTTCTCCGTGTCCCAGCGTCGTCCTCAAGTGCCCAATATTCACCCTGGCTTAACCGCTAAAACCATAGGCAATTGAAAATTCGTAAGAAAATTGTTGACATATATTTTTTTCTTACGTAGGATAAGTTTAAACTTAAACATAAACACAGTTTTGCAAAAGCGAAAAAGGCAAAAGGCGCGGTAGTTTACTGTAGTCAGGACAAATTTAAATTTGAACTTAACCCGCATATTGAATGAATCTTAACGGTCTCGCGACGGTGTTTCGTTAAACATGCGGGTTAACCGGAAGCAGTGAATGGCCCCAAATCTTACTCATAGATGGGCGTTTATTATGAAAACAACATCGGAAGTCGTAAATGAAGTCGGGATCCCTCGCCAAAAGCTCTACTACCTGGAGCAGAAGGCCTTTGTAAAGCCGGAAACAGAGCGGCGAGGTGAAAAAACATTTCGCTTTTACCCAGATCGGGAAGTGGAGAAGATTCGTGCCATCTGGAAATACCTTCGGCAAGGCTTCCGATACCGTGCAGCATATGAAAGAGCATTGGAGGAATTGAAACAACCAAGACTGTTGTAAGTGGCATAGGGCGTAGGCATAGAGCATCCTTCGACAGGCTCAGGACAGGTAGGGCATGGGGAAAAGAGAGATCAGAGGTCAGAAGTCGGAGATCAGGGGACAGAGGGCAGAATTTCGGATCTAGGATTTACTGAGGGCCGACTTTAGCTCGGCTGAGGAACTATGGCGAAAATTTTTAAAATGAAAAAACCCGATATCCTCGGCAAGCTGAAGGGGTCGCCCAAGAAGCATCTGGCCATCGATATCGGCAACCACACTATCAAGATATTGGAATTGTGTACCACTGCCAAGGGAGTAGATCTCGTGCACCACGCCGTGGCTTCCACCCCTCCAGGAGGGTTTCAAGTTTCGGTGCTGGCGGCTCAATTGAAGGAGATGCTTCAGCAACATCGCATCAAGACCAAACAGGCTGTGGCTAGCCTGGCTGGTAAGGGGGTTGCCACCCGACGTCTGACCCTGACGAACATTCCCGAGGAGGAAATTCAAGAGGCCATCCGCAGGCAGGCTGAGGAGCTGTTTCCCTTTTCCCTGGGAGATGCGGTGCTGGCCTTCCAGATCCTTGACAGGGAAGACAGCGGTGCTCAGAAAAGATACGAAGTACTGGTGGCTGCCGCCACCAGGGAAACAGTTGTGGAACATATAGCCGTGCTCCGGGAGGCAGGTCTGGAGCCTGTTGGACTCATGGCCGAGCCACATGCTGTAGAACAGTTGTGGCGCAGTGCAAGTCTGGGAGAGGATGAGGAGGGGTCCATAGCTGTGCTGGACCTTGGAGCCCACAAAACCAGCATTCACATTTTCGAGGGTGGTACGCTTCGGTTTTCCCGGTATATTCCGACTTCGGGGGACGCCTTCACCATGGCACTCACCGGTATGATTCGGGCAGGCGAGCAGGAGATTGAGCTGAATACCGCCCAGGCTGAAAAGCTCAAGCGGGAACACGGGATTTCTTCAGTAAAGGATCGAGGTAAGACAAAGGAGGAGATTCCCCTTGCCCAGTTGGCGGTAAGGATTCGGCCGGTGCTGGAGAAGCTGGAGACCGAAATCTCCCGTTCCTTTGACTACTACGCCTTTCAATTCCAGGGTGAGACCATCACCAGGCTGTTGCTGACTGGCGGTGGAGCTCGACTGAAAGGGATTGAAACCTTCTGTGCAGACAGGTTCGACGTAAGGGTTGGATTTCTGGACCCGCTCGCACCAATTGTTATCGAGGATAGCCCGGTATTTTCAGAGGTGGACGCGGCCAATCGGATGGTTCTGACCGTCGCAGTGGGGTTGGCCCTGCCATTTACAGAGAGGTTTAACCTTCTTCCTGTCGACCTACAACCACATTACAAGAGATGGAGTGTGAGAACTCCGGTGGCCTATGCCATCCTGGGCCTTCTTTTGCTGCTACCGCTGGGACAATACGCCTACCAGAGTCATCGGAGCGTCAGTACTCTTAGTCGGGCGGTAAATGCCAAAAGGTCTGTCTACGAACAATATCAGCGTATCTTTCGAATATACGAGCGGTTGAAGGTAGAAAATAGTCAGTTAGACGCCAGGCTTGCGAGGTTGCCCAGCTTGGATCTTCGGGTGCCTCAGATGGCTGCAGCCTTGCGGCTCATAAGCCAGAAGATTCCCGAAGATGTGGCCCTTACAAATATAGATGTGGAGGAGGGGGAGGGAGGCCTCGATGTTCGATTGAACGGGCTTATTTATGGTCGGAAAGAAGAAGCTTTTCCCGTAGTCACGAAGTTTATGGAGGATTTGCAGCAGGCACCGGTTTTCTCTAATGTACAGCTTGGCGATGCCGGGGACGAGAGAGCCCCGAAACCGGCTGTTCTGGCTTTTGAAATTGGGTGTGTGCTTAAGTGATATCAATGGTTCGTGGCATAAAAGGCATAGAGCATCCTTCGACGGGCTCAGGACAGGTAGGGCATGGAGCATAGGGATTCAGGCCTTCGACAGGCTCAGGGCAAGCAGGCAGCAGGCAGCCCGGCGAGAAAAGCGAGAAAGGCAAGAAAGGCAATCAGACGCTTTTAGCGATTTGAACGAATCCGGCGAAGCCGGATGATTGAACGATTTGAACGGCTTGAACAACTGACAGCTCGGAGAGCTGAGTGAAAGAACTGAACAAAAGAGAAAAGATAATTGTCAGCATAGTTGCCGTGGTTCTCGTTGGCTTTTTGGTGAACCGGTTTGAGCTGGAACCCCAGAGCAAGAAGATGAAGCAACTCCGAAAAGAGCTTGCATCCTTGAATGAGCAGGCTGCCAGTATCGGCCCCAAGCTGGTGGATTTCAACCGGCTGAATTCGGAATTGGTCCAGAAGAAAAGGCAGGTAGCAGAACTGGAACAGGCTTTGCCTCAAAAGGCCGAGACTGCTGAGGTAATTCATAAAGTAATTACGCAGGCTCGTTCTAACGGCCTGCAAGTTCAACAGATTCGACCGCAAAAAACCACGGTTCTGAGGACGCGGGGTGGCAAAAGAGGAGAATTTCGCCAACTCTTTATCAATCTCGATTTCCGCGGTGGGTATGAACAGCTGGGTGATTTTCTCGCTGGGCTGGAGCAACAACCATTCTACGTGAAGGTCGCTGAGCTGCATGTGTCGAAAAGGGAAAAGAGGGAACAGCGGCTGGAAATCCAGCTTAAGCTGGAGATTGTGGTACGGAGTTAGATGGTCTGTTGCTGAATGTTAACTGTTCACCGCAGAGAACGCTGAGATCGCAGAGATGGTAAAGGAGTTGAACAAGATCACAGAAACCGTCATCGGGGCAGCGATGGCTGTTCATCGGGAGCTCGGTCCTGGTCTGCTGGAATCAGCCTACGAGGCTTGTCTGGCCTATGAACTGGCGGAATGCGGATTAGCAGTGGAACGACAAAAGGCCCTGCCCGTGAAATATCGAGGCGTAAAGGTAGACTGTGGTTATCGCATGGATTTACTGGTGGAAGAAAAGGTAATAGTCGAGCTTAAGGCACAGGACAGGTTGGAGCCAATCCATAAGGCTCAGCTTTTATCTTATCTGAAATTGTCCGGCTGCAAGGTGGGGCTATTGATCAATTTTAATGTCAAGGTGCTTAAGAGCGGGATACGCAGATTGGTTCTTGGTTTGAAAGAATAATTCCTCTGCGGTCTCCGCGTTCTCTGCGGTGCATTGACAATGGGCATAGCTAATGGATCTGACGAAGCCTCCACAGAAGATTTTGGTTGTGACTGTTGTGGGGGTGGTGGTGTTTCTTTGGATATTGGTGTGGTTGTTCGGGCCTAAACCTGAGACGATTCAAGCCAGTGCTCCGATAGATACGATGCTGACAAGCTTGCTCCAGAGTGGAAAGCAAGGAAAGAAGGAGGGGGACAAAGGCGTCGAGGAGCCAGTACCTGACACGTGGGGTCGGGATCCATTTGCGCTGCCCTATTGGACCGAAGAAGACGACGGAACCGAAAGCCAACCAGTAAGAGACGCTCGATCCGAACCAGAGCGAACAGGAGGCAAGTCGCAATACAAGCTTTCTACCATTTTGATCAGTGGCTCCAACCGACTGGCTGTCATCAACTACCGGGTCTACTTGGAGGGAGACAAGATTGGTGGCGAAAAGATCTCTGAGATTACATTAGACCACGTAGTCCTGAGCGATGGTTCAGAGGAGCGAGTGCTGAGGATTTCCCAGTCGCAAACAAAGGTGACTGTGGAGGATACCGGAGGGAAGTGAATCATCGCATAGGGCAGAGCGTCCAGAGAAAGTCTTGTTCGTTATGCGCGGCGGATTATCACCCCCACCCTAACCCTCCCCCGTCGAGGGGGAGGGGATTATGAGGTTGATTTGTGAGCCTAGTGCTCTTTGTGGTTCGGAAACTTAGGACCTTTAACCAATTGAGGGTCATAATCTTTAGATTTGTCCACGAGTGGAGAAAGATGCTCAGCCGGAAAGTCTTGATCAGCGGCTTGGTGGCGATTGCTGCACTTTCCTTCTTGTCTTTTGAGCAAGGGTGTGCCAGCAAGCCCCAATTAGTAACTGAAACTGAGCAACCGCCACCACGGTTAGCCGTTTATAGTGATCCACTTGAGGAACTGACCGTTCCCCAGTTCCAGGAAGAGGAACCGGCGCAGATCGCTATTGGTGCTCCGAGCAAGCTGTATTCCCTTAGGGTTCGCAAAGGAGAACTCCATGACGTGCTTCTGGGCTTTGCTCAGGAGAGCGGCGAGAACTTGGTTATTGATCCTGAGGTGGCCGGCATTGTGACCATGAACCTTAACCGGGTAACCCTAGAACAGGCACTGGACGCACTACTGACACCATTGGGCTTTACCTATTGGAGGGAGGGGCGTCTTATCCGGATTTCGAAGCCAAGGATGGAGACCCGGTTTTTTACGGTCAATTACGTAAGTTCCAACAGGGAGAGCAGCAAAACCATTGTTGCAACGGACGGCTCCGGAACGGGTGGTGAAGAAGGCAGCATTAGCAAGACCCGGTTCAAAGGCTCTGAGCAATCAGACTTCTGGGCAGAGATTCAAGAAGGCTTGACCGCTATAATTTTTGGTGATGAGAGCCCGAAAGCAATGGTCAGTGCCCGTAAGGGAGGGGTGGCCTCCAGCTTAACCAACCCTAACGGAAAAAAGCTTGTGATCAGCCGGTTGAGTGGTCTCATCCAAGTGAACGACTATCCTAGGAAGTTGAGGGAAGTGGCGAGGTTTATTGAGCAGATGGAGGCTCATAGTCTACGTCAAGTTCTCATCCAGGCCCGTTTCTTGGAAGTGGCTCTGAGCAAAGAGTTCGATACCGGTATCCGCTGGGACAAAATCCAAGAGCAATTACTAAATCTAGACATCTCCCGCTTGTCACTCTCCTGGGACATCGATGGTGGGACAGCTAGCACCAAAGGTGTGCTGGCAATTGTCAGTGATTCCAAGTCGCTTGCCGGGACCGAATTTGTCTTTGCAGAATTAGTCAAAGCGTTAGAGATGCAAGGCAAGGTGAGGGCGCTGGCCAGTCCCAGGCTAGCCACCCTCAACAACCAGAAGGTGATTGTCAAAATTGGCAGGCAGGATGTATATTTTACCTCTGAGATAAGCCAGACCTCAGAAAATGTCTTGCAGTCTTTTACTCCCAACACCATTGATGTTGGCGTCATCCTGGACGTAACCCCACAAATCGCTCCTGATGGACAGATTATCATGAACATCCACCCCAGCATAACTGCAGAGTTCGATAGGGTGAGAGCGCCGGACGGTTCTGAGTTTCCGCTTCTTCAAATTGGTGAGACAGACACGGTTGTGAAGGTGCTAGACGGACAAACCATCGTCATTGCTGGTCTCTTGCAGGAAAAAGACCAAGAAACACGGAACTCTCTTTCCTGCATTCTGTTCGGGTCCACCAACCGACAAGCAGAAAAGACTGAGTTGGTAATTTTACTCAACCCTAAGGTGATGACTGCTAAGCGGCTTTATTAAGTGACCAGCAAACACAATAGGCAATTGGCTTTGCTTGGGCAGGAAGATGCCCGGCCGATAGATTATTTAAGGCCATGAGATCGTAATATGTACTTAGAGTTTTTTAGCCTCCGTGAAAAACCTTTCGGGTTGACTCCTGACCCCAGGTTTCTCTTTTTCAGTGAGAAGCACCGGGAGGCCCTGGACCATCTTCTCTATGGCATTCACCAAAAAGAGGGCTTTGTACTCATCAGCGGTGATACCGGTACTGGCAAGACCACACTGTGCCGGGCACTAATGGAGCGACTTGACCCCCACGAGGTCACCACCGCCCTCATCCTCAATCCCCTGCTCAACGAAACGGAGCTGCTAAAAGCCATTTTGGAGGACTTCGGCTTGCCGGCCACGGGGGCCACCAGAAAAGAGTTGCTGGATGTGCTCAATAGTTTTCTTTTGAAGACGCTGGCTGCAGGCAAGACAGCGGTGCTGATCATCGATGAGGCGCAAAATCTCTCTACCAACTGTTTGGAGCAGGTTCGGCTCCTTTCCAATTTAGAGACCGATAAAGAAAAGCTGATTCAGATTATCCTGGCTGGGAGCGAGGAACTGCCGGTCAAGCTGGAAAAGTCTGAGCTCCGCCACTTGCAGCAGCGTATCTCGCTCCGCTACCACCTCAGGCCGCTGGACAGACAGGAGGCAAGAAGGTATCTGCAGCATCGTCTGAACATGGCAAGAGCTGCGGGGAGCACTGCCTTCGAAAAGGGGGCGTATAGAGAGATCTACCGGTTTTCAAGAGGGGTGCCTCGACTCATGAATATAATTGCCGAGCGCTCCCTGTTGGCCGCCTATCTAAGGGAAAGCCGTAAGATAAAACGTGTTCATGTGCTGGAAGGGCGGCAGAGTCTGAGCGGCAGATTTCCGAGCAGTCGTCACCGGGCATTCCTCTGGTTTGGCCGGAAATGGCGGCATGCCCCTGTTGCCTTTCTTCTGGTGCTCATAGGAATGTCGCTGCTGCTGGTCCCGGCAGTTCGGAAGAAGTTGAAACGTTATGTGCAAGAGAGTTTGACTCAAGAGACTTTTGCCCCGGTTAATTATTCACGCCAATTCATCCGGGGTGAGATTCCACAGCCAGAACAGGCTGTAGTACGCAATCGGATTTGGACAGAGTCCGGGGACCTTACTTCGGCCTCGCGCCGAGACCAGGAAGAGTCGTTGCAGGATCTGTCTGGTGATGCCGAGGTGAAGCGCTCTATGAGAAAAGCTGAAGGCGAAGCCAAAGCAAAGAAAACAGGGCAGTATTCGGCCGCTAAAGTTGAGAGCGCTACAAAGAAGGTAGAATTCCCGCAATATGTACTGAAGCCGCCCTATGTGTACACCGTGCAAGTAGAGTCGTTTAAAGATCCGGAAGTAGCTGAGGCAAGAATGCGGGAGCTGCAAAATCGCGGTTTCGATGCCTGGGTGGCCTGGATCGATTTGGGCGAAATGGGAGTCTGGTACAGGGTGTTGGTGGGAAAATTCAAGGATAAAAGTGAGGCGCAGGCAATGGCTCACCAGCTGAGTCAACGGAGGGAATTCCACAGGGCTCGGCAAATCGCGACTCATAAGGAAAGCGCAAAGGACCAGGAGGTTAAGAAGCCTTAATCTCGGAGATTGAAAGGTCAGAGGGTATTTCACAGGGAGGTAAATCCGAAATCCGAATATCGAAATCCGAAACAATGTTCAAATTATCTAAATCCAAATGACCAAAACCTGTAACTCTTAAGATTATTCCGTTTTGAACATTGGTAAATTCGAATTTCGGATTTGTTTCGTGCTTCGGGTTTCGTATTTCGAATTTACTAGTTTCGCGACTTTGCAGAGATGATCTACCGCACTACGTGCAGTGGATCTATCCTGACCTAGAAGGAGTTTCAAAGTGAGTCTCATTTCCGACTCTTTAAAAAGAGTGGCTGAGCAGCGGGCAGGACGCAAGCAACCGCCATTGGTACCGCGGAGACTTGCAGGTCAAGAGGATCAGCACAAAAAGCGGCGACTACTCCTCTTGGGCTTAACAATCCTGCTCGCCGTAGCTGTTGTTGGTGTGGCTGTCTACGGTGTGATCCAGTGGCGAGCCGGGAAGAGTAAACCTGCCGAAGCTGTGACCGCGTCTCCACAGAAGGTGATCTTTGACAAGATTACACCGCCGGCAAAACCCCTACGTAGTGCTGCCGATTCAGAAGCTCTGCCACCTCGTGATGGAGACGTAGAGCAGCGCACTCCGGTGAAGCCGAAAGTGGTGCAGGTTGCCATTCAACAGAAGCAGGTTTCCACCGGGGAGACGCGCCACCCCAAAGCGCCCGCCGTGGAAGAAGAAAAGGTTGAGCCAGCAGCCACCAAAGCTGCCATTGAACCACGAGAGTCATCGCCCCAAGCTGCAGAACAGCCGCGGCAGCCCAACAGCAAGATCAAAGTTGGCCTGGTAAGTGTCAAATCGGCAGAGCAGGTTGAAGCCCACGACGAACAGGTTTCCGCCGGGGAGACTCGCCATCCCAAAGCCCCGCCCGCGGACAAAGAAAAGGTTGAGGAGATAACTTCTGCAGCCGCACCCAAGAAGCCAGAGCCGGTGCTGATTGCAGGAATAAATCATGGACATCTCCTCAATACCAAAAAGACCGGCGTGGTGAACTTGCATGCAGAGACAACAGCTGAAGCCGCCCATTTGTATCGGCAGGCGGTAACCTACCAAAGAGCCATGAAGTGGCAAGAGGCTATTAACGCTTACCGGAAGGTAATCAAATATGAGCCCATGAGCGCTGAAGTTTACAATAATATTGGGGTTTGCTACGAGAAGCAGGGCAGTCTGAAAATGGCTGCCAAATCCTACGAAAAGGCTATCAGCATCAACCCCCGCTTTTATCGCAGCTACAACAATCTGGGGATTATCTATTACAAGTTGAAGAATTTCGATAAAGCTCGTGCCGCTTATGAGCAGGCCTTGCAATTGAATTCCGGAAACAGCCAGAGCGAAATCAACCTGGCCCTGGTATATGAACGGCTTCGTCGAGGTGGATTGGCCCGCCGCACCCTGGAGCGGGTGCTCGCCAACGACCCGGAAAATGCGGAAGCTCATTACAATCTTGGTCGGTTGCTGGAAGGTCAGGGTCAACATGAAGAAGCCATCACTCACTACCGCCAGTTTCTTGCCTCCAACCCTTCAGCTTATCCGCAACTACGAGAAAAAGTGAAGGACAGGGTACGCACTCTTGAGGAAGCATCGAGTAACTAAGGCGTAAGGCACAAGGCCCAAGGCGCAAGGTAAAGCGTATAATGGCCAGTAGTCAGAATCCAGGAGAGAATGACAGTCTTCATGCTTTTGCCTCCTGGATTCTTCATTTTTGAGTCCGATCCCTCACTCTTCAGTGCCTAGTGCCTGCTGAATCTCTATGCACTATGCTTCTCTTGCAACGGACCACTGACAACGGACAACTGACTCATTAGTTTTGCCTCCAACCTTGAGGCCCGC
>Ga0210128_1000089_pt1 | contig 11491 bp, 10 predicted proteins | sample Tolay_CordB_D2_FD_185579 | JGI IMG/M metagenome (GOLD analysis project Ga0210128, IMG submission 185579) | Wetland microbial communities from the San Francisco Bay, California, USA, that impact long-term carbon sequestration - Tolay_CordB_D2... | ecosystem: Environmental > Aquatic > Marine >... | reverse complement strand
GAGGTCTTAGATGGCACGTTTACTCTATATAGAGTCTTCACCACGCAAGGAAAGGTCTGCTTCGATTGAAGCTGCAAGAACCTTTATAAGCGAATATGAACGCACTCACCCAAAAGACGTCGTTGAAGCCCTGGATCTTTGGGCAACTCCCCTTCCTGAGTTCGATGGGCATGTTATCGATTCAAAATATGTCATCCTTCATGGTCTGCAGCACACAGAGGAACAGAGGCAGGCCTGGAAAGCCGTAGAGGATGTGATCGCCCAATTTACCAGGGCGGACAAATATCTCTTGTCACTGCCCATGTGGAATTTCGGCATCCCCTACAAATTGAAACATTACCTCGATGTCATCGTCCAGCCTGGGTACACCTTTAGTTTCAGTCCTGAAGAGGGGTACAAGGGTCTTATGACCGGCAAGCCCATTGCCACCATCTACGCGCGGGGTGGCGCCTACGGTTCCGGTACCGGCGCTGAGAGCTACGACCTGCAAAAAGCTTATCTGGAGCACATCCTGACATTCATTGGCTTCAGTGACTTTCAGACCATACTTGTCGAGCCAACCCTGGTATCTCCTGAAGCTAAGGAAAAGATTATGGAAGCAGCCAGAGAGCAGGCCAAGGCTGTTGCGGCGGCTTTTTAACTGAAAAGCCTACTATGTACTAGGAACTATGAACTAGGCACCACGAGTCATTACACTTCGCGCCTGTGCGCTTCGTTGTCATTCGTAGTCATTTCTTCGCCCTCGCTGCGCTCCGCTCAGTCCCGCAAGCGGGTCCCTAGTTTGGGCTGGCGCCTGTCATTAGGCCTTACGGCCGTCACTTGTAGTCACTAGCCTTCGGCGTCATTCGGGCTGATCGCCCGTCATTATATCGTTTTCTATAAATGACCATAAATGACAGCGAAGCGTACTGACGGCCACGTTAGTGGCCAAATGACTTAATGACAAATGAGCGGCGCTTTGTGCTAGGCGCGTCTGGACAATCGTGGGGGACTGGAGTATTATGCCTGCGTTGTAGAACCCAGAATCTTTCAGAACCAGCGGAACACGAGTGACACGAACGAGGAGGGCTTGATGTCTGTCATTACAATTAGCAGGGAATGCGGTGTGGATAGTGAAGAAGTGGCATCTCTTTTGGCCAAAAAACTGGGTTGGGAATACATCGGCAAAGAGTTAGTGGCGAGGATTGCCAGGGAGTTACGTATCTCTGCAGGCGAAGCTGAGGCCTTTCTTCAGGACGCGCAATCGCGTCTTCTGCGTTTCGTGGATCGATATACTTGCTCGCTGATACAAAAGGTGGTTGATCGCGAGCGTGGTTGCCTGGACGACGAGAGCTACTTTAAAACCGTCAAGAAACTGGTAGAAGATGTGTATGAGGCTAAGAATGCTATTATTCTCGGCTGGGGTGGGCAGTGTCTTTTGCGCGGCAAACCCAATGTGCTTCATGTTCGGCTGATCAAAGACGAGGCAGGAAAAATTGACACCATAATGAAGCGTTTCAAGATCGACCGCAAAGCTGCCAAATATCACATCGACAAAGAGGAAAAGGATTCAAAAAGCCTGATCAAGCACTATTTCAAGGTAGACTGGAATGACGCTTCTCTATACGACTTGGTTATCGACATGGGGAAGACTACCGTTGAGGATGCCGCAAACACTATCATTGAAAATCTTAAACTCAAGACATCCTAACCCTAACCCGGATATTTCATGAATTGCTGTCGCGAGACCACGAAGATGGGTGTGCCACCTGGCAACCGCAGGGTGTTGGTTCCGAGGCGTACCTGAACGGTACGTCGCAGGGGCCTACACCCGAGGACGCCAGGAAGGACGGCCATATCCGTGGTCGCAGCAAGTGATTCATGCAATATCCGGGTTAAGGCAGATTTTTTCAACTCTGCGACTGCACCATCGGTCTTATTATTTCACATGTCTTAACTCTACCGTGGACTTGGGCCAGAATAAAATACTGTAAACCTCTGTTTCAATTGAAGAATGTTCAAGAACTATAAATCATTGCCGACCACTCTTGTGGCGGACTATATTGTCCGGCCCGCAGAGTCCTTCTTCAAGAAAGAGGCGTCCAGCAGTGTGCTATTGCTCCTGGCCAGCCTTATTGCAGTGGCCTGGGCCAATTCCTCATTTGCCCCTGCTTACCACCACCTTTTGCACACAAATCTCACCTTAGCGCTTGGTGAACTGCGCATCACCAAGTCACTCGTCCACTGGACAAATGACGGCCTCATGACCTTTTTTATTTTTGTCGTGGGCTTGGAGATCAAACGGGAAATTCTCGTGGGCGAACTTTCGTCCCCCAAGAGTGCTCTTCTACCTGTTGTTGCTGCCCTGGGTGGGATGCTCCTCCCCGGCGCCATTTATTTTGTCTTCAATCGTGGCACTGCCACGGCAAATGGCTGGGGAATACCCATGGCCACCGATATCGCCTTTGCTCTGGGGGCCATTGCCGTATTCGGTAGGAAGCTGCCTGTCGGCCTCAGGGTCTTTCTATCTGCCTTTGCCATTGCAGACGACCTGGGGGCAGTAATGATTATCGCTTTCTTCTACACCAAAGAGATCGTCTGGAGCTACCTCATTATCTGCATCTTCTTCGTTTTGGGACTTGCGGTGGCCAATTTCCTCTGGATCAGGGCCACCTTCCTGTATGCTCTTCTTGGGCTTGGCATTTGGATTGCTGTGCTCGGCTCTGGAATTCACCCCACTGTGGCAGGATTTGTGGTCGCCATGTTCATTCCGGCTCGGGGCAAATATGACACTGATCGATTCGTCAAGAAAGTCAGGGAAATCCTGGATGAGTTCCAGTGTGAGGAACAAAGCTGCGGCTATTCAATCCTCCTGGACCAAGGTCATCTCAGTGCAGTACACTCACTAGAACTGGCCTGTCATGAGGTAGAAACTCCATTACAGCGCCTGGAGCACTCCTTACATCCTTGGATTGCTTTCGGGCTCTTGCCAGTCTTCTCTTTTGCCAACGCTGGACTTTCTCTCGAGGGGGTAAATCTGGCCAGCATCTTTGCTCATCCTCTCACCATTGGCATTGCTCTGGGACTGCTGGTTGGAAAACCGGTTGGCGTTACCTTGTTTTCCTTTCTTGCTGTCAAAACGAACATAGCGGTACTCCCAGCGGGGGTCAGGTGGTCGCATATCATCGGAGCCGGCATGCTCGGGGGCATAGGTTTTACCATGTCTTTGTTCGTCTCCAATCTCTCCTTCGTCTCACCTGAACTGCTCAACTACTCGAAGTTGGGAATTCTTTTGGGATCTATTCTCTCGGCCACAGCGGGGCTTTTGTTTTTGACGTACGACTGCTCTTTGCAAAGCAGACGGGAAGCAGCCTCGTCAACGTAATCCGCCCAAATGTTCCTGGAGTACGACCTTGGGGACGGTCCTATCCACGGCCGCAGCAGGCTATTCGTCTAACATCCGGGGTAGAATCACTTTGATCTATCTCGGTGAACTTGGCCCTGAGCGCTGGACACTCTAGAAACAGATATAAACGCTTCTCCAGGTCCGCCTTCCGGTATTCCTCCACAATGCTCTCAGTGTTCCTCATTGCTAACCCTCCATTTTCCTGAAGTGATTTACGATAGCATCTACAACGGATTCTTCAGTTAAGATCCGCTTGTGACCTAAACCCTTGGTTGTATGCAAGGAGATATTTTGAAATTCATTTGAGAGTTCTTTTGAATCAATATATGGAATAGTTGGGTCATGTAGGTCGTGAACAATAAGAAGCTCTGAGTTGATTTCTTTGAATAGATTTGCTGGGTTGTCTCGCTGCATATCGTAGCCAAACTGATTTTCATATTCCTCTATCAGTTCTTGATAGATATGTGTGGGCACACCAACATGATCAAAGAAACAGGTCAGGACTTCCGCAAATCTTAGAGCCGGGGCTACGAGGACAGCTTCCAGTGGCTGGTTTTCCTTGGCAATGCTGTTGACCGTAGCAGAGGCTCCCAGGGAGTGAGCAATAACGCCCTGGACCTTATAGCCATTTGAGGAGGTCAAGAGCGTCCTTATGGTGTCGGTAAACTCAAAGTAACTGGATGTTTTCCCCTGAGACACCCCGTGACCGGGAGCGTCATAGCCGATTACCGAATATCCTCTTCGCATTAGTGGTTCAATAAAATGATGTAATTGGATGCCCCTTCCATTCCAGCCATGAGCCAAAAGAATGCTGGGACCGCTACCCCATTTCCAACACTGTACGGTTTTATCATTTACTGACAGTTGAAATGATTCGCCGTTCTCAAGATATTGTTTTTCTACAGGAGTTATCTTGTACGTGGATGGAGTGAAGAACACCTTTTTGACAAGCAGTTTTGTGAGTGTGGGGGTAACGTTCCACAGCAAGTCCAGAAAACCGTGAATAGCCTTCTGTCTGATCTGGGAAAGACGAACGTTCGTGCTTATGCATTTTTGATGGAGTATCCTGGTTGTCATCTTCTTTCTCCTACAATTGATCTGTGAATGGAAACGAATAAGGATGGATTATTGAGTCATAGAAAACCTGGTTATCTTGGCCAGTTCAGAGTTCAGTGGCTTTGCCGGTAAACATGTCCAGTGGTTTGGGAGTAAAGATTTCAGGTTTCAGTGTTCAGGTTAGGCTTCTATGTTTCTTTTTCCTGACACCTGACACCTGACACCTGGATTCTTTACTTATAATTTGCCAGAAGTCTCTCTAAAGCTATTTCCTGACGCTTCTTAGTTTCAGAGTCGTCAAGCAATTTGTCATACAGGTGAAAACCGAGTAAGAGTGAATAAAGGTCAAAGGCGAACTGCTCACATTCAATCCCTTCTCTGAAATCACCAACTTTTATCGCTGATTCAGCTATCCGGCAAAGGCAAGCGATCCAATCTCCTTGTTGTCCCAGAAGGCATTCCCTCACTTTTCCGGGTCTGTCGCTATAGTCCGTGCTGGCAGTAACGAAAATACAGCCTCCGGTCAAGTTGTCGCTCCACTCTATCCAGTTATTGACCAGGGCTTTGATTCTGGGGATACCGGCCTCAGTTGCCAGGGCCGGAATAATGACATCTTCTGAGAAAATACGAGCGGCGTAATCCAATATTTCGATCTGCAGATTCTCTTTCGATTGAAAATGAGCGAACAACCCACTCTTCGACATGTTGGTCTCTTTGGCAAGGGCGCCGATGCTTACGCCTTCGAGACCTAATTGGCTTGCCATATCGAGTCCGGATTCCAGAATGACCATTTTTGTCTCTTTTCCCTTTGTCATGATGCGCAATATAGCACGAACGTTCGTTTTGTCAAGTCTTTTTTTGTCCCCCCTGCCTTTGGGCTAACATCATTGACACCAGTGAGTGAGGCGGGTTAACGTCTAAGAGCATTTTGATAGGTCCTGAACAGACTCATATAGACTCTGGCATTGTGGAGGAACATCATGGCCCCAACAGATAACAACTGGTCTCGGAGAGATTTCCTGAAAGCCGCTGGAGCTGCTGGCGTGGGCTCGGTCCTTGCGCCCATTGAATCTCTGGCTGAATCTGCCGATGAACCGCGGGTGATGCCTACCCGGCCTTTCGGAAAAACTGGAGTAAGAGTGCCCATTCTCGCCTCTGGCGGCAGTATGGACATACAACAGCTGATGCTGCGTCAGGCCATCAAGTGGGGAGTGACCTATTGGGATACAGCCAATTCCTACTATGGCGGCAATAGCGAACGGCAAATTGGTAAATACCTGGGCAAGTATCCTGAAGACCGCAAGAAGATCTTTCTGGTGACAAAGTCCCACGCCTGGTCTGTCGACGGCATGACGAGAGATCTCAATACATCACTGGAAAGAATGAAAACAGACTATATTGACCTCTTCTTTTTACATTCTGTCCGGAATATCAGTGAATTGAATGACGATATTAAGGGTTGGAGTCAAAAGACCAAGGCCGGGGGAAAGATCAGATTTTTCGGTTTCAGTACTCACAGTAACATGGAAAAATGCATGCTAAAGGGTGCGACCCTTGGATGGATTGACGGCATCATGATGTCGTATAATTATCGGTTAATGCATACCGATCACATGAGGAGAGCGGTGGATGCATGCGCCAAGGCTGGCATTGGCCTCACCGCCATGAAAACTCAAGGCGGCGGCTCGGTGAAAACCAACACTGAAACCGAGTTAAAGCTAGCCGGACGATTTTTAAAAAAGGGTTTTACCGACGCTCAAGCCAAACTCAAGGCGGTTTGGGAAAACCCGAATATTGCCAGCATCTGCTCAGAGATGCCGAACATGACCATTCTCATGTCTAACGTGGCCGCAGCGTATAACCGGACTAAACTTTCCAGCCAAGATCTTAGGTTGTTGCGTCATTACGCCCAAGAAACCGGTTCAGATTATTGCGCAGGTTGTACTGACCTTTGCGAGTCGACCATCAGGAGCGATGTTCCCATTGGCGATGTGATGCGCTATCTGATGTATTGTCGCAGTTACGGCGACCGCCATCGTGCTACAATGCACTTTAACGAAATTCCAGAAATGATTCGGAGAGAGATGGCTCGCTTGGACTATTCGTTAGCGGAGCAAAAATGTCCTCAAAAAATATCCATCGGCAAGCTCATGCGTGAGGCGGTAGATGAGATGACACTTCGTGACAGCGAAACTAAATGACCCAATGACAAATGTTTAATGCCAAATGAGAAATGCTAAATGGATCAGATCGTAGTTCTCGGTGCCCGACAGCACAACCTCAAAAATATTAATGTCGAGATCCCCCGGGATAACCTGGTGGTAATCACCGGAATCAGTGGCTCGGGCAAATCCTCCCTCGCCTTCGACACCCTTTATGCCGAAGGTCAGAGGCGCTATGTGGAATCTCTCTCTTCCTACGCCCGCCAGTTTCTGGAAAGGATGGACCGGCCTGAGGTGGATTCGATCGAAGGTCTGAGTCCGGCTATTGCCATTGAACAAAAAACTGCCGGTAGGAACCCCCGCTCCACCGTTGGGACTATAACCGAAATCTACGACTACCTCAGAGTTCTCTTCGCCAGGGTGGGCCAACCGCACTGTCTTGGCTGCGGTACAAAAATCCAGGCCATGACCATTCAGCAAATGGTGGACGCCGTTCTTGACCTTCCCGAGGGCACCAGGATTCTTGTCCTGGCCCCACTGGAGCACCACGATCGTGATCAGCCAAAGCGTCTTTTCAGCCGGCTCCGCCGTGAAGGATTTGTCAGGGTCCGCGTGGATGGTACTGTTTATAATCTCGACGAGCAGATTCAGCTATCCAGTGATGTGACCTCTCGCATTGAAGTGGTGGTAGACCGGCTTGTGGTGCGGGCTGACGCCCTGCGGCGGGCCACAGATTCCATGGAACTTGCCCTCCGAACCGGGGAGGGCAGAACACGAGTGGCTATCGTTGACGGCGAGGAGCGGGATTTCAGTGACCAACCTTTTTGCCATTCCTGCAACGTGAGAATGCCGGGGCTCTCTCCCCAACTTTTCAGTTTCAACAATGCTCTCGGTGCCTGCCCTGAGTGTTCAGGGCTTGGAATCATGGAAATATTTGATCCCGAACTTGTGGTACCTGACCCCGGTCTCAGCCTTAAAAAGGGCGCTATTACTCCATGGTCCCAAAAGGGCTCGGTTTTGTTTCTCGACCAACTGGAAGTGCTCGGCCAAGAATATCATTTTGACATTCACACCCCATTTAAAAACCTATCCCCTGAAGCACGTCAGATGCTGCTTTATGGCTCTGGAGAAAAAAAACCTCCTGCCGCTGCCAAGACCAAAGGTCGCCGCCGTTTCCAAGAGGAACCTTTTGAAGGCGTTATTCCTTACTTGCAACGTCGCTGGCGTCAACAAGCCAGCGACGAGCGGGAGCAATTATTCACTTATCTTGCCAAGGGGGTTTGCCGCACCTGTCAGGGAGCAAGGCTGAGGCCGGAATCTCTGACCGTCACCATTGCCGATATGAACATCTACCAGGTGAGCAGCCTGGATATCGCCCAATTGAATGGGTGGATAGCTAACCTTGGTTTTCCACCCCAACAGAGACCTGTGGCGGACCAGTTACTGAGCCAGGTAAGCCAGCGGCTGGAGTTTTTGAGCCAGGTAGGGCTTTCCTACCTTAGTCTGGACCGGGCTTCCACTACCCTGTCAGGGGGAGAGGCCCAGCGCCTCCGTCTTGCCACCCAGATAGGCTCCAGACTTGTGGGAGTGCTCTATATCCTGGATGAGCCGAGCATCGGTTTACATCAGCGTGACAACCAACGGCTACTGGACACTCTCAAAACACTTCGCGATCAGGGAAACACCGTACTGATTGTTGAGCACGACGCCGAAACCATTATGAGCGCGGATCATGTAGTTGATGTTGGCCCTGGTGCGGGTGAACAGGGTGGACATCTCGTTTTCAGCGGCAAGCCGGCTTTACTTCTCCAGCATGCTGACTCCTTAACAGGGCAATACCTCTCTGGCAGTTTGAGCATCTCTGTGCCGGCAGGTAGGCGTAGTCCTGAACGCGGAGTTATTACCATTGAAGGGGCCGGCGCCAACAACCTGCAAAATATCACCGCCTCAATCCCAATTGGTCTGTTCACATGTGTAACCGGTGTGTCCGGCTCGGGTAAGAGCACGCTCATTTTGGACACCCTCTATCGCGCCGCTGCAAAGCTGCTGCACCGTGCCCGGGAATTTCCTGGGACTCACCGTCGCCTTCGAGGACTTGAGGCACTAGACAAGGTTGTTCATATTGACCAGTCCGCTATCGGTCGCACCCCCAGGTCTAACCCGGCCACTTACACCGGGATCTTTACCCAGGCCCGAAACCTGCTGGCGCAGGTGCCAGAGGCTCGGACACGGGGATACAGGGCAGGCCGTTTCAGTTTTAATGTCAAGGGCGGCCGCTGCGAAGCATGTGCTGGTCAAGGTATTCTCAAAGTCGAAATGCTCTTTTTGCCTGACGTGTATGTGACCTGTGATGATTGCAAAGGTCTCCGTTTCAACCGGGACACCCTGGAAATAATTTATAAGGGGAAAAATATCGCTCAAATGCTTGACATGACCATGAACGAGGCCCACCGCTTTTTCGGCAACATACCTCTCATTAAAGATAAGCTCTCCACCTTGGATGAAGTTGGGCTCGGCTATCTTAGGCTAGGACAACCAGCCACAACACTATCAGGTGGTGAAGCGCAGAGAATTAAACTGGCTCGGGAACTGAGCAAGCGCAGCAGTGGCAAGACCCTGTATCTCCTGGATGAACCCACCACTGGTCTTCATTTCGACGACATCAAGAAGTTGCTCTATGTTCTCAATCGCTTGGTGGAGGCCGGCAATACGGTCGTGGTCATTGAACATCACCTGGATGTTATCAAGACCGCAGACTTTGTCATCGACCTTGGACCTGAAGGAGGGACAGAGGGAGGCCAGATTGTTGGTACCGGTACACCTGAGGAGATCACCCAAATTCCTCAATCGCATACAGGACGGTATCTTAAGAAAATACTAGGGTAAAGAACGCAAGACCACCGGTGAGCGCTCAGCATTCAACTATAAGCTGTCAAGTCTTTGTGTATTTGAACCGCAGAACCGCAGAACAAGGAACCGCAGAATGTCGAAGTAAAAAACATTGTCTTATTTTTTCAAAAACTTCTGCTGTTCGAAATTCCTTGTTCGATATTCGATATTGAAGCTCCCTGCAGTCCCGCTAAAGCGGGACAGGGAATCTTCTATCTGATTTGGCCCATAGGATCAGGTTATCGGTTGGAAACTAACTAATTGACTTCTCAACCGTAGCCTGCTTTAGCCTCATTAACATCTATGACCAAAGTCTGCAGGGTCTGCAGCAACTCAGGCGCTATCTCCTCCGATTTAAGATAGTTCAAGGCTGCTCTGGCGATGAATTTTCGGGCCTCGCTGGAAATTTGCACAAATCGAACACCCATGCCGCGCGGCGAAATGTTATCATCAGGGCCCCATCTATTCGACCACGTCACTTCCGCTTTAGCTGTTAAGGCCTGGTCGGAGTTGGGAATATTTATGGTCAATTCAAAGACTTCATTGAGCCTTAGCGGTTTTTGACAATGGATGAAGACTCCATTTGGGGTTACATTTGATGTTACCCCATCCATAGTACCTTGGTCGGTCTTTATCACGGCCAGCCATTTTATTTCAGCTCTGGGATAGTCACGTTTTTCATTACTCACAAATCACCTTCTTTGTTGTCAGTGGTTTTTTCCAGAGTATCCCGACAGGATTTTCAACACACCTATTGCTATAGTCAGATCCAAACAGTTCCAGACGTAACTCACAAGAAGACAAACAGGTAATTTAAAGAAAGCCCCCATCAAACCGGGCGCGGATGGCTGATGGGGGCATGTACTATATGGTGTAGAGCAAGACAAGGAGCTGTAAACGCTACATCTCCTTGCATAGGCAGGAAAGATGCCAACTTTGAAGGAAAGCGAGAAAAATCATAAACTACTATAACTTAGCTGAGATATCTTACATTATTTGAGCTTTGTTAAATCGCCAGATTTGGCTAAAAGCCCAAAGGAGCGTTGGTGAAACCGCCAATACAACATGCGGTTTCCAGCTGATCTGCCCTGCTTCTTCAGAACGAATGCTTTCTTCAGGCTGGGCCCTACTAATAGTGGCTACATTCGAAACAACAAATATGCGAGAAGTCTTTATATCAAACTCTGGAGGGGTAACTACTATATGCGGTAACAGGATCTCAAATGGAAAAGTGTGGATTAAAGTATGTAATGCAGACTTCGATAATGATCGAAATGCCTTTACGCATATCATCACCACCGAAAGGGACGGTTTACTTCCAACAAATAACAAAACTGCCAAAAAATCCGCTTTAGGGATTTTCCGACAGTTTCTACAGATATAGTAAATTCAGATTCTTTACACAGGTGGTATTAAGCGAATTATTTGAGTGCCTCAGCCGCCTTTAGATATTGTTCACACTGTGCCTGCTTTGCCTGATCATCTCCAGCTTTTTTCATACACTCTTGGTATTTATCGGTTAGTTCAATTCTTTCTTCGTTTACTGCTGCTTGTGATTTGTAGGCCTTTTTTTCTGCGCTTGAGCAAGCTAGTATCATCCCTGCAGCGAAAACAACCAAAACAATCTTTACTAATTTCATAGATCCTCCTTTTTTGTCCTTAATCAGAACCGATGAATTGTAAGGGAAAACATACAAATTTACATTGTGGCAGATTACCGCGGACGTAGAGTAGTCGCTGGCAATCAGGCAAGGGGTTTGAAGTGAATGATGGAAATCTCAGTTGGCGGCTAAACTACCATAACGGAGGAAATCTGTAAACACAAAAAATCAGTATTTTGGCAGTAAAGACAAATACATAATTTATAATATCACTAGTATTTGACAGTAAAATTTCCTACTGAATTTAGAATCAGGTTAGAAAGTCAGGTGAGAAGCATGGAGGAGGGGTGGGAGCGGACTTTGTATTACATCCCTTAATTTACACTTTGCTGGAAAAT
>Ga0210128_1000088_pt1 | contig 11548 bp, 9 predicted proteins | sample Tolay_CordB_D2_FD_185579 | JGI IMG/M metagenome (GOLD analysis project Ga0210128, IMG submission 185579) | Wetland microbial communities from the San Francisco Bay, California, USA, that impact long-term carbon sequestration - Tolay_CordB_D2... | ecosystem: Environmental > Aquatic > Marine >... | reverse complement strand
AACGGTTGCTGTAAACAGAATGGGGTGCTGTCCAACAATAACTACCTTCCTACGCAGTTGGATGAGCCCATTGTTGCTGAAATCAACTTTCTTCCCATTGAATTGGAGTTCTCCGGATGTGGGCGCCTGGAGGAACGCCAGAATCTCGAGAAGAGTGGTCTTGCCAGCACCATTAGGTCCCAGGATTCCGAGCACCTTACCTGCTGCAAGCGACAGCTCACCAATGTCAAGCACAGTCCGCTCGCCATAGGTTTTTTTGAGGCTACGTAGTTCGTAGAGCATAAGTTTCCGATCTTAAAACTAGCGCCCAACTTCTTGCGACGCGGCATAAGGCAAAAGGCGTAAGGTGTGCTGGGTCATTACGCTGCGCTGTCATTAGGTCATGCGGGCTGACGCCTGTCATTGGGTAATTAGTCTCCAATATAAGGATCACCGAATAAAGCGACGCTATAATCCGGTGATCCAGTTTGCATCTGGACATAATGACCTAGTGACTTAATGACCTGATGACATTGTGCTAGCTGCCTGCGGCCTGCTGCTATCTGCCTCTAGACTCTCGCTTTGCCTTGCATGAAATTGAAGCAGAGATTTACCCCGAAACTGACAGCAAGTAGCACAATTCCCAGTGCTACCCCCAGAACGAACTCTCCCTTATCGTACTCCAGGGCCATGGCCGTGGTCATTGTTCGAGTGAAGCCCTTGGCATTGCCCCCCAGCATCATGCTGATGCCCACTTCCGCTATGACCCTGCCATACGCAGCGACAACCGCAGCCACAATACCAAAACGAGCCTCTCGGATAATCAGCCAAGCGGTTTGCAGTGCATTAGCACCCAAGGTCATAGCCGTTTTCCGATAGCGCTCGTCAATACGGCTGATGGCGGAGATAGTGAAGGTGGTGACTATCGGGATGATCAGGATAACCTGGCCGATGACTATGGCCTTCTGGGTGTAGAGTAGGTCCCAGGGGCCAAATATTCCCCGCCTGGAAATAAAGGCATAAACAAAAAGTCCCACCACCACTGTAGGCAGGGCCAGCAAAGTATTGAGAACAGTGACCAGCAACCGCTTGCCGCGAAACTCCCCGAAGGCAATGAAAAATCCGGCGGGAATTCCTATCATGCTGGCAACAAGGGTGGAAATGGAACTCACTTTCAGGGAGACGTAGATAATCTGCAGTAGTTCCTGATCCAGCCCCCAGAGGAGCACAAAGGCGGACATAAAGCTGTCAGTTAGGAATTCCATTTCATTCCTGTCCGTGGTCCGTTGTTAGTTGGTCATTTATTCGCGCTCGCTGCGCTCCGCTCAGTCCCGCAAGCGGGTTCCCAGTTTGGCTTCGCCGTCATTAGGTCATTACGCTACACTGTCATTAGATCGCCACGGTGAATGATCACTGATTAAGATAAACTCACGATTCAGTGATCCAGCCTTAAAACGACATAGTGACCTAGTGACCCAATGACCTGATGACGCATATCTTACTCTATGCCCTATGCCCTATGCCCTATGCCCCATGCTAATTCCTACTTCGCATAAGCAACGGCATCCGGAAAAAAAGCTTGCTGCCCCTGAATCCTGTATTCAGCAATAAGGGCCTGAGCCTTTGGTGAAACCAGCCATTTGGCTAATGTGTCAGCCCAGTCAAATCTGACGTGGGGGTACATTTTCGGATTTATCGGAATAATACCGTAGGGATTGAAAAGCCGTTCATCCCCCTCACAGAGAATTTCCAGGTCCAAACCCTGCTTCCGGCCGAGTTTGTACTTCAGGTAGGTGCCGCGGTCAGTCATGGTGTATGCCTGCTTTTCCTCGGCATAGGTCAGGGCCTTTCCCATGCCCTGCCCAATGGACAGATACCACTTGCCCAGCCCCTCGGGATGAAGGAAGGAGACAGCCTTCTTTTTTCCCTTCTTGACGATCTCAGTCCTCTCAGTCTTCATAGGGAAGCCGGTAGTCTTCCAGAGCTCCTGCTCCTTTGTGTGGGTGCCGCTGTCATCTCCCCGAGAAATGAACTTGCCTTTTGTCACGGCGATCTTTTTCAGGGCCCCCGCCGCATCTCGTGTACCTTTGATCCCCGCAGGATCTGCAGCCGGACCGATGATGACGAAGTCGTTGTGCATCACCGCCAGCCTATAGGCACCGTAGCCTTCAGCCACGAATTTTTCTTCTCTGGCTTTGGCGTGCACAAAGATTATGTCAACATTCCCGTCCATGCCGTCTCGAATGGCCGCACCCGTCCCCTTGGCAAAAACCTTGACCTGAATTCCAAACTCTCGGGTGAATTCAGGTAGCAGCAAATCCAGCAGCCCAGAGTTTTCCGTACTGGTGGTCGTAGACATCTTGAGAACTTTCTCCGCTCCACTCGCACTCGTAGCAAAAAGACCCAAAACGAGAATTCCCGCAACAAACCAAATCCATCTTCTTCTCATCTCTTCCACCTCCCGTATCTACCCTCGGAAAACCACTTGTCCTGACGTGCTCAGATCGTAGCCGCTGAAGTTTGCACTCAGGTTCAAAAATTCCTCATCCTTAAGCAGCGCCATGAGCATCTGTACTCCACGGCTAAAAAATATGTCCTTACGAACAATGAAATCGTAGCGCTCCCAACAAAATGGCACCTGATCTAAACCCAGCAACCCACCCACTGCACCGATGGCCAAACCTGCGTCTGCCCGGCCAGACAAAATCTCGAGACCCACATCCAGATGGCGGCCGAAGCCTGTATCGTACCCGGGGATCTCCTCACCGCTGACACCCTGGCGTTCAAGCTCACGATCCAGTAGTAACCTGGTGCCGGTCCCCTCCTTGCGGTTGGCAATGCGGATCTGGCCGCTGGCAAGATCTCCCAGTTCGGTTATGCCGCGAGGATTTCCCGGAGCAACCAGCACCGCCTGGAGCCGCTTGCAGAAATTGACCACCACCACGCTGTCGCCAAACTCTTCCTCTACATAGGCAAAGTTGTATTCCTCCCCTTCAGGCTCGAGGAGATGAGCCGAGCACAGGTGGCAGAGGTTATCCTTGAGGGCCCGAATACCTCCCATGCTTCCCAGGTTGCTGAATACAGGCAGGGGTAAGTGATGCCGGCGAGAAAATAGTTCCAGCAGTTGATCCAAAAGCAAATCGTTACTTCCAGTTATTATAAGTAAGTTTGTGTAATTTGCTGGTGTGGATTCTGTTGACGGATAATTCTCAGTATGGTGTTCCAGCCAGCGGTCCAAGAGGTGGCGTTGGAAGAGCCATTTGCCGGTAACCTTGGTGGCGGGCAGCCCGCTGCCACTAATGAGACTGTATATTTTTTTCTCATTTATTCCAAGGTATTGAGCAGCATCCTTGGTGTTCATCAGTGAGGACATAGAAAGTTTCCTTGTGTTTTATGGCTGGGTTTCAAGTAAAAATATTGGAAGACGCAAGAAAGGTCTCTTCCTGGGTAGAGTACTGTACTAGAGGGCTTCCCAGCTGTCAATAAAGAAACTCATAATAACCTATACCAACTATGCTCTATGCCTGCAGGCGAGCACAGGGGCCCGCCCTGCAAATGAGCTAAAATGAACTAAAATGTGCTAAAGTGCCTAAAATTAAGGACTTAAAAGCTTTTGAACTTTTGCAGTCACCGTAGGTTAGGCATCGCCCACCTTACTGTCACGCACCTGATCTTGTACGAACAACGTCCTCGCTGCGATCCTACAATAAATTGATCCTCATATCGTCTAATCGCAAGCGAAGCTTGCTCCTACAAGAATTCCTTAAATGATGCTTGCCATGTAGGAGCAACCTTTGGTTGCGATTCGAGAGTGTAATATAATCCGAAATTCGAAATTCCTTAATTTCGAAATTCGAAATTCCTTCCCTCTGCCCCATGCCATTAACCGCCGAGACTCTCGCTTTTCTATGGACATAGGCACCAGTTAGGGTTTATATGGAATTGCCATGACAAGCGAAAACCACCCGAAATACCGATTTGATCGCATGGAGGTCGCCGGCTCTCTCGGAGATTTGGGCACCCTCCTCCCCCTTGCCATCGGCATGATTCTTCTGAACAAACTCCACGCTACAAATGTCTTTATGTTGATCGGATTCTTCTACATTGTGGCGGGGCATTACTTTGGGGTGCCTGTAGCCGTTCAGCCCATGAAAGTTATCGGCGCTTACGCCATTGCCACCGGCCTGACTTCCACCCAGATTATTGCCTCCAGCCTGTGGATGGGCGTCATTATTCTTTTTCTGGGTACTACAGGTCTTATTCAGGTGATCGGCAAGTATACGCCGAAGAGCACGGTGCGAGGGGTGCAATTGGGGGTGGGTGTGGTTCTCATGATCAAGGGGCTGAAGCTCATGATCTTGCCGGACCCCAACCTGGCAGTTCAGGCCATCGGTCCTGTCAGCATGAGCATACTCTTGGGTGCAGGGGGTCTTGCCTTAACCTTCCTTTTGCTGGACAACAGGAAGCTTCCGGCAGCTTTAGTTCTCATTTTCCTGGGGATTTTGCTTGGTCTTTTCATCGGAAAGCCACTGGATTCAGCGTCGTTCAACTGGTCCATCCACTTCCCCAAACTGATCCCCTACGGCTGGCCATCTGCGGAGGAATTTCTCTGGGTGCTTCCCATCCTGGTCTTACCCCAGATTCCAATGACCATAGGTAATGCAATCATTTCCAATACCGATATAATGCATGAATACTTCGGTGATCGGGCCCACCGGGCCACGTATCGCAGTGTGGCCAACAGCCAAGGACTGGCTGACATCATCTCCTTTTTCCTGGGGGGCATCCCCATGTGCCATGGGGCTGGGGGCTTGGCTGCTCACTATCGTTTCGGTGCCCGAACCGCCGGCTCCAATCTTATAATAGGTGGGGTCTTCGTTCTGCTCGCCATGATTTTCGGGGAGAATATTGTCGCCATCCTTAAGCTACTCCCCTTCTCCCTTTTGGGAGTCTTGCTGGTATTTGCCGGCCTGCAGCTGACTCTCATGATCCAGGACCTCCGAGATCGCAAAGACCTGTTTGTGGCCCTTTTCATGCTGGGCATCGCCCTGGCTACCAACCTGGGCGTTGCCTTCCTCGTAGGGATTATCGTCGCTTATGCCTTCAAAAGTGACAAACTCACCATTTAGCGAACCAGAAATTCTCCCTTGTAAAACTTGTCAATTTCTCCTTTTTACCCATTTACGGTCAAGCCACTTTTGGGTAAATCTGTGTGCCTTTCATGTTTGAAAGTTACTATTTATTTAGGTTTTGTGGTTTCAGCTGCCCATCTGCTATAGAGGTATGGTTATACTTCATCAGCCGCTGAATCTCGGTGCAGGTATCAGAAGAGGAAGATTTATCAACGGTATAAAAAGCACCAAAGCAACGTCTAATGATTTGACATCGGCTCAGTTAGTTGCTTTCATTATAAGGTATCCATTTCCTATTCCGGCTTACCGGGCTTTTGGGAGAATTATTATGAAAACGAAAACCGTGAAGGATATAATGACTCCCCTTTCCGAGTACGGGACGATTTCGGCGGAGGCAACTTTGTATGAGGCTGCCGTGGCCCTCGATAAGGCTCGACAGGAGTTTGAACAGGACTGCAGCCGACACAGATTGCTCCTTATCGTCGATGTGGATGGAGAGGTTCTGGGAAAGATAAGTCAGCTGGATGTGTTGAGAGCTTTGGAACCAAAAGGAGAGAACGTTGCGAATTCGCGCTCATTGAGACGTTTCGGCTTCAGTCGAGGGTACTTGAAACCCATGCTCATGCAGTGCCGTTTCTGGGAACAACCACTAATGGACCTGTGCAAAGCAGCGGGTAGACTGAAAGTAAGAAGACTGATTCATACTCCCCTGGAAGGCGAATTTGTCGATGAAAATGCTTCCCTTGCCGAGGCCATACACCAACTGGCCCTGGAGCACCATCAGTCATTGTTAGTGACAAGGGGTAAAGAAATCGTGGGTATCTTGAGGCAGAGAGACATGTTCAGGGAAGTAGTTGAAACTCTTAGTGCCTGTGAGTTGTAGACACCTACAAACAATCTTCATTCCTCTTTCAAACAACGAGTGAGAAGTCATCCATGCCTGACGATTTCAAATCCAACCCAGACAGAGACACCTTTAATTGGAAACGACTCGTCTTCCTGTTCTTGGGGATAGTGCTGTTTGTGGTGGTTTATTACTCCCCTCACTGGTCCGGCGCCGTAGATCCTATGGGGAAAGAATTTGCTCTGAGCAGGGAGGGAAAAGGTGCTTTGGCTGTAGCACTTCTCGCCGCAACCTGGTGGGTCTTTGAAGTGGTGCCCGTTGGGGTTACCAGCTTGGCTATAGGCGTACTCCAGGTTTTCTTTTTTATTCGTCCAGCCAGAAGGGCTTTCACTGACTTCATGGACCCCTCGGTGATGTTCATCTTCGCCTCTATTGTCATAGGTATGGTCTTCACCAAGACAGGACTCACCAGGCGTCTGGCCTACAAAATGCTGGCGATTGTGGGTGAGAGAACCAGCATGATTTACTTGGGTTGTTTCCTAGTGACCGCAGCCCTGACCCATATTATGGCCCATACTGCGGTCGCAGCGACCATGTACCCACTGCTGTTGTCCATACACGGGCTTTACGGAGAGGGAAACAAACCAACCCGATTCGGCAAAGGTCTCCTGATAGGCATGGCTTACGTAGCTGGGGCCGGCAGTATCGTCACACTTCTAGGGGCCGCACGAGGTCCCGTTGCTATCGGTATCTTCAACGATGTTCTTGGTAGGGAGGTAGATTTTTTTGAGTTGAGTTACTACATGTTGCCAGTCGGATGGCTCATGGTCTTTCTCCTTTGGGGTTTTTTCATGATTTTTTTCAGGCCGGAGAAAAAAGTTATTCCTGGCCTGCGACAAAGAGCCATCCGGCTCAATAATGAACTTGGCCCTATCACCAGAAAAGAGATCGTGGCCACCTGTATCATTGTATCCTGTGTCCTGGTTATGTCTCTGCGTTCTTTTATTCCTGCTCTAAAACCCTTGGATAAAACTGCCATCATTGTGACATCCACAATTTTATTTTTTATTACCGGCATTCTCAATGTCGACGATCTCGAAGAAATTCCCTGGGACATCATTCTCCTTTTCGCAGGTGCCATAAGCTTAGGTTTTTGCCTCTGGGAAACTGGGGCAGCTAAATGGCTGGCGGTGAAATGGTTGATGAAATTGGAAGGAGCCAACTGGTTCTTGTTCGTAATGGGCATAGCATTTTTCGTCATGATAATGACCAACGTCATCATGAACGTGGCTGCCATTGCAATCTCCCTGCCAGTGGCCTTGGTGATTGCTCCGTATCTGGGGGTGGCTCCGGAGGTCATCCTGTTTGCCTCTCTGGCAACAGCCGGCATGCCGTTCCTTTTGCTGGTGGGAGCCGCACCAAATGCCATAGCCTACGAGTCAGGACAATTTACTGCAGGTGAATTCTTCATGTACGGAACACTGGCTAGCATCATGCTTATGGTGGTAGTGGCTCTTGCGGTTTTCTTTCTCTGGCCCCTGATGGGCATGCCGGTGGGATTGTAGTGATCTACGACCAGCACCCTTGACAATGGAGGGGCTTTTCAGAGCGATGTTTTTGGTAAAATTACCCATTTCTTACCGGGTCAGTTTTGGGTAAAAAAGGGTTGAGAAGGGAATAGTGTGTTGGAATAATGCGTAGTGTTGAAGCTGCGAGATTAGTGATCAGGAGGGCGAGCACATGCAAGACAACTATATAAGTGAGGAGATGGTCCAAAAGACAGTGGCCTTCCACGGTCACATGTGCCCGGGACTTGCCATTGGGATCAGAGCTGCGGAGGTTGCTTTGCGAGACATCGGCCCCCACGCCCACGATGAGGAGGTGGTGGCAGTGGTGGAGACCGACATGTGCGGGGTGGATGCCATCCAGTCTCTGACCGGCTGCACTTTTGGCAAGGGGAACCTGATCCACCTGGACTACGGCAAGAATGCTTTCACCTTTTATCGTCGCTCGGACGGCAAGGGAATCCGCCTCGTCACCAGGCTGGAAGCCTTTGCTGAACCGGATCCTGAGTGGGAAGCTCTCCGAGAAAGACTCGGCGACGCAGACCTTACCCCGGAAGAACGCAAGCGCTTCTGGGAATTGCATGCGGCCCGCTCGCGGCAAATCCTTGACATTCCCCTAAATGAACTCTTCGACTTGAAAGAGCCGGAAGGAAACATCCCCAGCCATGCCCGGGTCATGGATAGTGTTACTTGCGAGGGCTGTAGTGAGCAAGTAATGGAAACCCGAACGCGGCGCTTTGCAGGAAAGACCCTCTGCATTCCCTGCTTCCACCAACTGGAGCAGCGCTAACGCTAAGCGTGAATAGCCCAAACTCTCACCGCCCAAATCGTAAAGGTTGTCAGGATAATCATGAGATAATGGTCTTCTGTCATTTTTCGGAAAACACAAGATGAAAGACAAGGGTGAAACGAAAAAACATCTCCTGGAAGAACTGAAGCTGTTGCGCCAGCGACTGGCCAAGTTGGAAACGTCAGAGGCTGAGCGTGAGCGAACTCAGCAAGAATTGAGCAAGATAAACCGTGCTCTGAGAGCGCACAGTAGATGTAGCGAATCTTTGATGCGCAGCACGAGCGAAGAAGGTCTGCTGAAAGATATTTGCCGCATCATCGTAAAAATGGGTGGGTATCGTTTAGCCTGGGTTGGTTTCGCGGAACATAACGCAGATAAGACCGTGCGTCCCGTTGCCCAGATGGGATTTGAAGACGGCTATCTCGACACGGTAGAGATAACCTGGGCTGATACTGAAAGAGGTCGCGGTCCTACTGGGACGGCTATTCGCACGGGGGAACCAACCATCGTTAGAAACATCCAGACGGATCCCCATTACGGTCCGTGGCGGGCTGAAGCGGGGAAGCGTGGCTTTACATCATCCATCGCCCTCCCCCTGATTGCGGATGGACAAACCTTCGGTACCCTGAACATCTATGCAGCTGAGCCTGATGCCTTTGACAAAGAGGAGGTTGAGTTGCTATCCAAGCTGGCAGACGACCTAGCATATGGAATCCTGTCGTTGCGCACCAGGGCCGAACTTAAGTCCACCGAACAAGAGCTGAGGAAACACCGTGACCATCTCGAAGAGCTCGTTGCCGAGCGCACAACAGAGTTAAGAGAGGCGACTGAAAGGCTTAAAAGAGACCTGGCCGAGCGCAAGCGACTGGAGAGGGCCCTGGCCCAAAGGAACAAGCTCAACACCTTGGGTGCTATCGCTGCCGAGGTAGCCCACGAGATTAGGAACCCTCTTGTCTCAATTGGGGGCTTTACCCGCAGGCTACAAAAAAAATTCCCGGAAGTTGCTGAATACGACATTATCCTCAAAGAGTGCAAACGGTTGGAAAAAATATTACACAGGATAAGAGATTATTTGAAACCCGTTAAGATCCGACCTGAGGAATGTTCCGTGAATACCATCGTTTCAGGCTGTGTTGATCTGATGTCTCCTGAGACCAAAAGAAAAATGGTTACTTGCCAACTGGATTTGGGCCCAGAGATGGCAGCCGCCTATGTAGATAGAGACATTCTGGCACAGATTTTCATCAACTTGATTCTGAATGCGGTGGGGGCTATGGAAAAAGGGAAGACCCTATTTATAAGAAGCTTTGAAACTGATGAGGACATCCAAATTGAGTTCAAAAATATGGCCCTCGGACCAATGGTAAAAAATCCTGACCTTCTTTTTATGCCTTTCTCAGAAGGCGGTGAAAGTATCGGGTTGCCGCTGTGCTACAGGTTGCTCAAAGATATGGGCGGTCTGCTCTCTTTTGCTTTAGAAAACGGTTACACAGTCTTTACCGTTTCTCTCCCGAAAGTAACCCAACCAAGCCTCGTTTAACAGAAAGGGCTCATTATAAGACCATGCTCGCCTCTTCCGCCTCCTCAGTGCGCTCTTTGCTCACTTCATAGAGTTAGCCAATTGCCGCTTACTGTTTAGTGTTGCCGATTTTTGCCCAAAAGGGTGTAACCTTTCTGTTTCCCTATCGACTAAGGGGCATCTCCATCAATTATCTGATGGGGTTTTTCACATTCAAACCAATGTAAAGGAAGCTTTTCGGGGAATATACTAAAGATAAGGAGTGATTTCATGGATACTAAAAAGATCTTAATTGCTGTGTGCGTAGGTTTTGTTATCTTGGCATTTGTTTCAGCCTCCTGGGCAGGCGAGACTAGAATTCCATTGGAGGCTGCCAAGCCACATCCAAATGCCAGTGGCACAGCCTATCTGAGTGGGGATACCATAAGCATCCATGCCAAAGGACTTCGACCCGAGTCGGTCTATACCGTCTGGTTCGTGAATATGAAACCCAGAAAGCATGAGACAGGGGCAGGGAGTGCGCCATATGTGTTTAGAACAGACTCTAAAGGAAACGGCGCATATGCAGCCACCCTTTCGGAGTCTCCTTTTGGGGAGTGGGCAATGATCATGGTCGTACTTCATCCCAATGGGAACCCCAAAGATATGAAGAGCATGAAAGGCGCCCTCAAAGCGCCTATCCCCACAACCGGATAAACAACAATCAGCTACCAGGCAGAGGGGGGGGATTTCCCCCCTTCCTTTTTTCTATCTGTCTCTCGCCTTATTGCCATGCCCTACGTCCTCTGGCATACCATTTGCCTATTGTCCAGATGCGCTAGTTAGCTACCCATTGAAGAGTAGCCGGTTTTCTCCTTAAATACAGCCCGCTTGGGCGTTTTTCTCAGCCCCGGGGGCGCAAGATAATCTGCGTTTGGAGTATATGTATGGATACCCTTAAGTCACTCAAAAGACACCATTTCTCCAGAGCCGAAGTTAGATGGAAGGTATATTTCTTCACCCAGCACGGGGAAATCAAGGGTGAAACTGTGAACGTCAGCCCGGAAGGTGTCATGGTATCTTGTAAAGAGTTGCCTCCATTGGAGGACAACTTCCGCGTGGTGCTCAAACCTCCTGACCACTATCCCCTCGACACTACTGGCAAGGTAGTGTGGACAACGATATGCAACCCGGTCAGCGGTGCGGACAGCATTGGTGTGGATATCCAGTTTGTGTCCATTTCCGATAAAGACCGACTCTATCTCCAAAACATGATTGTGGACCAATCAAATAATGATATTGGCGACATAGCTCAGAACCAGACCACTGGCCTAGAGGTGAGTGCTGAGCAAAAACTCGAATCGTCTCATACACCGCAGATTGCCGAAGTTCGTTTGCCGGTTTTCTACAACAAGGGCGGCAAAACGGTGAAAGCTGTTGGAAGTCGCTTTTCAACCAGAGGTTGTCACCTTTATACCAAACTGGCCCCCCCCAAAGGGGCGGTGTTTTCCCTGAAGGTAGAAAACCCCCGGACCGGCAAATCCATTCATTTGGACAGCTCGGTGGTTCAGTCCAAGCGTTGTCACGCTAACAACCATTGGGGCATGATACTTCGCTTCATGAATATTAGCGGCACGGCAAGAGAGGAAATCCGAGAGATCCTGCAGGACGCCTCGAGCGCAGCAAATCCTGAAAAAGAACCGAGATACATCAAGAGCAAGATTGGCCAGGCCCTCCTGA
>Ga0210128_1000086_pt1 | contig 11648 bp, 7 predicted proteins | sample Tolay_CordB_D2_FD_185579 | JGI IMG/M metagenome (GOLD analysis project Ga0210128, IMG submission 185579) | Wetland microbial communities from the San Francisco Bay, California, USA, that impact long-term carbon sequestration - Tolay_CordB_D2... | ecosystem: Environmental > Aquatic > Marine >... | reverse complement strand
GATGATTCGCGGGTCCTCGGGGAGCCCGGGCAGCCGGATCGGTCGCGAGCCGACGGCGACGATGCAGTGGTCGAAGCTGATCGAGGTGCCACCGACATCGATCGAGCGCGGCGACGTGAACCGGGCTACCCCGGTGATCACCGTCACCTTGCGCCGCTTCGCCAAGCCGGCGAGGCCGCCGGTCAGCTTCCCGACCACCTCGTCCTTCCAGCGGGAGAGCCGTCTGAGGTCGATCTCCGGCTTGCCGAAGGCGACGCCGAACTCCGCCGCCTCCTCGGCCTCGGCGATCACCCGTGCCGCGTGCAACAGCGCCTTCGAGGGGATGCAGCCGACGTTCAGGCAGACCCCGCCGAGCGCCTCGAAGCTCTCGACCAGGATCACCTCGAGGCCGAGGTCGGCGGCGCGGAACGCTGCCGTGTAGCCGGCGGGCCCGGAGCCGATCACGACCAGCCGCGCCGAGCCGGACCCGGCCGACGGATCAGGCGCCGCCGCCGCGGAACCGGCGGGCACGCGCTCGGGCTCGGGCTCGGCGGTCGCGGCGGCAGGCTCGGCGCCCTCGTCGGCCGCGGCGCCCTTGCCCTCCCCGCCCGAGAGCCTGACGATCGGGGTGCCCTCGCTGACCGTGTCGCCGACCTCGACCAGGATCTCCTCGACCGTCCCCGCCTCCGGCGCCGGCACGTCCATCGTCGCCTTGTCGGACTCGAGCGTCAGCAGCGGGTCCTCGACGCCGACCTGATCGCCGACCGCGACCAGCAGCTCGATCACCGGAACGTCGGTGAAGTCGCCGATGTCGGGGACCCTGACCTCAATCATCGCCGGCCACGCAGCCCCTAGCTCACCGCTGGGTTCGGTGCGTCGGCGTCGATCCCGTAGCGCTCGATCGCTCCCTTGACCGCCGAGCGCGGACCCTGCCCGGACTCGGCGAGCGCGTGAAGGGCGGCGACCGCGACGTGGCGGCTGTCGACCTCGAAGAAGTCCCGCAGATGGCGCCGGAAGTCGCTGCGTCCGAAGCCGTCCGTGCCCAACACCTCGTAGTGGCCGGGCACCCAGGCCCGGATCCCGTCCGCCAGAGCCTTCATATAGTCGCTCGCCGCGACGGTCGGCAGCTCGGGCCGACCCGCTAGGCACTGGGTGACCCAGGGCGCCGGCCTGTCGTCGCCCGCCGAGAGCATCGCCCTGCGGTCGGCGGCGAGCCCCTCCCGCTGCAACTCGGTGAAGCTGGTCACACTCCAGACCTCGCAGGGGACGTCGTAGTCCTCGGCGAGCAGCGCCGCGGCGGCCAGCACCTCGCGCAGGATCGCCCCGGAGCCGAGCAGCCGCACCCGGGGCTCGCCCCCGGGGGCGGCCTGAACCCGATGCATGCCGCGCAGGATCCCCTCCTCCGCACCCTCGGGCATCGCCGGCTGGCGGTAGTTCTCGTTCTCGACGGTCAGGTAGTAGAAGACGTCCTCCTGCTCGCCGATCATGCGCCGCAGGCCGTCCTGGATGATCACCGCGATCTCGTAGCCGTAGGCGGGGTCGTAGGCGATGCAGTTCGGGATCACCTGTGCGAACAGGTGGCTGTGGCCGTCCTCGTGCTGAAGGCCCTCTCCGTTCAGCGTCGTCCGGCCGGCGGTGCCGCCGAGCAGGAATCCGCGCGCCCTGGAATCGCCCGCCGCCCAGGCCAGGTCCCCGATCCGCTGGAAGCCGAACATCGAGTAGAAGATGTAGAACGGGATCATCTGGGCGTCGTGGTTCGAGTAGGACGTCGCCGCAGCGATCCAGGCGGACATCGCGCCGGCCTCGTTGATCCCCTCCTGGAGGATCTGCCCCTCGCGGTCTTCCTTGTAGAACATCATCGAGCCGGCGTCCTCGGGCTCGTAGAGCTGGCCCACGTGCGAGTAGATGCCGAGCTGCCGGAACATCCCCTCCATCCCGAAGGTCCGGGACTCGTCCGGGACGATCGGAACGACCCGGTCGCCGATCTGCTTGTCGCGAATCAGGGCCGCGAGCACCCGCACGAAGACCATCGTCGTCGAGATCTCGCGCTCGCCGGAGCCCTCTAGCTGGTTGCTGAACAGCTCCAGCGGGGGCACCGGCAGCGGCTCGTCGACCCGCAGGCGGCGCTGGGGCAGGCTGCCGCCGAGCGCCGCACGCCGCTCCTTCATGTAGCGGATCTCGGGCGAGTCCTCGGGCGGGCGGTAGAAGGCGACGCGCTCGACCTCCTGATCGCTGATCTCGAGATCGAAGCGGTCGCGAAACGCCTTCAGCGCCTCGACGTTCATCTTCTTCTGCTGGTGGGTGATGTTCTGACCCTCGCCCGCCTCGCCCATGCCGTAGCCCTTGATCGTCTTCGCGAGGATCACCGTCGGCTGTCCCCGGTGCTCGGAGGCGGCCTTGTAGGCGGCGTAGACCTTCGCCGCATCGTGCCCGCCGCGGTTCAGGTTCCAGATCTCCTCGTCGCTCATCCCCTCGACCCGCGCCAGCAGCTCCGGATAGGCGCCGAAGAAGTGCTCGCGGACGAAGCCTCCGTCGCGCGACTTGTAGGTCTGATACTCGCCGTCGACGACCTCCTCCATGCGCCGCCGCAGGAGGCCGTCGCGGTCTTCGGCAAGGAGCGGATCCCAGCGATGGCCCCAGATCACCTTGATCACGTTCCATCCCGCGCCGCGGAAGATGGTCTCGAGCTCCTGGATGATCTTGCCGTTCCCGTGCACGGGACCGTCGAGACGCTGCAGGTTGCAGTTGACTACGAAGACCAGGTTGTCGAGGCCCTCGCGGCCGGCCAGCGCGATCTCGCCGAGGGTCTCGGGCTCGTCGGTCTCGCCGTCGCCGAGGAACGCCCAGACCTTGCGCGAGTCGGCGTCCGCGATTCCGCGATCCTCGAGGTAGCGCATGAAGTAGGCCTGGTGGATCGCCATCAGCGGGCCGAGGCCCATCGAGACCGTCGGGAACTGCCAGTAGTCCGGCATCAGCCAGGGGTGCGGATAGGAGCTCAATCCCTCCTTCGAGACCTCTTGGCGGAAGGCCAGCATGCGCTCCTCGGTCAGCCTTCCCTCGAGGAACGAGCGGGCGTAGATCCCCGGCGAGGAGTGGCCCTGGATGTATACGAGATCACCGCCGTGGCCGTCTGACGGCGCCCGCCAGAAGTGGTTGAAGCCGATCTCGTAGAGCACCGCCGCCGACTGATAGGAGGCGATGTGGCCACCGAGCTCCGATGACTCGGCATTGGCGCGCAGGATCATCGCGATCGCGTTCCAGCGAACCAGCGAGCGCACCCTCCGCTCGAGCGCGGGGTCGTCGGGGAGGTCGGGCTCGTCCTCGGGCTCGATCGTGTTCACGTACGGCGTCGGGCCGCTGGTCTGGATTGCGGCGCCGCGACGATGGGCCTCGCCGACCGCGCGGCTCAGCAACTGCTCAGCGCGCTCCGGCCCGTCGGCGGCGATCACCGCGTCGACGGCCTCGACCCACTCGCGCGTCTCCGCCGGATCGACGTCCGCCTGAGTCGAGGTGCCGATGCCGTCGCCCGAGCCCTCAGCCATGATCACCTGCAGCCATCCGGCTCCAGCCTATGACACCGGCGCGCCGAGCGGCAAAGCAAGCGGCCGGCGGTCGCGCTCAGCTCAATAGCGCAGCACCGCGGCCGCGGCGCCGAGCGCGGCGAGACGATCGGCGGCCTCGCCCTCGACCGTGGTCACCGTGGCGTCGGTCTGCAGGGCGCGCTCGATCAGCATCTCGCCGGTAGCGATCGAGTCGGGCGTCACGCCGGAGGCGAGCGCAGCGCTGACCTCCTCGCCCGGATCATCGGGGAGCTCCGACGCCGCGATCAACAGATGCTCAACCCGGCCCTCGGCGAGCGCCAGCGCGGTGTCGTCCAGACCGAGCGTCCCGCGCCCGCCCTCGCGGGCCGCCTGCTCGGCCCTGTCGATCAGCTCCATCTCCCGCTGGCGGTTGAGCTTCGGAGCGATCGTCTCGAGCCGCTCGTGGATCGCGTGCTCCGGCTCCGGGATCAGGTTCTTGTCCTCGGCGAAGGCGATCCGCTCGGGTCCGAGGTGGGACTCGAACTCGTGCAGGTACTTCGGCCCGGCGAAGCAGATGATCTCCTTCCAGCCGCGGCGATCGGCGACCGTGGCGGCGTCGGTCGCGATCCCGTCGACGAATCTCCGGCGGTGGTCGTCGAGCCGCTGCTCGTGCTGGTCGCGCCCGGAGGAGGTCGTCGCCTGCCCGTGAGGGACGTCGACGTTGCGGGGCCCCTTGCGCTCCCGCCAATCGCCGGTCATCAGGATCTCTCGCGCGTCGAGCTCGTTCAGCTCGCCCTGCTCCCACTCCATCAGGCGGGCGCGCTCACCGCTGACGGCAACCACGCCGCGCCGGCGGTGGTCGTCGAGCATCTCGACCAGCGGCTGCAGGTAGGGACGCCGGCTGGCTACGGCGACGGCATCTAGGCGGGGGTGGGCGGGCGAGGCCCACCACTGCTCGGCGCCCGGCTCGGGGCTGACCTCGACGAAGCCGACCTGGCCTCTGCCCTCCGGGGGCTCGCCGTTGCCCTTGAACCGATCCTCTACACGCTCGGCCGTCGCCCGCAGGGCGCGCTCGCGATCCTGATCGTCGCCCGCGTCCGTGATCGCCTCGCGCAGGGCTTCGCGAAGCGCGATTCGCCAGCCGGCGCGGCGGTCGGCGGGATCGATGTGGAGGTAGACGGACAGCACCCCAAGCGGCGGCTCGAGTGCCAGCAGGCCCCGAAGCTGGTCGGGCTGGGGGAGGCTCATCGAGCCGCTGGCTCCGTCATCCGCGCGGGCACGAGCCGGGCGCCGGCTCAGTCGGCCTCGGTCGCGGTGCCGTCGCCGGCAGCGGGCTGATCCGGGCTCGGGGGCTTCGGGCCGGTGTCGCCCTCGGACTTCGCCCCGACGGCGACTGGCTCCTTCTCCTCGTCCCCCTTCTTCGCGCGCGCCTTCGGCTTCGTCGGCTTGATCAGCGTCAGGCTCAAGGGCTGGTCGTCCTCATCGCCCTTCTCATCGCGCTCCACGAGCACCGTGGTACCGGGGTCGATCGAGTCGGGGCCGGCCTTCAGCACCTCGTCGGCCAGCGGGTCCTCGATGTAGCGCTGGATCGCACGGCGCAGCGGCCGCGCCCCCATCGAGGGATCCCACCCCTTGTCGACCAGCAGGTCCTTCGACTCCTCGGTCAGGTCGAGCTGCAGCTCACGCTCGGAGACCTGCGCCTTGACCCGCCCGACGAGCAGGTCGACGATCTCCTTGATCTCGTCCCGGCTCAGCTTGTGGAAGACGATCACCTCGTCGATCCGGTTCAGGAACTCCGGCCGGAAGACCTTCTTCAGATCGCCCATGATCTTCTTCTTCATCTCCTCGTAGGTCGTGCCCAGCTCATCGCTGACCGCGAACCCGAGCGGGGTGTTGCGGGCGATGTCCTGCGCGCCGACGTTCGAGGTCATGATCACGATCGCGTTGCGGAAGTCGACGGTGCGTCCCTGGCTGTCGGTGAGGCGCCCGTCCTCGAGGATCTGAAGCAGGATGTTGAAGACATCCGGATGCGCTTTCTCGATCTCGTCGAGAAGCAGCACGCAGTAGGGCTTGCGCCGCACGGCCTCGGTCAGCTGACCGCCCTCGTCGTAGCCGACGTAGCCCGGAGGCGAGCCAACCAGCCGCGAGACCGCGTGCTTTTCCATGTACTCGGACATGTCGATGCGGATCATCGCGTCCTCATCGCTGAACAGGAACTCGGCCAGCGTCCGCGCCAGCTCGGTCTTGCCGACCCCGGACGGGCCGAGGAAGATGAACGAGCCCGCCGGCCGCTTCGGGTCCTTGATGCCCGCCCGCGAGCGGCGAATCGCCTTGCTCACGGCGGTGATCGCCACGTCCTGGCCGATCACCCGCTTGTGCAGCTCGGACTCCATCTCGACCAGCTTCTTGGTCTCGGCCTCGGTCAGCTTGAAGACGGGAATGCCGGTCCACATCGAGACGATGTCGGCGATCTCCTCATCGCCGACCTCGGGACGGGTGCCCTCCTCACCAGAGCTCCACTCGTCCTCGAGCTCGCGCTTCTTCGAGGTCAGCTGGCGCTCCTGGTCGCGCAGGTTGGCTGCCTTCTCGAACTCCTGAGCCTCGATCGCAGCCTCCTTCGAGCGCCGCGTGTCCTCGATCTCCTCCTCGAGCTCGCGATAGACCGGCGGCTGCGACATCGACTTGATCCGCAGCCGGGACGCCGCCTCGTCGATCAGATCGATCGCCTTGTCGGGCAGGAAGCGCTCGGTGATGTAGCGGTCGGCGAGGTCCGCCGCGGCGGCCAGCGCGTCGTCACTGATCTTCACCCGGTGATGCTGCTCGTAGCGCTCGCGCAGGCCCTCGAGGATCTGCACGGTCTGCTCGATCGAGGGCTGGTCGACCTTGACCTGCTGGAAGCGCCGCTCCAGGGCCGAGTCGCGCTCGAGGTACTTGCGGTACTCGTCGAGCGTCGTCGCCCCGATCGTCTGCAGCTCACCGCGGGCGAGCGCCGGCTTCAGGATCGAGGCGGCGTCGATCGCGCCCTCGGCGGCGCCGGCGCCGACCAGGTTGTGGAGCTCGTCGATGAAGAGGATGATGTCGCCGCGCTGGGTGATCTCCTTCATCACCTTCTTCAGGCGCTCCTCGAACTCGCCGCGGTACTTCGAGCCCGCGACCAGCGCGGCGAGATCGAGCGTGTAGATCTGCTTGTTGCGCAGCAGCTCGGGGATCTCACCGGCGACGATCCTCGAGGCGAGGCCCTCGACCACGGCCGTCTTGCCGACCCCGGGCTCACCGAGCAGCACCGGGTTGTTCTTCTGCCGCCGAGCGAGGATCTGCATGATCCGCTCGATCTCGATCTCGCGACCGATCACCGGGTCGAGCTTGCCGTCCTCGGCGAGCTTGGTCAGGTTGCGCCCGAACTGATCGAGCAGCTTCGACGACTTCTTGCCCTCGGCGGAGCCGGAGGACGAGCTGGAGCCGGACCCCTGGCGGCGCCCACCGGGACCCGAGAGCATGCGGATCACCTCGTTGCGGATCTTCTCGGAGTCGGCGTCGAAATCGAGCAGGATGCGGGCGGCGACACCCTCGTTCTCTCGCACCAGGCCCAGCAGGATGTGCTCGGTCCCGATGTAGTTATGGCCGAGCGACAGCGCCTCGCGAAGCGCCAGCTCGAGCACCTTCTTCGCGCGGGGCGTGAACGGAATCTGCCCGGAGGTGACCTCCTCGCCGGAGCCGACGATCCGCACGACCTGGGCGCGAACGCGCTCGACGGTGATGTCCAGGGACTCGAGCACCCGGGCCGCGAGGCCCTCCTCCTCGCGCAGCAGACCGAGCAGGATGTGCTCGGTCCCGATGTAGTTGTGCTTGAGGGTCCGCGCCTCCTCCTGGGCCAGAACGACGACCTGGCGGGCTCTCTCTGTGAATCGCTCAAACATCTAATCGGGTCCTGTCTCTGTCTCGTTACCTGGAGGGGGTTGGGAAGTATGTGGGTCGCGGTGGTCGGACTTCGCGGCGGCTAGGGGATGCCACAGCGCCGGGGCCTTGATCTCTTATTCGGCGATTTCGTGCCGAGGGATTAGACCTCCGGTTTGTCGGTTGCGCGAAGGCCGCAGTATATCGGGGCGCATTCCCCGGCCTTCGCGGGCGGGCGTCGCCCACCTCCCGTTTTTCGCTCTTTGCGCTGGTCGTCCTTCAAGGCGCCGGCCTGACGGGAACGGCCGGGCGTCACCGCCCACCGGCCGCCCCGAGGATCCCCGCCGAGCGGACATCCGGCGGCGGGTGGTCCGCTCAGCCCCGCATCGCCGGGAACAGCACGACCTCGCGCAAGCTCCTGGCGCCGGTCAGAATCATCACCAGACGGTCGATTCCGAGGCCGACGCCGCCGGTCGGGGGCATGCCGTGCTCGAGCGCCCGCAGGAAGTCCTCGTCATGCGGCTGAGCCTCATCGTCGCCGCGGGCCAGCTCCTCGGCCTGCTGCGCGAAGCGCCGCCGCTGCTCGTCGGGATCGTTGAGCTCGGTGAACGAGTTGGCGATCTCGACCCCGCCGACGAATGCCTCCCAGCGCTCGACGAGCCCCTCGCTTTCGCGATGGTCCTTGGCGAACGGCGACAGCTCGACCGGGTAGTCGAGCACGAAGGTCGGCTCGATCAGCTCCGGCTCGACCCGCTTCGAGAACAGGCGATCGACGAGCTTGGCCCAGCTCTGCTCGGCCTCCTCGGGGGCACCGAGCGCCGCGGCCAGCTGCTCGCAGCTGGGCCGGGCGGCGAGGTCGACACCGGTGTGCTCTGCCAGCACCTCGGTCAGCGTCACCCGGCGCCAGGGCGGGTCGAAGTCGATCTCAGCCTCGTCACGCTCGATCCTGGTCCCGCCCAGCACCCGCTCGGCGACCTGCGAGACGAGCTGCTCGAGGCGCTCGGCGTTGACCTCGTAGTCGGCGTAGGCCTCGTACCACTCGAGCATCGTGAACTCGGGGTTGTGCTTCGGCGAGATCCCCTCGTTGCGGAAGTCCTTGCCGAGCTCGTAGACGCGGTCGATACCGCCGACGACGCAGCGCTTCAGATAGAGCTCGGTGGCGATCCGCAGGTACAGGTCACGGTCGAGCGCGTTGTGATGAGTGGTGAACGGCCGCGCGAGGGCGCCGCCGTAGATCGGCTGCAGGACCGGGGTCTCGACCTCGATGAAGTCGTGGGCGTCGAGCCAGCTTCTGATCTCGGCGATCGCGCGGGCGCGGAGCATGAACATCCGCCTCACCTCCGGGTTCGCGATCAGATCCAGTTCGCGGTGCCGGTAGCGGATCTCGACGTCCTCGAGCCCGTGGTACTTGTCGGGCAGTGGCCGCAGGCTCTTCGCGAGCGGCACCCAGGAGTCCACCCGTAGGGTGAGCTCCCCGCGCCGGCTCTTGAAGGCCGTCCCGTCGACCCCGATGTGGTCGCCGAGGTCCATTCCGACGAGCAGCTCGTGCGACTCCGGATCGAGAACATCGGCCCGCGACTGCAGCTGGATCTTGCCGCTGCCGTCGAGCAGGTCTAGGAACGCGGCCTTGCCCATGCCCCGGCGGGCGACGATCCGGCCCGCGACCCGGTACTCGCGGACGGTCTCCTCGCCGTCGGCCAGGTCCTCGTTGGCCTCGCGCACCGCGGCGATCGGGATCCGCCCCGGGAATGAGGGTGGATAGGGGTCGTGCCCCGCCTCGCGCAGCCGGTCGATCTTCGCCCGGCGCTCGTCGACCAGCGGGCTCTCGCCCGCTTCGTCGCTCTCGGTGCGCTCGGTGTCGTCGCTGTCGCTCATCGGTGGGACGGGCCAGCGTATCTCTATCTACGCTGTACAGGCGATGGGCAATGGGCGGTGAGCAGGTTCTAGTCCGGGACGCGGAGATCGCGGACCTCAGCGCCGTCTTCGAGATCTACAACCACGAGGTCGTCCACAGCGTCTCGACCTTCGACACGGAGTTGCGCGACCCGGCGACCGACGAGGCATGGCTGACCGGCCGTGAGGCTCGCTATCCGGTGCTCGTCGCGGTCCGGCGCGACGAGCTGCTCGGCTGGGGGGCGCTCTCCCAGTGGTCGCCTCGCGGGGCGTATGCGAGGACGGCGGAGGTCTCCGTCTACGTCGATCACCGGCACCGGAAGGAGGGGGTCGGCCGGCTGCTGCTGGGGGCGTTGATCGAGCGCGCGCCCGCCGGCGGGATCGCGGTGCTGCTCGCGAGGGTTACTGGCGAGAACCCAGCCAGTGTCGCCCTGCACGAGGGACTCGGCTTCAACCGGATCGGCACCCAGCGCCGCAGTGGCGAGAAGTTCGGCCAGGTGCTCGACGTCGCGCTGCTCGACCTCCATCTCGACGAGCGCTGAGCCGCCGCACGACCCGGAGCCGCCTCAGGCCCTAGGGGCCTATGGAGTGTCGATCTTGGTGATCTTCAGCTTGCGCTTCGGGCCGCGGGGAACCTCGACCTCGACGATCTCGTTCCGCTTGTGGCCGAGCAGCGCACGACCGATCGGCGACTCATGGGACAGCCGGCCGGCAGCGAGGTCGGATTCGGCCGAGCCGACGATCTGGAACTTCTTCGAGCTGCCGGTCTTCTCGTCCTTGACGTGCACCTGTGCCCCGACCGAGACCGCGGTCGTGTCGATCTGCTTGCTGTCGATCACGGTCGCGCGGCGGACCCGCTCCTCGAGCTGAGCGATCTTCTGCTCGAGCATCGCCTGCTCGTTCTTGGCGTCGTCGTACTCGGAGTTCTCGGCGATGTCGCCGAACTCGCGCGCCTCCTTGATCCGCTCGGCCACCTCGCGGCGTCGATCGGTCTGGAGCACTGCGAGCTCCTCCTTCAGTTTCTCTAGGCCCTCCGGGGTGATTAGCAACTCACGAGCCATCTCAGGGAACCTCGCCTTTCTTGCCGGAGCGGAGCCCTGCGAACGCCGCCGCCCAAGGTGCGAAAAGGCCCAATTGTGACCCGTTTCCGGGGCACTTCTCGGGCTTGGGAGCGGGCAACTATAGCAACGGCGATAGCTGGGCCCGAAGGGCTGCAGCAACCCTCTCAGGAGCCTCGATCTGGGGGTAGTGACCGAGGTCGGCGAGCTCGGTCACGGTCGCCTGCGGCCGCATCGCGCGCAGCGCCTCGAGGACCTCGGTCGTCGCCACCGGATCCCGCATCCCCCAGAGGAACCCGAGCCGGCCCGGCCAGGAGCGGATCGCCCCATGCCAGCGATCGGCGAAGGCGACGCGCTCGCCGAGGTAGTAGATCAGTCGATCCCCGAGGCGACTGCCGCCGGCGGCGCTGATCAGCTCCCACTGATCGGCCGCCTCCTGCTCGCTGAGCGGGTGGCCGGGAGAGAACAGGGCGCCGAATTGCCGCCGGAACAGCCGCTCGGAGCCAAGCTGCGCCGCCAGCGGTCCGACCGGCGAGCGCAGCAGCCGCTGAACCCAGGTGAGGCTCGCCCGCTCGAGCACGATCGAGCCGTTGAACAGCAGCACCGCGGCCGGCTCGAACGAGAGCCGCCCGGCGAGGTCGCGGGCGAGGATCTCGGTGGCCACCGAGGTGCCCATGTCGTGGGCGGCGATCAGCACCCGGCGGTCGCGACCGTGGCGGCCGACCATCTCCTCGACGAGGTCCGCCTGCCAGAGCAGCGAGTAGACGTGGTCGGCCGGCTTGTCCGAGAGGCCGAAGCCGAGGAAGTCGAAGGTCAGGGCGTCGAGGTCAGCGAGGCGATCGAGCAGCGGCGCGAAGTCGAAGGAGCTCGAGGGAAACCCATGCAGGAGCAGGAGCAGCGGCCGCGGGCCTTTGGTCTCTTCCCGATTCCGACCCGGGCGCAGGTGGACGTGGATCCGCCGGCCGCGGAAGCTCTCGTCGATGCCCGACCGGCGCCAGGCCGCCACCCGGCCGCTGGGGCCGTCCACGCTCAGACTCCGGTCGGGACCGGTCCGTCGGCGAGCTCGCCGATCAGCTCTCGCACCTCGTCGAGGTCCTCGATCCGCTGCAGCGTGTCGAGCCGGCGGCGCCCTGCCCCGATCCGATCGAGATACCAGGGGTAGAACTTGCGCAAGTAGTGGCAGGCGCGAGGGCCGAAGTGCCGCTCCGCCGCGTCGATCACCCAGAGCAGCTCGGTGACGATCTCGGCGTCGGTCGGCGGCTGCTCCCGCCCGCCGAGCAGCTGCTCGAAGATCCAGGGGTTG
>Ga0210128_1000085_pt1 | contig 11770 bp, 12 predicted proteins | sample Tolay_CordB_D2_FD_185579 | JGI IMG/M metagenome (GOLD analysis project Ga0210128, IMG submission 185579) | Wetland microbial communities from the San Francisco Bay, California, USA, that impact long-term carbon sequestration - Tolay_CordB_D2... | ecosystem: Environmental > Aquatic > Marine >... | reverse complement strand
AATAAACCACGGTTGCAAGGTTGAAGTCAACGAAAAAGCTCCACTGCCATATCCATAGTTCAATGAGAAATCAAATGAAATCCGGGTCTTTACGGTAGATCTTCCTTATCAAAGTTACAAAAAATATACGGGCTTCACTATCTTTACCTTAATTTCAGAGGTCAAATTACACAATCTGCTCGTTTTCAGAAATCAAAGGCAGTGGCATGAGGCGGGTTAAGACTCAGAACTGGTTGGTTGTGCTGCGCTTAGGCATGCGTTTTGCACGGAGTTTGGTCTGGTTAACAAAACAAGAAAACATAATAATTCGATAGGTCGCAAGGGGGAGGAGGAATCATCATGAAACATGCACTCATGGCTACTGTCGCCTTCCTGGGCATCGTTATGCTCGGAGCAGCAGGGTGCAGCACCAAAGCCCACGTCCAAACAGAATCAGTAATGGTAGAGGAGATGGCCAGCTTTGAGCAAGCGGAGCTTGAGCCCTGCACCACACTTGAAGGTTCGTTGCTCCGAGCTGGGCAACTGACAAACAGTAGTTTTTCCGGGGCAACGCAATATGACGGGGCCATTCGCTTCGAGTTCGACAGCTCTGCTCTCTCAGCGGATGCCAAGGCTGCTATCGACGCTGTTGTCGTCCCCCTGGTGCAAACGAACACAGATTTTTTTGTTGAGTTGCAAGGACACGCGGATGAGTTCGGGGAGGAAGCTTACAACTTTCAACTCGGTCTCGCCAGAGCCAGGGCGGTCATGGGCTACCTCTACCAAGAATATGACGTACCCTTACAACGCATGAATGGATTTTCCTGCGGCGAAATCAAACCAGTAGGGGACAACAGCCTTTCGGCCGGCCGGGCAGAGAACCGACGAGTTACCATTGTGGTGGTTGAGTAAGGCGCTGAAAGCGCTAAACGCGCCAGGCACCTCTGCCCCATTTATTCGACATGTAAAACCTGGTCCTTCCACGCGTAGCGGGATCTTCGAAGGGTCAGTCTTGGATCCCGCTTTGCGGGGGTCAGAGTTCAATGGCTTTGCCGGTAAAGATGGCAAGCTGTTTTGGAGTACCGGAGTATTGAAGTATTGGGGCATTGCAAAATATCAAATTCCAAACATCAAATCTCAGGGTTTTAGGTGTCAGGTGTCGGGTGTCAGGTTTCAGGGAGGAAAAGCGAAAGCACTGAGGCCTGAACACTGAAACCTGAACACTGAAACCTCAGTCATTCCCTACCGTGTAGCCAATCTCGCCAATAGCCATTAACGTATGGCCTCTGCTACCTCACAGTTTGATATCCTTACCCTTCGTCATGACCGAGTTTGTGCGCAGTCCCGCCCATGGCGGGAGTGCACTCTAGAGCGCTTTTCCTCGGTGTGGGTATGCAACGTTAGGGTAAATTTGCAGTGGAATGGAACCCATATTTGTGTAACAATCAGCGGACGAAATAATCAGTGCCAGGTAGGGCTTAAAAACGGTGTTGAAGAGGTAGATAGTCATGGGTTTTTTCAAGGCTTCAGCTGGATTGAGGGGAATGAGGCGGTTTGGAGTTATAGCCAAGGTGCTCATAAAACACGGCCTTGGTGATGTAGTGGAAAAGCTTGCGGGCCGCAAAGACAAAGAGGGCGAACCAGCCAAAATCAAGGGTGCGGCCCTAAAACCTGGAGTACTGTCACCACGCCGCATTCGGCTGGTACTGGAAGAATTGGGGCCCAGCTTTGTCAAGCTGGGACAGCTGATGAGTACACGGGCTGATATATTTCCCGCTGAATACGTTGAAGAGCTGAGAAAGTTGCAAGATCGGGTTCCACCAATACCTTTTCCCGAGATCCAAAAGGTCATCGAGGAGGAACTCAAGCGGCCCAGGGAAGAGATTTTTACTGAATTGGACACGGCGGCCTTTGCCGCCGCTTCTGTGGCACAGGTGCATCACGCCACCCTTCCTGGTGGTGAAAAGGTAGTGGTCAAGGTAATTCGTCCGGGTATTATGAAAAAGATTCGGGAAGATATTCGCTTGATGTACTATCTTGCCGATAAGATTGAGAAATCCTTTGATATTGGTCGCATCCTGGCTCCCAGCAATCTGGTGAAGGAATTCGAGCGCACCATCTTTAAAGAAATTGACATGCTCATAGAGGCTGGCAGCATTGAGAAATTTGCCTACAACTTTCGAGACATTGAAGAGGTCTGTATCCCCAAAGTCTATTGGGATTACACCACCAAATCCATCCTGGTGATGGAACGGATCGATGGTATCAAGATGGACCGGGTTGATGAATTGAAGGCCCACGGCATAGATCCAAAAGAGATAGCACGCATTGGTTTACGCTCGTTCTCTCGGCAGTTGATGGAATTCGGTTTTTTTCATGCCGACCCGCACCCCGGCAATACCATTGTCATGTATGACGGTCGGGTTGGTCTCGTTGATTTTGGTATTACCGGCTACCTGGATGAAGAGATGATGCGGCAGATAGCTAACATCTTTCTGGGGTATGCCGAGCATGATTATGAATTGCTGCTGGATGCTTTTCTGGCTGCTGGTTTACTGGATGAAGAAAGGATGGATCTGGACAGCTTTCTCATAGACCTCAAGGACGTAAGTGAGTCCTTTTACGGGCGTTCGCTTCAGTCCATATCGGTCAGGGACGTCTACGATCAGATTATCTATTTGGCCCTCAAATATCATATACAGTTGCCGAGAAATCTTTTGCTACTCTTGAAAACTTTTGTCCAGACAGAAGCCCTCGGCAAGATTCTTGAAAGTGATGAAAGCCTTCTGGAATTTGCCAAACCCTACGCCAGGAAATTAATCAAGCGCGGCTATGATGCGAACAAGGTTTTCAAGAACATAGGCAGAGAAGCACGCTATGTGGGCAAATACGCTAAAGTCATGCCCAGGTTCGTCCACGATATACTCAAACAGGTGTCCAAGGGAAAGCAGCGAGTTGAGATCTGGCATGAGGGCTTTCAGCAGTTTGATACAAAACTTGAAAAAGGCCTCAACAGGTTGACCGTTGGGTTGGTGCTCTCGGCTTCTATTCTTGCTGCTGCTTTGGTGCTCAATTCAGCGCAGAAAGTTCTGGAGTTCGAGGTAAGCTTCCTTGGGCTGGGGGCAATTTCTCTAACAGGCATTCTAGGAATAACTGGTTATGTCGTCACCACAGTTCTAGGAGTCTGGCTTATTATCGCCATTTATCGTTCCGGCAAACTGTGACGACAGAGGACAGAGGGCAGAAGACAGAGGACAGCGGTTAGATTTGCCTGTGGGAGCGGCTTTTAGCCGCGATCTTGCGATTTTGACGGCTTCAACTGTTTGACTAATTGACCAACTCTGCCTAGTGCAGTGGTCAGGGCAGTAGAGGCTCGAGGGGGCACCCCTCGCAGCGGGCCTTACGTTTACAGTGAAGTTTTCCCACCCTCACCAGTAGGGCGTGATATTCGTTGAACATCTCCACATCAAGCGGCAAGTGGTGCATGAACAAATCTTGTAGTGCTTGATAGTTGACCTCCTCTTCGATGAGACCGTGACGGCTGGTAACTCGGTAAGTATAGGTGTCCACGACGAAAATTGGCCTGTGGAAAGCATAAAGCAGAATACTGTCGGCGGTCTCAGGGCCAACGCCGTTGACTGATAACAACTCCTGGCGCAACTGCGCTGTCTCCATCTGCCCCATGGCGTCCAGGTCACCGCCGTAAGCCTCGGCAACCATCCCAATCAAGTTCTTGAGACGACGCGCTTTGAGATTGAAATAGCCTGCCGGCTTAATGAACTCGGCAAGCTCCTCTATAGGTCTGTGGTGGAGTTTGTCTAGAGAAAGGAGGCCATTTTTGTTCAAATTAGCGATGGCCTTCTCAACTCCCTGCCAATTTGTATTTTGGGTGAGAACGGCTCCGACCATGACCTCGAGGACGCTGTCTGCCGGCCACCAGTGCTGGGGCCCGTACGCCTCCACAAGGCGATTGTAGATCCTAGTCAGCGCGTCAGAAAAACGATTCATCTGGCTCCTTCGCGATTCTTGCCGGCCAGCCGCCACCTTTGTCTGAAGCTTACGGCGCCAAAGGAAAAGAGCCTGTTAAAGCAATAGCCAATAGCTGGGGCCGAGCGCGCGGGTATGGCTTGTCTGCTCTTTCCCAAGAAATTATCAGAATGTTCTCGCCAGTTCGGGTTCAACACAAGTATAACGATTATCCATCAGCAAGCAATGGATAAGGTCGCAGTCACGCCAGGGCGTGAATTCATGAAATATCCGGACAAGGGGTGTAGCCGGTAGTTTCGCCAATTCCAAAAGAGCAAAAGGTTATTGACAGCCCTTCGTAACCTTTGCTAGTGTGCACTCACCGGCAATGGAGTCTGCCGTAAACCGCCCCGTATTGCAGAGGGGCTGATGACTCCTACTTCACATAGTTGTTGGGGTAGGAGCCAGCCAAATGCCTACCCCACCGGTAATGCCAGGTGGGTTTTGTATTGTGGGCCCTGTCAGAGCAGAACCTGGCGGGGCTTTTTTGTCGGAGGGATGTGGTGCTGGACCGCTACAAGAAAATCAGGCAAGAGCTCATGGGCTGTATCGAGAGATTGGTCGGAGTCTCCTCCAGCAGAGACAATGCCAAAATCGTAGAAAACCTGCGGGAGATAGGGGAAAAACTATCCGGAAACCGCTTTCACCTGGTAGTGTTGGGTCAATTCAAAAGAGGAAAATCCACCTTTATCAACAGCCTTCTGGGGGACAAGGTGTTGCCCACTGCGGTGGTGCCGCTGACTTCAATCGTAACTTTGCTCAAGTACGGCGACAAAGAGAATATTGAAATTCTCTTCAACGACGGTAAGAGGACTTCCGTGCCGCGTGGCGAACTGGCGGACTACGTGACGGAACGCGGCAACCCCGCCAATGAAAAAAAGGTTACGTATGTGGAGGTATCTTACCCATCGGACTACCTAAAAGACGGCGTGTTCATCGTTGACACGCCAGGTGTGGGCTCTACCTTTGAGAACAACACTGAGATGACCTATAACTACCTGCCCAAGGTGGACGCAGCCCTTTTCATGCTGGCCGTGGACCCGCCCATCAGTCAATCGGAAATCGCCTTTCTCAAAGACGTGAAAGAGCATGTGGCAAAAATCTTTTTCGTACAGAACAAGATTGATTACATGGACAAAAACGAGCAGCAGGAGTCCATGCTTTTCTCCAAGGAGGTGATCGAAACAACTCTCGGCTCTGATAGCATCCAGATTCACCCTCTTTCTGCAAAGCTTGCCCTGGCAGCGAAGCAGGAGAAAGACAAGAACCTTCTCAGGCAAAGTCGCCTCCCCGAGTTTGACAGAGTGCTGGGAGATTTCCTCCTGAAGGAAAAAGGGAAAACTGTGCTGCGCTCAGCCCTCAATGGTACCAGGAAGCTTCTCTCGGATGAGGAGTTCGCTATCGAGCTAGAACGTCAGGCCATTGCCACACCGCTGGAGATTCTAGAGCAAAAAATACAGCTCTTCCAGGAAAAGATGGAAGTTGTGAAAGGGGATCGTGAGGACAATGCCTACTATTTTGAAGGTGAGATAAAGAGACTCATCGACCTGCTGGACCGGGATCTGGAGAAACTGAAGCGCATTGAGATACCACGACTCATGAAAGAACTGGAGGTGTCTGGGGAGAAATATCAGCACAAGAGCGTTTCCCAGTACATCGAACTCATGGAGGCAGAACTCCATCAGGGCGTTGTTCGCACTTTTGATGGCTGGATTGTTCAAGAAGAGGAACGGCTGAATAAGGAGTATGCCCGCATTTCCAAACGCTTTTCCGAACGGACCAATGAGATCATTGATGCTATTGTCAACGCTTCGGCTGAACTCTTCGACCTGAACCTGGAAAGATTCACCGCTGAGGAGGTAATCAGCAGCGATAGTCAACTCTATTACATGGTGGGCGATCCCCCAAAGTTTTTCGATTTGGAGGGAGCCTTTGAATTTTTCTCCCGGAAAATCTTACCTCGAGGATTCTCTCAGTCAGTAGCCCTCAAGGATCTGCAGAAGAAACTGCCTGAAAAGATCGACAAGAACTCCGGCCGGGTCCGCTGGGATTTCATGGACCGCATCAAGAAAAGCTTCCTGAAGTTTCGCTGGGAGCTAAACCTTAAGATTGATGCCACAGAAGAAGGTATCAAGAAGGCGATCGACAAGGCCATGGAACTGAAGAAGGCAAGTGCTGTCGAGGTGGAGAAGGCCACAACACTCATCGCCGCGCAATACCGGCAGCTCGAGCTGATCAAAGAGGAACTTGAAGCACTGGACGGCACGATTCTAAAGCTGTAGACTATTTTCGCTCACTAAATTGGTCTTTCTCTTTTTGTGCTTCTTCGGAGGATGGTTATGGCAGTAAGCCTGGCGCTGATCGTGGTCTTTGGCCTGGCAGCGGATATCATGTTCCGCAAGTTCAAGCTCCCTGGCCTGGTTGGCATGCTTATCGTCGGGGTTCTGGTGGGGCCTCATGTCGTAGGCCTGATGCGGCCAGAGATGATGCAAGTCTCGGCTGACTTTCGCAAAATTGCTCTGATTGTGATCCTATTGCGGGCAGGGTTCGAGCTGCGGCGAGACACTCTCCGTCGGGTAGGCAAGACAGCGATCATTATGTCCGCTTTGCCGGCCATTTTCGAAATTGCGGCAATCATGGCGGTTGCCCCTTACTTCTTGAAAATTTCCCTCCTCGAGGCCACCATTTTGGGTAGTATCCTGGCAGCGGTCTCCCCGGCTGTAGTGGTGCCGCTAATGATCGATTTCATGGAACGGGGCAAAGGGGCCAAAAAAGGCATCCCCACCATGATTTTGGCGGCATCCTCTGTTGATGACGTCTTCGTTATTGTCCTGTTTACCATCTTCCTGGGTATGTACGGTGGTCACAAGGTAAACATCGCCTGGCAGTTGGCAGGAATACCTATCTCCGTTGCTCTCGGTATCATCGTTGGCCTGATTCCCGGCTACTTGCTCTACAAGCTTTTTCTCAAGTACGACTGGCAGCCACCCAGGCGCACCCTGCTGATCATTGGAACATCCATCTGTTTGATGTGGCTGGAGGAATTGGCCCACGGAGTGGTTCCCATTGCCTCCTTATTGGGAGTAATGGCCATTGGCTTCATCATCCTGGAGAAGGAGGAGGCCATTGCTCACATTATCTCCCAGAAGCTCAAAAAGCTCTGGGTTTTTGCGGAATTGCTGCTCTTCGTATTGGTGGGAGCCCAGGTCAATGTTTCCGTGGCCTGGAAAGCGGGGGCCGCAGGCCTGATCATTATCTTTATCGGTTTGGTGGCCAGATCAATAGGCACTTATATTTCGGTATTGGGAACTGATTACACCAGGAAAGAGCGGCTATTTTGTGTGGTTGCCTACGTGCCCAAAGCCACGGTACAGGCGGCGATTGGTGCTGTTCCTTTGGAGGCCGGGGTGGCGGGTGGCGAGGTAATTCTAGCGGTGGCTGTGCTAAGTATTCTGGTGACAGCACCTTTGGGTGCCATTGGTATCATGCTCTTGGGCGAACCTATTCTGGAAGAGGAGAAATTGACAAGCTACCGATTCAAGACGCTGCGAGAGAAGCTGCAACTGCCCAGGGTTGGCGAAAAAATCAGGAGCAAGAAGCATGGCACCATCTGGAAGATAATAGAGGAAAAAGAGGTCTGGATAGAGGTGTCCGAGGAGGAAGGACTCGAACCCGGCCCCACGCCGGCCATCTACATAAGATACTGGAAGCCTGAAAGTTCCTCGGTTCCCGGAGGGGGTAAGACCATGGAACACAGATATAGTTTCATCGACAGTTCATTTCACGCCAACTGGGAGATATTGTATGACTAGCTCGCAGCAAGTAGCTGGCAGCGGGCATGGAGCTTAGTCAATTAGTTAATTAGGAAATTAGAAAATTAGTCGAACCGCTCAAACCGCTCACCGCATAGAGAATTAACATTTCCTCGGGAAAAATCTTCCTTTTTCACCCAACGCAGTATGTTAGGATGAGCCTTACCAGCTTAAATTTAGGAATGGTAAATTTTAGTTATCCTGAATATGAGCCGCTGAGCTTTTGAATCTGAAATCTACAATCTACAATCACCCCTGTGAGGTGTAATTATGCGATACAAATATGGCATGATTCACGGCCGATTTCAGCCTTTTCATCTTGAGCACCTACGGTACTTTCGTTTGGTTTGGGAACGATCTGAGCATGTGATTGTAGGTATCACCAATCCTGATCCAAGTACTATTCTGGTGGATGAATTGAATGAGCATCGTCACCTTCCAGAAGAAAATCCACTTACCTTTACGGAAAGGCTAATGATGATTCAAGAGACCCTTCGCGACGAGGGATATCCACTGGAGCGGATCTTTATAGTCCCTTTGCCGATCCACCATCCTGACCGCTGGCAATACTATGTTCCCGCTGGTACGGTAATGTTTGTTGTGGTCTATTCTCCCTGGGAAAGGCAAAAGGCGGAACGATTTCGTGGGGCTGGGCTCGAGGTTGTTGTGGTGGACAACTTGAAAAAAGGAATCAGCGGCCAGGAGGTGCGTTCTCTGCTTGTATCGAATGGCAACTGGGAGAGGTTGGTTCCACCCACTGTGGCGCGGTTTTTACAGCGAAAGCCGGAGGGCGAGGGATGAGCTGGAAAACGAAACCCACTGATCGGTTTGTATTGAGATTCATCAAGGTCTATGTCTCGGCTCCGGTATCAGCGGTGTTGGTGCACACCATGCCGGAAATAAGACCCGCCGTTCTCACCTTGGTGGCAGCCTGTTTGGGAATCAGCGGTGGCATTGCTTTCGGACTGGGTTTGGCCTGGGTAGGGGCGCTGCTGGCTGCAGTTGCTCAGGTTCTGGATGGCGTAGATGGTCAGGTTGCCAGACTGACTGATAAAGTGAGTTCTGAGGGAGCTTTTCTGGACTCGGTATTGGACCGTTACATGGACTTTTCTCTCCTGTTCGGTATTCTTCTTCACTGTCTTCGCTATTCAAGTGGTCTGGGGTTGGGAGGGGTAATTATCAGCCCCGTTTGGCTGATTGTGCTTACAGGTTTGGCAGCTGCGGGTTGCAGCCAAGTCAGCTATGCCACCGCCCGCGCTGAAAGTCTTAAACTGGACTATCGCCGGCCGGAGTATGCCGGGAAAGGAAGCCGCACCGCGGTCGTTATCATTTGTGGACTTCTCACACCCTTCTGGATTCACTTCCCCCTGTTGGCCCTAATTTATCTCGCCGTTCATCCAAACGTCGCCGTTTTGGTTTCGCTATTCCGACTGAAGCGACCAGCAAGCAGTAAGCGGTAAATCGTTGAAACCGTAGAAACCGTAAAAGGCGCAGAAGTCGTCTATCATAGAGGTCAGAAGTCGGAGATCAGAGATCAGCTTTACCCCTGACCTCTGACGTCTGATCTCTGACCTCTGATTTCTGCAATCTGCCCGCTGTTTTTCCCTCTGCTCTATGCCCAATGATCCTCGTCTCCGTATTGTCTTTTCTTGATTACCATCCTGACAAACCCGGCGACAGTCAACAACGCTGCAAGAAAAAATAGGATCCCATAGAGGTTGTTAGCCAGGTACGAGAACCAGGTAATTCTTTTTTTGAGATGGGTTTGCCACCTTCTCTGAAGCTCATCCGGAGGAATTGAGAAACTCTTCAGAATCGCCACATCCACTTCATCGCCATCCTCCATATGTTTGAGCAGGTCAAGGAGTCCCTTCCTGCCAAACGTTTGATTGATAAACTCTACCAAACTTTTGCTCTCCTCATAAGCCAGCAGCAGAGACTTCTCGTCTCGAGGAAAACGCTCATCTAATCTCCTGAGACTTAACAGCTTGTTTGCTAAAACAGCCTGATCGAGAATCGATCCTTTTCTGCTCATTATTATCTCTGCGATACCGTCACTGACCCACTGGGAGACCCCTTCATCAAGCCACCTTGGCAGTATAACTTTGCTTATTTTGTCATGAAGGAGCAGGTGACATAATTCGTGCTTTATGATCGATCCAAGGCTGAAGGGCTTCGTATTCATCTTCGAATGGTCAATCACTATCAGATTTCTTTGGGAGACAGCGTAGGCAACAATGAGACTGTTCCCGGTCATTTCCTGAAATTTCTCTGAATCACTGACGAGTACTATTGTTGGTTTGAATTCTATTGTCCACTCAAGAGTTTTTTCCAATTCAGTTTTTAAGGTGGGATACATATCGACGATTTCTTTTGCAGCAATTCCTAGTGGTTTTTCAAACAGAACACTCAGTTGATCCGTTTGAATGATTTCTGTGTTCTCGGCGTGAAGCGTCTGAAAGGGAGTGATGAAAAGAAAAAATGCTAGCAGCAACACCTTTTTGGTCATGCTCTTTTCCTCAGTGGAAGCTTGCAAACATACCGCAACGCACGTCTGAGCCAATCCTGGGGTTACCCAAACGTTGCATACCCACACCGGCTAAAATCGCTAGGCTCGCGCCATAGCACCCCATCTGCGGCTGTGCTCGCCTCGGCCAGGATCTCACGTACGGTGAAGTACGCTTCGTCCTGACCGAGCCTGTGCGCAACCACATCTGGTGCACTCTAGCGCGTTTTTCCTCGGCGTGGGTATGCAACGTTAGGGTTTCCCTTCCGGATACCTGCTCGACTGTCCCCATCAAAGCGGGGAGCGGGGAGCAGGAGTCCCAAAAATACCACCATATAGCAACCTTTCAAAGATATTTGGTCAAAATAGCAGACTCTCCGGTTTAGCACAAAGATGTCTGTCAGCTTAAAATTTACGTATGGCTTGAATTTTGCAGTGAAATTTCAGCCGGAAGCGGTGCCGATTTCGGCTGCCGGTCCAAAGGAGCAAAGGAGATTTTGGGAAGGAGGTCCCCATCATGTTCCGTCTCATCAGGATGTGCCCAAAGTGCAGAGCCAGGATTATGCTCAGAGCGAGGGTAGGACAGCGCGTGATGTGCCCCGAGTGTAAGAGTATGTTCGTGGCCGAAGCAGCCTAGTGAAGGTCAGAAAGAAACAGCAGATAAGCTGAGAGGTTGCCTCGATTCAATTAACCAGGGAAGAACGAAGGATAGGACCAGCTATGACACTTACCAAAGCCGACATTGCAAATGTCATTAGCAGCCAGGTAGGGTACACTAGGAAGCATTCGCTCAGGGTAGTCGACTCCCTGTTCGAATTGATCAAAGATTCACTGGAAAGTGGCGACGATGTCCTCATAAGTGGCTTCGGAAAATTCTCGGTGAAAGAAAAAAGGGAGAGAAGGGGAAGAAATCCCCAGACTGGAGAGCCGATCACTCTGTCATCCAGAAAGATCGTGACCTTCAAGTACTCTGGGAAGCTACGGCATTTCGTGAATGGGGACAGTTAGCCGCGCGCTCCATGGTACTGCCCCATCATAACCCTGGAACGCATGTGTGCTTATCCTCTCCATTGAAGCAAACCGTTCTATTTGAAGAGGTCATCCTGCATTTCTATCCTGCGCTGTTCCAGAGCATGTTTCAGGAACAGCCTTTCTGCATTCCTGTAGTCTTCTCCAGAGTAATGGTTCTGGTTCTCCGGGATTCTGAACAGGGTTCTATACTTCTTCAGTAACAAATGAATCCCGGATTTCGTTTTCTTTTTCTTCATAGTCAATCTCGCTTGCAGTTTCTATATTGTGCCCGCCTGAGCATCACAGCCAGATTGAATGCCCGGCTGGAGATTTTCTGCGATCCTGCCCACTTCTTCGCTCTATTCCACTTCGTCTTTCTGGACCACTGTAGTGAGGGTCGTCGAACTTTCGTCTATCCTGACAGGAACGTCGCTTT
>Ga0210128_1000079_pt1 | contig 12485 bp, 11 predicted proteins | sample Tolay_CordB_D2_FD_185579 | JGI IMG/M metagenome (GOLD analysis project Ga0210128, IMG submission 185579) | Wetland microbial communities from the San Francisco Bay, California, USA, that impact long-term carbon sequestration - Tolay_CordB_D2... | ecosystem: Environmental > Aquatic > Marine >... | reverse complement strand
AGGGCGTGTGGCCGCCGATCTCGAGCTCGAGGATCTCGGCCGCGTGCTCGGCCGCCTGGTCCGGCGTGTCGGCGAACTTGACCCCGCCGGCCTTCATCCGCCCGCCGGTCAGCACCTGCGACTTGATCACGGTCGGGCCGCCGATCGCCTCGGCCGCCTCGCGGGCCTGCTCGGCGCTCGTGCAGAACCCGTACTCGGTCACCGGGATGCCTGCTCTCTCGACCAGGCGGCGTGATTCGAACTCGTAGAAGCGCATGGGTCAGATTGGGCGCGGCCGGGGGCCGCGAGGGCGGAACCCTACAAACCTCGGCCCCGTGGTGGCTCCACCCATGTGACTTCGCCGCGCGGCCGCGTTCGGCAGAATCCCACCCCCACCGGGTCCTAGCCGCCTGTTCCTGCCGCCGGACCCCGCGACCCAACGGCAGACATAACCGCAGCAGCAAGAGAGGAGCTGTCTTTCCACGATGAGCGACGCGACAGTTAGCGAGGCGCCGACGTCAAATCAGAGCCTGATCGACTGGGTGAACGAGATCGCCGCACTGACCAAGGCTGACCAGGTCCACTGGTGCGACGGCTCGGCCGAGGAATACGACCGCCTCTGCCAGGAGCTCGTCGACGCCGGCACCTTCCGGCGCCTCTCCGACGCGAAGCGGCCGAACTCCTATCTCGCCTGGTCGGATCCCTCCGACGTCGCTCGCGTCGAGGATCGCACCTTCATCTGCTCGCTCGAGGAGGAGGACGCGGGCCCGACGAACAACTGGCGGGACCCGGATCAGATGCGGATCGAGATGAGCGAGCTGTTCGACGGCTCGATGGCCGGCCGGACGATGTACGTCGTCCCCTTCTCAATGGGCCCGCTCGGCTCCGACAAGTCGGCGATCGGCGTGCAGCTGACCGACTCCCCCTACGTCGTCGTCTCGATGCGGATCATGACCCGGATGGGGATCGCCGCCCTTGAGGTGCTCGGCGCCGAGGGCGAGTTCGTTCCCTGCGTCCACTCGGTCGGCGCTCCGCTCGCCGAGGGCGATCAGGACGTGCCGTGGCCGACGAACGCTGAGGTCAAGTACATCGTCCACTACCCGGAGACTCGCGAGATCTGGTCCTACGGCTCCGGCTACGGCGGCAACGCGCTGCTTGGCAAGAAGTGCTTCGCATTGCGGATCGCCTCGGTCCTCGCCCGCGACGAGGGCTGGATGGCCGAGCACATGCTGATCCTCAAGCTGACCGCCCCCGACGGCAGGGTCAAGTACGTGACCGGCGCCTTCCCCTCGGCCTGCGGCAAGACCAACCTGGCGATGCTGATCCCGACGATCGAGGGCTGGACCGTGGAGACGATCGGCGACGACATCGCCTGGATGAAGTTCGGCGAGGACGGGCGCCTGTACGCGATCAACCCCGAGGCGGGGTTCTTCGGGGTCGCTCCCGGCACCGGCGATCAGACCAACCCGAACGCGATGAGGTCGATCGAGCGCGACACGATCTTCACCAACTGCGCGCTGACCGACGAGGGCGACATCTGGTGGGAGGGGATGACCGAGGAGCCGCCGGCCCACGCGATCGACTGGCATGGCAACGACTGGACTCCCGACTCCGAGGATCCGGCCGCGCACCCGAACGCGCGCTTCACGGTCGCCGCCGCTCAGGCGCCGTCGATCGCCCCGGAGTGGGAGGACCCGGCCGGCGTGCCGATCGACGCCTTCCTGTTCGGCGGTCGGCGCGCCAGCGTCGTGCCGCTCGTGCGCGAGGCGCTCGACTGGGAGCACGGGGTGTTCATGGGGGCGACGATGTCCTCGGAGATGACGGCCGCCGCGTTCGGCACCGTCGGCCAACTGCGCTTCGATCCGTTCGCGATGCTGCCGTTCTGCGGCTACAACATGGCCGACTACTTCCGCTACTGGCTGCAGATCGGCGCCGAGGCGGACCCCGAGAAGCTGCCGAAGATCTTCTACGTCAACTGGTTCCGCAAGGACGCCGAAGGGAACTTCATCTGGCCCGGGTTCGGCGAGAACAGCCGCGTCCTCGAGTACATCTTCCGCCGCTGCGACGGCGAGGGGGAGACGGTCGAGACCCCGATCGGGCTGGTGCCGGCCGAAGGCGAGCTCAACACCGACGGCTTGGCGCTCTCGAACGAGGATCTGGCCGGGCTCCTGCGGGTCGACGAGGCCGCCCTGCGCGACGAACTCAGCCAGGTCGAGGACCACCTAGCCAAGTTCGGCAACCGGCTCCCGGACGAGGTCTCCGCCCAACTCGAGGCGCTGAAGGCGAAGCTCGGCTGAAGCGGGCCAGTCGGTTCACCCCCGCGTCCGGCAGGTGACCGAGCCGGTGAGGTTGAAGTTGACACCGATATCCGTCAGCTTCAACCTCAGCTGTCGCGCAGCCTAGAAGGCGCTCATCAGCTTCGGCGCGACCTGCTGCTTGCGGCTCATCACGTCGGGTAGGGCGATCACGCCCTCGCTGGCATGCCCGTCGAGGGCGCGCTCGACCGGGCCGGCGTCGCCGGAGACCAGGAGGTCCGTCCCCTTGCTGATGATGTCGGTGACCATCAGGGCTGCGAGCGGGTAGCCCTTGGCGCTGCGAATCTCCTCGAGCGCCTCGAGCAGCTCCTCCTTGCGGGAGAGCAGCGCCTTGCCGACCGTCTCGATCTGAGCGATCGAGATCGTCTCGCCGTTGGCGAGTTGGTACTCCTTGGCGTCGCGGGCGACGATCTCGGCGCCGGACACCGAGGAGACGTCGGAGCTGGTCTCGAACATCCCTTGGCCGAACTCCATCGCGTCGACCCCGATCGCCCGCTCCAGGTACCCGACCACGTCGTGGTCGCGCGGCGTCGTGGTCGGCGAGTTGAGCAGCACCGTGTCGGAGAGCACGGCCCCGAGGAGCATGATCGCCGTCGGCCTGCTCGGCTCCATGCCGTTCTGCCGGAAGCGCTCGACGACGAGGGTCGCGGTCGAGCCGACCGGGTCGAAGGTCGCGGTCACCGGCACGTGCGTCTCGATCGAGCCGATGTGGTGGTGATCGAGGATCTCGACGATCTCCGCCTGCTCGACCCCGGTCACGCTCTGGCCCTGCTCGGCATGATCGACGAGGATCACCCGGCGCGGCAGCGGCGAGACCAGGTCGGACCGAGTGACCAGCCCGATCGGGCGCAGAGACGGGTCGACGGCGACGGCGGCTCGGTAGTGCACGTCCTTGACCAGCTCGGCGACCTCCGAGAGCAGATCGTCGGGCTCGACGGTCAGAGGCTCGCGGTCGGCGAGCGCGCGGCAGGGCGCCGCCAGCGTGATCATCCGGCTCGAGACGTAGGAGTCGAGCGGGCTGACGACGATCGCCGCATCCAGCTTCGCGGCCAGGTCGAGCACCTCCTGCTCCGGCGTCACCCCGTTCGAGGCGACCAGCATCGACGCCCCGAGCCGCAGCGACTGAAGCTGTGCGTCGACCCGATTGCCGACGACGACCACGTCACCGGCGGAGATCCGGCTCTCGCTCCGAGCGGGGTCGATCGAGTGGACCCAGACGCGGCCCTCGATCAGCTGATCGTCGCCTACCACCAGCCGCCCGTCGAGCACCTCGACGATCGCCTCGACCGTGGTCGGCGCATCGACCAGGGTCGAGGTCTTGCGGGATTCGCGGATGTAGCGATGGGCGAGAGCGCGCTCGGTCATCACCCCGAGCAGCCGCTCGTCGTCGTCGACGATCGGGACGATGTCGAGGTGCCCGCGGGCCATCGTCAGGCCGACCTCGCGAACGGGCTCGGAATGCTTGGCCACCGGGAATCGCTCTCGCATCACATCGCGCACGCGCAGCATCACGTGACCCATCAGGTCCGGCTTCGGCGCCCCGCTGCGCTCCAGGCACCAGGTCGTCTGCGGGTTGACCTCGCCGAGCCTGACCGGCACGTACTCGTGCTCGTCGTCGAGCCTGCTCTTCAGCTCCGCGTAGCCGATCGCAGCCGCGATCGAGTCCATGTCCGGGTTCCTGTGCCCGGTGATGTAGATCCGGCGTCTGCGATCGTCGCCGTTCTCGGTCGCGCTCACGGCGACATCATCGGGGATCGCAGCCGCCGATGTCGCTCCGGCCGCGCTCGCAGGCGTGCGGCGCGGGCTACGCCCGCTGCTATCTTGCCCGCGCTGGGGGATTGAGCGGCTGTGGGAGGTTGTGTCCGGATGCTTCGATCGGGAACGGCTCGAGCGCTGGGTTGGGCGGCGGCCATGGCGGCCGCGTGGCTGTTGCCCGCGACCCCGGCCCTGGGGGGGGTCGGCGAGGTCCCGACGCCGACGGTCGCAAAGCTTCCGATCACCGCTGACTCGAAGCCCTTCGGCGCGACCACGGATCCCGCGAAGCTCGCCGACAACGGCTACGTCGAGGAGGAGTACACGATCGCGGGCGGCGCCTTCAAGTACGACACCGTCGCCGGCGCTGACGGGACCAAGCTCACCGACGGCCCCAACGGAGACGGCTCCTACCCGTACAAGACAAGGATCCTCGTCCGGCGCCCAGCGAGCCCGGCCGACTTCAACGGCCGGGTGCTGGTCGAGTGGTTCAACGTCACCGCCGGCTTCGACCTCGACACCTCCTGGGGCTCGAGCCACGACAGCGACCTGATGCGCGAGGGCTACGCCTGGGTCGGCGTCTCCGCCCAGGTCGTCGGCATCGACTTCCTCACAGGCTGGTTCCGGGACCCGACCCGCTACGCGGACCTGATGGGCGTCACCGGCGTCGATCGAGCCGATCGCGACCGGGCCTCCTACGACATCTTCTCGCAGGCGGCGAAGGCGATCCTCGGGGCGGGAGACGGCCCTGATCCGATGGGCAACCTCGATCCGACGATGCTGATCGCATCGGGCGCCTCGCAGTCAGGTGGCCGGCTGAGCCGCTACTACGACTCGATCCAGAACCTGCACGAGGTGATCGACTCGTTCCTGCTGACGGTCTCCAACGGAGCCCTGCGCGACGATCTCGATGCCAAGGTGATGCGGCTGGTCAGCGAGCGCGAGACGCTTGGCGGCCCATCGAGCGAGGTCGACAACGACTCCTACCGCCGCTGGGAGATCGCCGGCGCCTCGCACGTCCCGGAGGAGACCGGCCGCTACTGGGAGCCGTTGAACGGGCGCGATCTGATCGAGATCGTCTTCGACTGCAAGGAGCAGCCGCTGGCCGACATCCAGTTCGGTGAGGTTCGCCAGGCCGCGCTCGCGGCGCTGGTCAGCTGGCAGAGCGGCGGTCCCGCACCTGCGATCGCGCCGCGGATGACCTACGACGGCACCGACGAGGTGGTTCGCGATGCGTACGGCATCGGAGCCGGTGGGATCAGGCTGCCGGGCGTCGACGTGCCGGTCGCCACGAACACCCCGATCAACGAGCCGGCCCCGGGCGGGACCGACCCGTTCTCAGCCGGCTTCTGCACGCTGCTCGGCGCAAACCTGCCGTTCGACGACGCGACCCTCGCCGGCCTCTACAGGGATCTCGGCGACTACGTCGAGCGCTATGCGGCGGCGGCCGATGTCGCGCTGGCCCAGGGCTTCATCACTCCCGAGGGGGCCGAGCGGCTCAAGGACGAGGCGACCGAGTACCCGCGTCTGCGACCGACCCGGCCCGAGGTCGACAGAGCCCAGGCGAAGGCCCGCGGGAAGTCGGAGGACCGGAACCTGGGCTGGTTCGGCAGCACCGCCCCCGACACCACCTTCGAGCTCCAGCATCGAGCCAAGCGCGGAGGCTGGTCCGGCGTCGCGGGCGCGGATGCGCTGCGAAGCCCCGCCTTCTCGCTCGCCAAGGAGAGGCGCGAGGGCACCTACCGATACCGGGTCAAGAGCAGCACCGATGTGCCGCTCGAGACCTACCGTGCGCTCAGCGGCCAGGTGCTGAGCACCGACTACTCGCGGGCCTCGAAGAAGGTCAAGATCGACCGCAGCGGTCCGCGCGAGCCGAAGCTCAGGCTGATGGGCAGAAGGCGCGCCGACGGCAGCTACGTCGGCAGGGTCAAGATCAGGGTCGTCGGACGCGGGGACCCGAAGCTGCGCGACGGCAGCAAGGGCTCGGGCGTGGATGTGAACTCGAAGCCGAAGACGAGAGTCCGCGAGAAGGGCGACGGCAGGTACACGGTCAGGGCCTGGATCGTCGACAACGCCGGCAACCGGTCGAAGGCGCGCGTCCGCAGGTTCGAGGTCCGGTAGCAGGCGACTTCCGGGCGGCCCCGTCCTCAGCCGGTGAACGGCTCGAGGGCCTCCCGCACGCGGTCGGGCATCGGGGTCTTGCCGGTGCCGCCGAGCTCGACGAACACGTGGCGGATCTCGCCGTCCGCATGCCGGCCCAGCTCGGAGTCGATCGCGATCGCGGTGGTCAAGGAGGTGTTCCCGAGACGCGAGACCGTCGCGATCAGATCGACCTCGGCGTCGAAGCGGACCGGCGCCCGGTAGCGAACCGTCGCCTCGGCGACGACGAGATCGACGCCGATCTCGTGCATCGCCTGGTAGGAGCCCATCGCCTCCCGCCAGAGCTCGGTGATCGCGATGTCGAAGTAGGTCAGGTAGTTGGCGTTGAAGAGCACGCCCTGCGGATCGCAGTCGGAGTAGCGGACGCGGAGGCGGTGGCGCAGAGCCGCCATCAGGCGACGATGGTCGCGACCGGAATCCCGTCGGGGGTCACGGCCGTCGGGGTCGGGGAATCGGCGTAGAGCGCGACCTCGTCGAGGCCGGGGCCGCTCAGCGGCTCCCGCTCGGCGCCCCGGGACTGCCAGGAGTTGGCGCCGACGTGATGGTGGTAGCCGTCGCGGGCGAGGAAGATCGCATCGTCGCCGAAGCGGGTCATCAGATCAAGCCCGATCGACTCGGTCCAGAACCGCTCCGCGGCCGCGGTGTCCGCCACCTTGAGGTGGACGTGGCCGACGTCGACACCGGCTCCGGGGAGGCCCCGCTCGCTCTCCTCCGCAGCCGCCGCCGACGATGCGAGGTCCTTGAGATCGAGCGGCGCGGTGAACATTCGGACCCGCTCGCCCGGCCCTGCGGCCGGCCATTCGTCCCGCGGCCGGTCCCTGTAGAGCTCGATTCCGAGTCCGTCCGGATCGTCCAGGTAGAGCGCCTCGGAGACCCCATGATCGGCGGCGCCGCTGAACCGCGCATCGAGCTCGCCGATCCGTTGCAGGGCAGCGGCCAGGCCGGCGCGGGTCGGGTAGCGGAACGCCGTGTGAAATAGGCCGCTGGCGCGACGCGGCGCCTGCCCGGGCCGCTCGGCCCGGCGCAGCACCAGGCACGGCTCGTCGCCTCCCGGGGAGCAGAGCCGCGCCTCCTCGGCGCCCAGCGATGCGATCTCGAGGCCGACCAGGCCCGCGTAGGACTCGGCGCTCGCCTCGACGTCCGAGCAGCGGAGCGTGACGCGCGCGATCCGAGTCGGGAAGTCGGCCACGGCAGCTCCGGCCGCCGTCCTAGGAGCGGAAGCCGTAGGCGACCGCGAGCTCGTCGTCCTTCTCGGCGAGCATCTCCGCCAGGTCGACCATCACCTTGCACTGCTTCCAGGTCGCGTCGTCCTGCATCTTGCCGTCGATCATGTGGACGCCCTTGCCGTCGGGGATCGCCTCGATCACCTTCTTCGCGAACAGCACCTCCTCGGGATCGGGGCTGAACACCTTCTTCGCGATCTCGATCTGAACCGGATGCAGCGACCAGGCGCCGACGCAGCCGAGCAGGAAGGCGGCGCGGAACTGAGCCTCGCAGCCCCGCACGTCCTTGATGTCGCCGTAGGGGCCGTAGAACGGGAGCAGGCCGGCGCTCGTGCACGCGTCCACCATGCGTGCGATCGAGTAGTGCCAGGGGTCCTGCTGGGCGGTCGCCCTTTGCGCCTCCGGATGGTCGGGGTCGGGGTCGTTGATCACCAGGTATCCAGGATGCCCGCCGCCGACCCGGGTCGTCTTCATCCGCCGGGAGGCGGCCAGGTCCGCTGGCCCGAAGCTCATGCCCTGCATGCGCGGCGAGGCGGTCGCGATCTCCTCGACGTTGACAACTCCCTGCGCGGTCTCGAGGATCGCGTGGACGAGGATCGGGCGCCCGAGTCCCGCCTTCGCCTCGAGTTGGGCGAGGAGGCGGTCGGCGTAGTGGATGTCGAGGGCGCCCTCGACCTTCGGGATCATGATCACGTCGAGCTTGTCGCCGATCTCGGTCACGAGCGTGGTCAGGTCGTCGAGGACCCAGGGGCTCTCCAGTGAGTTGACGCGGGTCCACAGCTGGGTCTCGCCGAAGTCGACCTCGTTCGCGACCTTGACGAGCCCCTCGCGGGCGGGCACCTTCTTGTCGACCGGCACCGCGTCCTCGAGGTTGCCGAGCAGGATGTCGGCCTGCTTGGCCATGTCCGGCACCTTGGCCGCCATCTTCTCGTTCGAGGCGTCGAAGAAATGGATCATCCGCGACGGCGGGAACGGCACCTCGGCGACCGGTGTCGGCGCGCCGATCGCAAGCGGTTCGAAGAACTGACGTGGGTTTCTCAAGTCTCTCCCTGGCTCGGGGGCTGATCTGCGGGCGACAGTCTACGAACCCGCCCCCAGTGCCGCGCGCCCGGCTCGGCTCTCGCTCCGACCGCAGCCCGGCCCCTCGGGTCCCGCACGGCTATCCTGGATGACCGGCACCGGCGCCCCGAAAGGCACTCAGGGGATTCGGGCACCGGTCGCACCCTGTTTTCCCAGTCAGCTATCCACGACCCAGGAGCCATGGCCGTAGCTACCGCAACGTACGAAGAGAAGAACGACATTCAGAAGGACATCACCGAGATGGTCCGGCAGTTCGTCGACGAGCAGATCATCCCCGTCGCCGAGGAGTACGACCACGAGGACAAGTTCCCGGAGCCGATCGTCGAGCAGATGAAGGAGCTGGGGCTGTTCGGGGTGACGATCCCCGAGGAGTACGGGGGTATGGGGCTCGACCTGACGACCTACACGATGATCGTCGAGGAGCTCTCGCGGGGCTGGATCTCGATCTCCGGCGTCGTCAACACCCACTTCATCGGCTCGTACCTGCTGATGAAGTTCGGCACCGACGAGCAGAAGGACTACTTCCTGCCGAAGATGGCCACCGGCGAGATCCGGGCCGCCTTCTCGCTGTCGGAGCCGGAGGTCGGCTCCGACGTTCAGGGAATCAAGTCGACCGCCAAGCAGGACGCGGACGGCAACTGGATCCTCGACGGCCAGAAGATGTGGGTCACGAATGGGTCTGGCTCGGGCGTCGTCTTCGTCCTGATGAAGTCCGACCCGAAGGCCGACCCGCCCCACACGGGCATGACCTGTTTCATCACCGAGAAGGAGCCCTGGGCGGACGTCAACGAGGGCGATTTCAAGGGCCTCAACGTGCCCCCAAAGATCAAGAAGATGGGCTACAAGGGCGTCGAGTCGACCGAGCTCGTCTACGACGGCTACGTCTGCCCCGCGGATCGGATCCTCGGAGGGCCCGACGGCGAAGGCAAGGGCTTCAGCCAGATGATGGACGCGCTCGAGGTGGGCCGCGTCAACGTCGCCGCGCGCGGTGTGGGCATTGCCCAGCGGGCGCTCGAGCTGGCGCTCCAGTACAGCCAGGAGCGGAAGACCTTCGGCAAGCCGATCGCCCAGCACCAGGCGATCCAGTTCAAGCTCGCCGACATGGCGACGAAGATCGAGGCGGCGCGGCTGGTGACGCTGAAGGCGGCCCGGATGAAGGACGCCGGTCAGCGCTCGGACCTCGAGGCGGGAATGGCGAAGCTGCTCGCCTCCGAGACCGGCAAGGAGTGCGTCGAGGAGTGCTTCCGCATCCACGGCGGCTACGGCTACTCGAAGGAGTACGAGGTCGAGCGCCTCTATCGCGACGCACCGCTGCTGCTGATCGGCGAGGGAACCTCCGAGATCCAGCGCATGGTGATCGGCAAGAAGCTGCTCCAACGGCACAAGATCTAGCGCAGCGAGCCGTATGCCCAGAGCCCAGGACCTGATCTCGAGCGCCTACCGGATGCTGGTCACCGAGCTGCCGGCCCTCGGCAAGCTGAAGCTCGTGATCCGCCTCGAGCTCCGCGGACGGGGCGACGTGCAGGTGTTCCGCGTCTCGACGCCCGGACCGGAGGTCGAGAAGCGCGATCCGGCCGATGCCCGGCTCCAGATCTCGATGCCGCGCTCGGAGTTCAACGAGCTTGCCGACGACGGCGACCTCGAGCACTGGCGCGAGGCGCTCGAGCACGGCCAGATCAAGGTCGGGGGCGATCCCGACGTGATCAAGCTGCTCGGCACGGTGATCGACAAGCACATGGCCCGGAGCAGGCTCAAGCGCGTGCGCTGAGCCGTCGCTCGCGACCGCGCGGCGACGGCTACCATCGCGCGACTCGTCCACGAACCAACCCGATCCAAGGGAGAACCGCCTCGATGAACAGGACCCGGACCCTGGCCGCCCTGGCCACTCTGCTGCTCGCCGCGGGGCTGATCGCAGCCTGCGGCGGCGACGACAAGGAGGACTACGCGAAGGAGGTCGAGAGCGTTCTCGAGCCGCTCGGCACCGAGCTGCAGAGCCTCGGCGGCGAGCTCAGCGCGGCGACCGACGAGGCCGAGCTGGCGGACGGCCTCGACGCCGCCGAGTCCGAGATCGACACCGCCGTCTCCGAGCTGGAGGCGATCGACGTGCCCAGCGACGTCGAGCAGGTCAACGACGACCTGATCACCGCGATCGGCGGCTTCGGTGACGAGCTCGCCAAGGTCCGCGATGCCGCGGAGTCCGGCAATGCGGCCGACCTTCAGACGCTGGCCCTGGGGCTGCCGCAGGTCGCCGAGGCCTTCCAGACCGAGCTCTCGAGGATTCAGGACGCCGCGATCGAGGCCGGCGTCCCGATCGAGGATTCGGGCAACTAGCCCCACCCCCAAAGCAACGACAAAGAGGAGCCGATGAGCGACAGCGACAACCATGTTCTGAGCACCGACCAGGCGGAGCGTGAGGCCTCCGGTGCCCACGCCTACGGGCGCTATCTGGAGGAGTTCGAGGTCGGCGCCGTCTATAAGCACTGGCCGGCGAAGACGGTGACCGAGTCGGACGACCACCTCTTCTGCCTGATCACGATGAACCACCACCCGCTGCATCTGAACGACGTCTACGCGGGGGAGTCCCAGCAGGGCCAGAACGTGGTCGTCGGCCCGCTCGTCTACTCGCTGGCGCTGGGAATGTCGGTCAGCGACGTCTCCGGGAAGGCGATCGCCAACCTGGCGACCGAGGAGCTGAGCCACCCGAATCCGGTGTTCCACGGCGACACCCTGTACTGCGAGTCGGAGGTGCTCGAGGTGCGGCCCTCGAAGTCGAAGCCCGACCGCGGCATCGTCAAGGTCCACACCCGCGTCTACAAGCAGGACAACACGCTGGTCGCCGAGTTCAAGCGAGCGGTGCTGATTCCGAAGAAGAACCCCGGCTAGACGGGTCTGTCGCGGTGGCAGACCCCTACGCGGCGCGGACCGACGATGGGGACCCGATCGGCGAGCGACCGGCGGGCGACGCTGGGCTCGCGGCCCTGGTCGGGACGTGCGGCGGTGCCGGTCTCGGCGATCTCGAGGCCGCCGCCGGCCTCGATGCTGCCGCCGGGCTGAGATGCGTCGCGGTGCTGGTCGCCGACGACGGCCCGCTGCCGCCGATCGCGCGGCTCACAGCGCCGCTTGCGGTCGTGTTGTTGATCGCGCCCGGCGACAGCGCGGCGACTGCACACGCCGCCGCCGCACGCCTCGAATCGGTCGGCGCCCCCTTGCTGTTGCTCAAGCGGGGGCTCGTCGCTGGCCCCGCAGGCCGGGCCGGGGCCTTCGAGATCGAGCCGGCCCTGCGCGAGCTGTTGCTCGTCGCCGCGATCGAAGAGCGGATCGTCTGGGAGCGGGATCCCGACTTCGGATACGACGTCGCCGCCGAGGTCCCCGGAGTCGAGGGGGCGGCGGCGGATGCGCTCTGCCCCCGGCTGCTCTACGCAGGCGCGGATCGCGTCTACGAGCACGCCGACCTGGTCGTCGACTACAAGCGGCGGCGCTACGAGCGGGTCGCCTCGATCGGTGCGGAGGGGTCGCTGCTGCGTGCGAGCGGCTGGCCTGTCGAGCCGACCGGGCAGAGCTGGAAGGACTGACGGCCGTGGTCCGGGTGGAGCGGCGCAGCGAGCTTCGGGCGGACGCCGCGCAGGCCTGGGAGCGGGCGATCAGCCCGGCCGGCGTCAACGGCGAGCTGCGGCCACTCGTGCGGATGACGATGCCGCGTCGCCTCCGGGGTCTGCCGCTCGACCAGTTCCCGGTCGGGACCCCCGCCGGGCGAAGCTGGATCCTGCTCTTCGGCCTGGTCCCGATCGACTACGACGATCTCTGCCTGGTCGAGGTCGAACCGCCGCGCCGCTTTCTCGAGCGCTCTCGGACGCTGGCATTCTCGGTCTGGGAGCACGAGCGGGAGATCGAGCCGATCGGGCCCGGCTGCGCGCTCACCGACCGGCTCGGCTTCGAGCTCCGGGCGCCGCTGGCCAGGCTGCCCGGCGCGAGTCCG
>Ga0210128_1000077_pt1 | contig 12602 bp, 15 predicted proteins | sample Tolay_CordB_D2_FD_185579 | JGI IMG/M metagenome (GOLD analysis project Ga0210128, IMG submission 185579) | Wetland microbial communities from the San Francisco Bay, California, USA, that impact long-term carbon sequestration - Tolay_CordB_D2... | ecosystem: Environmental > Aquatic > Marine >... | reverse complement strand
CCCATCAATTCCAGGCATTTTTACGTCCAGCAATATTACATGAGGATTTTCTTTTTCCGCTAACTCAATAGCCTCTTCTCCGTTAGAGGCCAAAATTACCTCATAGCCTTTCTCCGTCAGAAAATTACTGAGCACATCCCTTATTTCCCATTCATCATCCACAACCAAGACCTTTTCTTTCATGGTACCCCCCCCTTTCTTGGGTGTCAAAATCATCGGATAAACGATAGTTTCGCTTTCAGGTGCGGAAGACTGGACAAAGGAGACCCTCCAAGACTTCAGTGATGAGCATCTCGTATTGGGTCGCCCAATTTCTCATCAGTGATCCAGTGTAGGCTACGATGACTTGGTTGAATCTGGATGTTTGTATGCTAACGCATAGCTTCGTCTGGACTTACCTATGGAGGTCATGCGCCTTTGGTAGGTTCAAGGATTACATTCTCAGAGAGGTTGCGGTTTGTCAAGAAGTTTGTCTAAAGGGCCACCGCAGGTAGGTTTCAGCCATTCCGAAAAAATGGCAGTTTTTTGTTCTTGACTCAACCCCAGATATTGTGGGCTGACTTCAGGAGGTAAAGTATGGATTAAAGTATGTAATCCACATTCCCAGAGCCTGAATGGAATATAAAAAAGGCGGAGCCGAAGCTCCGTGAGGTCTTTGGAAGATGAATAGTATTCAAACTTAATAAGGTCGGCTTGAAGGCCCCACCGCTGAGCTATTATGAAAGAGAATCCTACTTGGTAGGAAGTGCAAAGATGTCTACTTCTCAACTTCTCCAAGGGTACGAAGATATTCTAGAAGACCTTGTTCATACAAAATACCTTTTATTAGATCAGTGAGAATCAAAGAATAGTACCGTTTTCCCCCTCCCTCGATATGCCTAAACTGCTTATCTGCCCCTGTTTTTGAGTGATAAACATATACTGTTAGCATATTAGTATCGCTTTCAAGTTCTGCAAATTGGAGTCGACCAGATATCAATAGATCTTCCGAAAATACTTCTTTGACACTACTCATTTTGTATGGATCTTTAAAATATTCTGTGAAAAATCATCTCCAAATTCAATTGCCGCCATTACAGGAGGAACTGTGCCTTCTACTCTTCTCCTTACTTCACCATAAAGTGCATGAGTAGTTGTATTCAGAAAAACCTTAGGGTTTACTTGGCTCGGGCCACGAAAACTGAAGGGCAAAATCACTGCACCATTTAAGCTAGTATTGATAATACTCTTGTCAAAATATTCGACGGCTTGTGACTTTATCAGTTGATTATCCAGGTAGAGCTTGATCGTGTACACCCCAGGCGGGTATTTTTCTTCGACATTCTCATCCAACCGTATAGTTTGGTAAAAAGAAAGATTGCGACGTATGTTTATTTTCTTATCTGTGGTGCTATAAGCAAGTTCACCTTTTGGAGTCCATATTTCCCATCGTATTCTGTTGCCCTCAGAGCTACCGCTTGATCTCCAAGAACTAACTAGAATAACTTCCTTGTCAGATTGATAAACTTTCTTAATGTTTGGATAGGATGAATGGATCGTATGATCTGCTGGTCTATCTGGTAAGATCCTGATGCTTTGGAGCTGCGGTCCACAAGAGACCAGAAAGAATGAGACTAAAATTAAGGTCAGAATAATCTTCTTTGAAAACATCAATCTCAGAATGAGCCTCTTAAGCATAGGTTCTCCCTCCTCAGTGATGTTAGTAGCAAACTCCCACAAACATGACACACTTTCTCAGTTGGCTTGACCATAGGGGTGAGCTTGCACTTAGGGCACTTGACAGGGTGAACTTTGACTCGTTTGATTTCGTCAGGGTCAAGGCTAGTCATTATGTTCCTTAGAGTCAGGAAGGTCTTGCTCTGGTGGTTGGAAACAGGCAAGCAGTGGGTATCTCTGGTTGCAGTCCCAACAGAAAATATGGTCATCGCCCATAGACCAGGAAATATGGTTGTGGCCGTCTGGACACTTCTTAGGTGGCCCTAGAGTAGGCTTCTTCATATCTTCTTTCTTTTCCTCTACTGGCTGCTCCTCTATCGAGGTCCGTTCCTTTATTAAACTCTGCGCCTTTGCATCTTCATCCGAGGTTGGAAATTCCAAGTACATGGCAAAATCAAGACCTGCAACGAAAGAGGAGATGATTTCTCGGTCTTCATCAGAAATATTGATGAACTCGACACCCACACCACGTGGCATATCCTCTTTAGGAGGAACTTGGCTACTCGCCCAGACCACTTTTGCTTTGACCGTTATGGGATGGTCAGGGCCACTAAAAGTCATATCAACGACTTCATGCAGCTCAAGGCGAGACAAACCACTGATGAAGGCTCCATGGGGACTTATGTTGTATGTAGCACGTTCAATAGTGCCTTCTTCGGTCTCAATGGTGACAGACCAACTGACTTTGCCTCTTTGATGTTGGCGGCCCTCTTTTTCCATCGGTAGCCTTCGCTATAAAGGACTATTTCTTGGAGGTTTTTTTCTCGTACTTCTTCAAAATGTCTTGGATGGCTTCTTCTAGCAGATCGCTTGGTCGCTTGCTTTCTTCGATAGCTAGGAACTTGAACTGTTTTCATAATACGAAAAAGATTTGATTATTGCAAATAGGCAACCAGTGAGAAAGGGAGGTGGGCAGCACGGACGGCTTTGGGTGGATATAAGACCGAGAAATGTAAACTCAAATCGACCCCGCAGAACTGTGGATTACATCCCTTAATTCACAGTTTGCCTGAATCTATTCTGTCACAAGATATGGGTTAAGTTCGAGGTTGGACCAAGCTTCAACAAGCTTATCAAGATTAGTGGAGGATTTTTTCCCTACTTATCGGAATGAACTCCTTTTGGGTGGAAGGGGACTAATTTCGTGTCCCGAGATTCTAATTGAAAAACTTCAGCGTCTAATACGCCGCCAAGTTCTACTAACAAAGTTCCGTATGCTACCCTTCCTTTCACCGTTCCCGTTTTGGCAATCGTTAGGAGACCGGAGCAGGCTAGTTCACCCTCAAAATACCCAGCGATGATGACATTTTCAGCTTCAATAGTGCAGACAGCTTTGCCATCTTTGAAGATTTCCAAGGTGCTACAGTTTATGCTTCCAGTGAAGGACCCCAGGATCATCACTTTTCCTGGCATTTTCATTTTGCCTTCAATGTCAGACTTCTCTGAAATGATTGTGATATCTTTTGTCTTAGTTCTCATTTTTCCAAATATTCCTTTGGTGGACTACCTCGCCGACTCTTCCTCTCTCCAGTCTATGCCGTAGCCTAAGGGGTTCGCTGCTCAGTTAATTATAACGATGTTGTTTTGAAGTGGCTAGCGCTCTCTCAACTCTTCCACTATCAGCCGCAGCCGTTTTTCAATCTCATTGAGGATCTCCATTCTAGACTTTATCTCGTCTAGTTGCATGATATCTTCTGGTTTCATGGTACAGCTTTGCAGCAGTTCAACCACCTGTTCATCTGACATGGGTTCCCCCCTGGCGTCTCGGTAATAGACCACCAACAATGGATAAACCTATGCAACTGATTAGAAATGACTTGCTTTTTTTGTAGGTCTGAGCGGTTCTGAAAGATTGTCGCGCAAGAAGCGAGTGCTAGTAGGAACGTGAACTGATTTCAGGATACGACAAGGAGGTGGGTTTTGTCAAATGAGAGTAAGTATTGGAGGCAACCAGGGAGAAAAAGAGGTGGACAGCATGGAGGGGTGGAAAAGAAAACCCCCATCGACCAACCGGCATAGACCGATGGGGGTCCCCACGAAACGAAACTAACATGATGGGGGAGCATCATGTAAACTTCATTGGTGTAACAGTGCAAACCCTATGCCAATGGGGGCGTAGCCAACCGAACAGAGATGGCTCCCTGTCCAAGAGGTAATTTAGCACAGGTGAAGTTGAAAATGGAAGAACCCCCATCGCATACGCGCCTGCAAACCGATGGGGGTCACGACCAGTAGCGTTGCCTTTTCCTTGGGGGATGCGGAAACGCTACCAATTAGTAACTTACCACGAGCAACGTAGATACCACAATAAAAAGTGAGGTGAAAGAGATGAAATCTATTATTGATAGGATTTTTGTAGCTATCTTCATAGTGTTTCTAGGTCTTTGGCTTTATGGTAGCCGCTATACAATTGTATGGTCAGGTCAGGTTCTTGCATGGTCTGTATATATATAATTATTAATAACCGAAGGCGAGAACTTCTGGTTCTCAGTTTAAACGAGCAGAATTTGCGAAGAATTCACATCTGATAAGATATGCAAACCCACCTCGACCACTGCGAGCGTTTGCATTACATCCCTTAATTCACACTTTCCCTCTTGAAAACTCGTTACAAGATGTGGGAGGCGGGTCTCAAAGGGCAAACTGTGGAGTATGTCATATAAACTTTGAGTAAATTCGTCCTCCAGGGTTTATTCGCCTCGGCAGGGCTGACCGAAATGGATTAGCGTCGGATTGACTGGGCAACGTCGTTGAGACGTTCGCGAGCGGAGATCAGGTACCGGGCCATCTTGCCGCGGTGGTCCGCCATAACCGAGTCATGGGAGCCCCTTAGCACGATCGGGGGGTCAAAGGTGCATATCTGATGCAGATCCCGCATAGCGATGCGAATATTTTCAATCCCGCCTTTCTCCCCAATCTCAGGATAAAGGTGAAAGAGGACCGTCAAGAAGTCGCGTAGAACCAGCACGACCCCCTGGGTGTAGTAGATCCGGTCGTCCAGTTCGAAATAGGGCACCTCGGCGTTGGTCTGTATCAGCAATCCAAGGGGCTGATCGAGAAACTGTTTGCCGGTGATGAACACCAGCAGGTCGTATATGTCGTCCGAGCGCATATTGAACACCGCCCTATTTTCGAGAAGATCGGCTTCATACTTGTTCAGTAACACGATGCCCTTGCGGTATGCGCTTTCCGTTGACGGAAACCACCAGCTGTCTTCTGTGAACGCAAACCGTTTTTCCCTGGCTTCCTTCAGTTGTGGGTTCTCGGCATCCGCCGCGCCGTATTTGGCCAGGTGAGTGGGGTAGAAGTTCATCAGCATTCGGGTGGCAAAAATGGTGCCACGCTGGCGGTTGGCGCGGTTGTCCAGCCAGCGGGTGGGTGAGATCCACAAGTCGTTGACCGACCAGCCAAAAGGCGAAGACATTTCCTCCTGGAGACGATTCCTAACGGCTGCGGACAAAGCGGCCCCTTTGTGTGGCTCATCGGATTCCGGCGTCGTTTGGTTGAGGACGCTTTGAACGGCGCTGTCGAGTTCCGGGAACCGCGCCGGGTCGATCAGGGTATATCCGCGGTAAACCAGCCAGTAAATACCGACCGTCAGCGGCCAAATAAGCAAAAAGACCAGCAGTACCAGGATTATCCGCTTGCCCAAGGATGTCAGTTTTGAACTCTTTTTTGGGGATCCATTCGAATCTGTCGTTCCCATTTTGTCCAAACCCTTATTTCGAACCGCAGAAAGCAGTTTCCTGTCGGAGTCAGTGACCTGTAGTTGTCCTCAGACTCAGAATACAGCGCAAAGGACGTGAAAAATTAGAACGTATTAGAAGCTTAAGCACGCCGACGCCGCTGGTCAATGCCGCCAATCCAATTCGAGAAATATTCTGCTCCATTTATCTTGGCAGAAAACCAAAGCCCATCAGAACGGGTGTGAAACTGCATATTACATCCCTTAATTCACACTTTTGCTCCAGCAGGTTCAAAACAAAATATGGTAGGCGCATTATTCTAAGACAACTTCCAAAATAGTAAAATCATCCTCAAATGAATCCGTTTGGTTCACTTGCTGGACATAGCTGAAAAGTCGGTCCAGATTTAAATGGGTCTTATCGGCTTGTTGTTGCATAAACTCCAAGAACCCTTCTAATCCCCAGATTGAGCCGTCCTCCTTGGTAATGTCATATACGCCGTCAGAGAAGATATAAAGGCGGGCGGGGCCATCTAGCTTATGCAGCTTCTTTTCATAAGTGGCATCAGGACTACCCCCAATCACGAAATTAGGAGTTCGTAGTTGAGCAATGTGAACCTTTTCAGAAAAAGAATCTGAAAATAGGAGTGCTGGGGGATGTCCCCCACTGCCATATATGATATTGCGGGACGACTTCTTGTAGACACCGTACCAAATGGTAAAGAACATATCGTTATGTTGTTCCGCTGGGAAATTGATATTGAGCGCGTGTAATACTTGTTGTGGATCGTGAAAATCAGTTTTCGGCAGTGTATGAGAACGCAAGGCGTTGATTACCGAGACAGAAAGGAGGGCTGCTCCTACGCCGTGGCCGCTCACATCGACTAAGTAGATGGCAAAATGATCCTCATCCAGCCAATGGTACCCAAAAGAGTCCCCTCCCAAAGAAGCTGAAGGAACAAACCTCCAATCCGTTCGTACTGGCCCTGTATCTATTGGTGGGGGGAGCAAGCTTTTCACATAGTCCGCCGCTTCAGAGAGTTCAGCATTGAGGTGCGCTAATGCCTCTTGGAGCAAGTCCCTAGCCTCCTTTTGCTCTGTTATATCTCGAAGAGTATCAATAACACCGATGATCTCTCCTTCGGCATTTTTAAAGGGTGCCGCATTAGCCTCTGCCCACACAATTCTACCGTTCGGCAGTTCAAATTTACCGATCTTTTTTTTAGGCTTCCCGTCTTTAAGAACGTCAAGCATAAGGCAATCTTCGCAAGGTTCCTCGAAGCCAAACAAAGTCTCATAGCAGAGCTGACCAACGATTGACCCGTATATCTTAGAAACCATCTTGTTAACATATAAAATCTTAAAATCCTTACCGACCAATGTCACAGGATCGTTCACGGTATCAACAACCGTTCGAAAAAAATCTTCCCTGTATTCTTTGGGAATATCAGTTTCCATTTCGTATCCTATTCATAGCTTTAAAGACAATACATACCCTTTTCAATCAAGGTCAGCAACCACAATAATAGTTAAGTGGAGATTACATCCCTTAATCCACACTTTGCTGGGATTTAGTCTGATACAAGATACGGTCGTCTGTCGTACGAAGCATCCCATCGGCTTCTTAGTTTATATCTAGTTGCGCCTTGCATCTTATCGGTTGAGAAATCATTGGAAGAGGATTATAAGTTAGGACTCATAAATGAGAACACACTTCGATTAGGAGGCCAGTAATGAGGTATGGTCGATACCACCTTAGGCAAAGCTGGATCATTCTTTTGATGTGGTTTCTTTGCAGTATTGGTTGCCCCAGCCCAAGTTCTGCCAGCACCACTCATGTACTCAGGGATGTGCAGATGGTTTACCAAGATGGACAATGGCACGTTGTGCTCACGGGTTCTCAAGCTATGACCTACAGAGCCCTTAAGGCGTTTGATCCTCCACGACTAATTGTGGATCTGATAAACACCTTGAACAAAATGCCCCCATGGCCATTTGTATTAAACAACGAAGTCATCGGCACAGTCACAACCGTACAGCTGGTTCGGGAGCCTCAACCCCGAACCCGAGTCGATATTAGCTTGACCAGAGATGCCCCTCACAAAATCACCCGCAGTGGAGAAAAGATTTGGATCAGCTTCGATACAACTCAATCCAAGATAGAGGTCGAGCCTAGCCGGACTGAGCCTGTTGCTAAACCAAAGGCTCAGCAACCTCCGGTGACAAAGGAGGTAGCCACACCTGAGTCTTCTCCAAAAAAGCCAACACCTGACCCTCCCCCTCCACCCTTGGAGAGAAAGTCTTTACCTCCAGCCAGCAAAGTCTTGAGCGTTCTCCAATCAAAAATGGACGAGGAGCTGAGATATGACATTATTGTTGACGGAAGCCTTGCCGATTACGTGGCCTTCCACTTAACCAATCCACCAAGAGTGGTAGTGGATCTAATGGGAGTTAAATCCACCGTGGTGGAAAAGGCTCTGAACTTTGATGGGCCATGGGTTAAGGGGGTACGGTTTGGTGTGTACACTAGCAAGGTCCGGGTGGTTTTTGACATAATCCCCGAGGCGGGACTCCCGTACGACATCATCTCAGAGGAAGGCCGACTGGTGGTCTCCTTCAAACCAGGTTCTGGGTTTCCAGCTCAATAACCTAATCAAAAGTTGGAAGTTTCTCACTCTGGGTTCAACCCCAGATATTGTAGCAGGCTCTCAAAAGTGAAAGTGTGGATTAAAGTATGTAATCTACACTTCCAGAAGACAGGTATGGATTGGCAGCTTCCGAGGCGCCTGCCTCCTTGGGGGACCTTCCACCTCAGATCGCTGGCTCGCTTTTCCTGTCATTTCCTTGCTTCAGCTCGGCTCTGACCATCAACGCCAATAAGACCGAAGTCGAAATGATCGCTCTCAACGAATAAATGGTGGCCAAAACGCCTTTGCTCGAAAGCAATGAAATGCATGGAGCCAAAAACAGGCCGATCCAAGCAGCAAATGATTCGGTGTTCTCGTTGGACTTCCATATCCTGCTTATCACCGGAAAATAGGCGATGACGAGAATAACCTGAATCGAAACATGGGACACAACGTGCTGCTGAGAGATAACCCAGAACATCACGATGGCCAAAACTGCGATTAGGCAGCCGAGATCGAACCTGTTGAATCGAGTGCTTCGGTCACCGAATATGAATATGAAAACTGAAACTGTTACCACCAAGACAAGATCCGAGGTATTCAGGATATTGTCGAGGAGACTGTAGTCTCCTGCAGACAGATAGGTGACTAAACTGCCAGCCACCGCGATGGAGAAGAAAACCCACATGGCCAAGGCGGGCCTAATCCTCTCTTTCCAGATCAGCCAACAATATCTCATCAAGATAAAGAGGTTAATCGCTACAACGGCAATGATCGAGGTTTCTCTCACCAAAATCCTCCCAACCTGCCAAACTCCCACCCCGCACCGGATCGTAATACAAAACTACCATTTTGGGCAAAAGAAAAGCGGAGTCGAAGCTCCGCACTTCCTCAGTTCACCCCGATATATCGTAGCAGTATCTCAAGGGCAAAAGTGTAGATTAAAGTATGTAATCTACAGTCTTGCATTTGCAGAATTGCCCGCCTGAGTCCTGTAGATCACTGTGGAGCGCTTGTTATGGACAGTCTTACCCGTAGTTGAGTGATGAAAACAAAACCTGTTCTCTCCACTCTATTATAATCTCTGACCGAGCCTGTGGGTGCTTTCCAAGTAAAAACATAGTTACTAGACAGGTCAATGGCACTAACAAGTTTTCGTTGGGAACATTATGCATTACTGCGTACGCAGCAAAAATTGCTAAGAAAAGCTGAAAAAGTAAAAAGGTCATTCTTCTCATGCTATATCTTTCCTGCTCCTGCTCATCTGCCCAGTATGATTTGCCTTGGCTTTTGACAATCATGTTTGCTACGACCAGAAAGCCAAATGCTGCAGCCACATAGAAGACGACTGCGTAGGCCGAAAAGAACATGGCGAACCTCCAGTTTTTTCTTCGGTAAAAATGCAAAGCCTATGCCAACAAAAAAGCGGAGCCGAAACTCCGCAGTGTTCTTTGAAAAATGAATAGTCCTACATTTTGTGGCTTGGTCTAAATAGCAAAAGTGTGAATTAAAGTATGTAATGTGAACTCAGCCTAAAAAACAAACGAAGCGATTGTCTATTGAAAAGCAAAATCCTTTTCAATCAAATAGTTCCGCCATAACCGGTAATGTAGGAACCTGTATCCATTCCGCACTTCAATCTTCTCAAGGATACATATATCAATGGTCTTGGCCTCATAGCACAATGCGTCATTGACAAAATGAATTTGCTCTGAAAGCGGAAGTTTGAGGTCGACTTTGATGGTGTGATCTCTCACATCTTGAGAGGTTTCGAGAAGCATGGCTAGTTTCCTTCTAAATTGGTACATAATACCGGACAACCACCTCATCCTATTAGTCGCCCGAAGAATCATTTTGTTGCAGCGTTTATCCGAAAAAATGGGTTGAGATTGCTGTATTATAGCCTAAGTACCGGACAGTCACTATACGGAAAAAGAAAAGCCCCCATCGACCCAAACCAATCAAGGATGGCCGATGGGGGCAGTAGGAGATAGTGGCCCGAGGCGACACTCAGGTCCACATCACTTATTTAATAATGCAAACCCGATGCCAAGAAAAAGAAATCCCCCACTGACCAGTGATGGCCTATGGGGGCGGGGAGAGAAGTTAGGTAGGACTAAGACCTGACGAGAAATGGCCCTGCCCACCAAATATCTTACCATAGAGTGCAGGATGGTTGAACAGAAAAAAACCCCCATCGGCACGGCGCACACCGCTATAACCCGATGGGGGCAATCCATGGAGATACGATGAGTGAACCCCAACGATCACTCACGGATTAACTCATGCAAACCCGATGCCAAGAAAAAGAAAAGCCCCCACTGAACGGACGGAAAACGGCCAGTAGGGGCCATTTCATTTAACTCATGCCACTTTTCAACCTACTTGGATATTTCTACAGTCAAGTGATTGTTGAGCGTCCCAAAGGAGTTATGGACCACTTGATCATTGTTGGGATCATTCTGCCATTGCCCATCGATGAGAAACTTATACTCGTACCCTCCAGGGGCGAGAGTGACAATCTTGGTCCACCTCCCTTTTTCGTCCTTCTTCATCGTGTGCTTCTTGAGATCCCAACTGTTGAAGTCTCCTACCAAGATGGCTTCTTTGGCTTCTGGTGCCTCTAATTTGAAGGTAATCCTTCTTGTCTGTGTTTTCTTTTCCTGCTTTTTCTTGGACATTTCTCGCCCTCCTCAGTTTCCTATTTCAGTTCTAGTTCGCAGCCTCATGGTTTGACATCTCTATCTAGCGACTGGCATCACGCTCGCTTAATCGGACATGCACAAGACCATAGCCCAACATCAAAGCGGAGACAAGATAGGCTAGCCCCTTATCAATGTCAATACAAAAAACCACCATTTTTTAGATTGATCGGCTGGATCAAAAACGAGGGGGGGCAAACTGTGGATTACATCCCTTAATTCACACTTTTGCTCTGGTGACTATGGTACTACATGTTGGTACAGGGCAAAAAAGGAAAAAGTGTGGATTAAAGTATGTAATTCACATTCCAGGTGGGCCAGTGCAACCTTAAATCAACAAAGCGATCTACTTACTCCTTACAAGACGAAAACCTAAATCGTTCATACGGTAGGCATGGTGAGGGAGCTGATCAATCACAAATTCGTAGTTGCGAGCGGCACAACGAGCGAATTTTGGCTTCGAGTTCCAACTACCGCCCCGGTAGACCCTACTTAACCCCCCTTGCTCCCAATATAGGGGGTTATCCCGCTTGTGTGTGCGATAGGCCGTACCATTATATAAATCCGCACACCACTCATGAACGTTACCGTTCATGTCAAACAGACCGAGACCGTTGGGTGCCTTGGTGGCCACAGCATGAGTAGAGCGATTACTATTTCCACGGCACCAAGCCACTTGATCGAGATCGCTTCCTCCGGCATATTTCTCCGGTTTCCCTCCACTTCTGCATGCATACTCCCACTCCGCCTCCGTTGGCAAGCGGAATTTGTAAGCGTCAGTGGTCGAGGAAGAAAGTTTCATAATAAACTTCACTATTTCTCCCCATTTGGCAAATTCGACCGGATAATTGTCGCCTTTTTGGAACTTAGCTGGATTCTCCCCCATGATCTGCTTCCACTGTCCCTGGGTAACCTCTGTCTTTCCCATCCAAAAACCATCCACACAGACTTCATGTACAGGCTTCTCATCACGATAACAGTCACCTGTCCAGCTTCCGCAACCCATCTCATAGCACCCACCAGGAACCCAGACGAACTCCATGCCAGTAACGGGCTCTTTCCAAATCTGGCCGGCAGTTGGAGTGTTTGTTTCGGCCATAGAGATGCTGGGGTATGCGATTAGGATAAAGACTGTTGCCCATGCATAAGACCTTAATTTATTAAACATCTTTGGTAACCTCCCTGTTACTCATGCACAGGAAAAAGTTAGCTGAGGTGCTGCAGTCATGAGAGGTACAGCACCTCAGCTAATGCCCTCAGCCTTGCTAGTTCCCATTGTCAATTATTTTGGCTACGGCAATTTCTTCACGATCTCTGTGAACTCCTCCCTTGTGAAAGCTTTGAGAGTCATTGTTCTGGCGTCCCCCTGTGAGCCCAGCGCCAAAGCGAAGGTCACAGCCACCTCATCATTGGGAGCCTCACCGATGGCAACGTAGTCATATTCACCCATGACTGAGTAAAATCCGATCACTTTGCCCCCCATCGCCTCCCAGCCCTTGAAGGCTTCTTCAATCCGCTGAGGTGCGTCCTTGATGTTCTTGATCCCCTGATCAGTCAATTTGTATAAACCAATATAGATCGGCATAGAGTTAGCCTCCTTTCTTGGTATTGCCAGTTATTAACTGTCACGCCATGACACAAAAGCCTCCAAGGAGCTGACAAACCCCTCAGAGGCTCGCTATCGGCAGTTTCTGGAAACTCCTCGACATAACCTTCCCCAGAAGTAGAAGACAGTGCCTGCAGTGAGTACGGTGATAGCCTGGGCAGAAGAGGACAGAAGTAAATGTATGGTCTTTTGAAGATTCGTTGGAAAAGGAGATCAAGCTGGTTTCAGACTAGATTACCTGCGAGGCTGTGTCAAGAAAAACTGCA
>Ga0210128_1000076_pt1 | contig 12735 bp, 8 predicted proteins | sample Tolay_CordB_D2_FD_185579 | JGI IMG/M metagenome (GOLD analysis project Ga0210128, IMG submission 185579) | Wetland microbial communities from the San Francisco Bay, California, USA, that impact long-term carbon sequestration - Tolay_CordB_D2... | ecosystem: Environmental > Aquatic > Marine >... | reverse complement strand
GGAGATCCTACGGCACCGCTCCATTCGCCATTCAGGGTCCACGGGACAAGTAAAAATCAGGGCCAGGACTTGACTCCTGACAAATGTAGTGTTTTCCTTCTCTGTTGGGGAAAATAAAGCCTTTTGTCAAAGGTCAAGTACTGGCTCTACTCTTACGCACAAGGAAAACAAATGATCGGAATATCCAAACTCTACTGCGGCACAGTCGAACCATCCGACGCGCTTCGCTACGGGCGTCAGTCACAACAGCTGCCCTCACATCTACTCCAATTCTCTAGTGACAAGAAACCGGTTGTGGTCTGGAATATCACTCGCAGTTGTAATCTCAAGTGTGTGCACTGCTATGCTCACGCCACTGATGAGGCCGCAAAGGATGAACTCAGCACAGAGGAGGGAAAGCAGCTACTGGATGATCTGGCTGATTTTGGAACTCCGGTGGTGCTTTTCTCCGGCGGCGAGCCTCTCGTTAGAAAAGATCTGGTTGAACTGGCCGATTACGCCGTCAAACGGGGCATGCGGGCTGTAATTTCCACAAACGGCACTTTGATTAGCAGGTCCGCTGCCCAGGCCCTGAAGGAAGTAGGATTGTCCTATGTGGGCATAAGCCTGGATGGCATGCGAGAGGTTAATGACCGGTTTCGTGGGGTCAAAGGGTCTTTTGATCGGGCTATGGCCGGGATCGAATATTGCCAGGAGGCGGGCATCAAGGTGGGCTTGCGTTTTACCGTCAACCGGATGAATGCTGCAGAGATACCTGCCATTTTTGATCTTCTGGAAGAACGCGACATCCCTCGCGTTTGCTTCTACCACTTGGTCTACACTGGACGGGGAAGCGATCTGATCGAAGAAGACCTGAGCCACGAAGAAACTCGTCGAGTGGTGGATCTGATTATCGACCGCACTCGCGATCTGCATGCGCGCGGCAAGCCGAAAGAGGTGCTTACCGTGGACAACCATGCTGACGGGCCGTATGTGTATTTGCGGATGCTCGAGGAGGAATCCTCACGAGCACAAGAGGTGCTGGAGCTGTTGAAAATGAATGAGGGGAACAGCTCGGGACGCGGCATTGGTTGTGTGAGTTGGGACGGCGAGGTACACGCGGACCAGTTCTGGCGGCACCATTCTTTTGGCAACGTGCGCGAACGACCATTCAGTGAGATTTGGACTGACATGTCAGATCCACTCATGGCTCGTCTGAAGGACAAAAAACAGTACGTGACCGGCCGATGCGCCACCTGTCGTTGGCTGGATATATGCGCTGGCAATTTCCGTGTTCGCCCCGAGGCGGTGACAGGCGATCTGTGGGCGTCAGATCCGGCTTGTTATCTCACCGATGCAGAGATAGCGGAAACGATCTAAGGATAGAGGAGAGGCACAAGGCGTAAGGCACAAGGCGTTTTGTTCATTAGTCGATTAGAGAATTATTTATTCGTTATAGTCGTTGAAAGCGTTCTCACGGCTTACCGCTTACTGCTCACTGCTTACAGTTTTAGAGATTCAGGAATTGAGAGATTAAAGGCTTTCGTACTCGGACCCTTCACATAACCACTTTCCTAATTTTCTTACTTTCGTTTTTCTTGTGATAACGATTCACAACTGATATGTGCCCATGAGAGGTATTTTGTGTTAGAATTTTAGGCACTTTAGCTCATTTCAGCTAACTTTAGGCATTCTAGGCATTTTAGTACACTTTAGGCATTTATTATTTAGGAGTACATATGTTTTTCCCCAACTACAGGCCGCGGAGGTTGCGACGTGGCGAAATAGTGCGGCGTATGGTGCGTGAGACCAGCCTGTCAGCCAATGATTTCATTTATCCTTTCTTTGTGGTTCCCGGGAGTGGTGTCCGCAATCCTATAGGTTCCATGCCTGGGGTTTTCCAGCTGTCCGTTGATGAATTGGTGAAGGATGCGACCGAGGTGAGGGACCTGGGTATTCCTGCAATCCTGCTCTTCGGTATTCCGGAGGCGAAGGATGAGGTGGGCTCGGGGGCATATGCCCAAGACGGGATTGTCCAACAGGCCGCCCAGGATCTGAAGGAAAAGGTCACTGACCTCCTCGTAGTCACTGACGTTTGCATGTGTGAGTACACCAGCCACGGACACTGTGGGGTAATAAAGGACGGGGACGTGGACAACGACGCCACTTTAGATCTTCTGGCGCGCACAGCTCTGTCCCATGCTGAGGCAGGGGCAGACATGGTAGCCCCCTCGGATATGATGGACGGTCGAGTAGGGGCCATACGAGACACCCTAGATGAAAATGGTTTCACCAACATTCCCATAATGGCCTATGCAGCGAAGTATGCCTCTAGCTTTTACGGGCCGTTTAGAGATGCCGCTGATTCTGCTCCCCAATTTGGGGATCGACACTCTTATCAGATGGACCCCGCAAACAGTAAAGAAGCCATGCGGGAGATCAGCCTGGATATTGAAGAAGGCGCTGATATTATTATGGTCAAGCCGGCTCTTGCTTATCTGGACGTGATTCGGCGGGCTAGCAGAGAGTTCGATCTGCCTTTGGCGGCTTACAACGTGAGCGGCGAGTATTCGATGATCAAAGCGGCGGCAGAGAAGGGCTGGTTGGACGGTGAGCGAGCAATGATGGAGGTCCTTACATCCATCAAACGGGCCGGCGCAGATATCATTATTACCTACTTTGCCAAGGAAGCAGTAAAGAAGCTGGGGAAATAAGCTGGCAGTGGGCAGCAGGCAGTCGTTTTAACTAGGCACTAAGCACCGCTGGAGGACGCGGGGACACGGAGAAACGGCGAGACGGGGACTAGAGGTCAGAAGTCGGAGGTCATGCTTGATAATTTCTCAATCCGCAATTCTGCCCTATGCTCCATGCCCTATGCTCTTTGCGATCTCAGTGAGAGATATAGGAAATAACATGAACAGTCATCCACATAAACATGCAAAACACGGTGAGCAGAAAGGCGACGGGCCGCTGCCTAGGCTGATTGCCTGGGAGCTGACCCGAACCTGCAATCTGAGTTGCGTCCATTGTCGGGCAGCATCCATCGACAAACCCTATCCAAATGAATTGACCACTGAGGAGTGTATGAATCTCTTAGATGAGGTGGTCTCTTTCGCCAGCCCCATCATGATTCTCACGGGAGGTGAACCGCTGTTGCGGCCGGATGTTTTCGAGATTGCCACCTATGGGACCCAAATAGGTCTGCGCATGGTTCTGGCCACCAACGGACTCCTCATTGATACGGAAACCACCAAACAAATGCGTGAGGCTTCCATTCAAAGAGTGAGCATCAGCCTGGATGGGGCCACGGCTGACAGCCATGACAAATTTCGCCAGGTTGCCGGAGCCTTTGCCGGGTCTTTGCGAGGCATCGATCTCCTCAAGAAGGCTTCCATTGAGTTCCAGATCAATACCACCATAACCAGGGAGAACCTGCACGAGCTTCCTGATATACAGAAGCTGGCAGAGGGCCTGGGGGCGGCGGCGCATCATATATTTCTACTGGTGCCTACAGGACGGGGGAAAGATTTCAAGGAACAGGAGATCGCGGCCAAGGATTATGAGCAGACCCTTCACTGGTTTTATGACCAGGGCGATAAGGTTGACATGCAGCTCAAAGCTACCTGCGCGCCTCACTACTACCGAATTATGAGGCAGCGGGCAAAAGAGGATGGCAAAAAGATCACAGTAGAGAGCCACGGCATGGATGCTGTCACTCGCGGCTGTCTGGGAGGGACCGCCTTTCTATTTATCTCCCACGTGGGGCAGGTTCAGCCCTGCGGCTATCTAGAGGTAGACTGCGGTAATGTCCGGCAGGCGCCCCTGGGGGAGATCTGGCGTGATTCCGAGGTGCTGAAGAATTTGCGTAACTTTGAAGTATACCAGGGAAAGTGCGGGGTCTGCGAATATCGCCGAGTTTGCGGCGGTTGCCGGGCCAGAGCCTTTGAAGCCACTGGTGATTATCTGGAAGAGGAGCCACTGTGTACCTATGTGCCCAAGGCTGCGTGCCGCTAAGGAGCATAGGGCATAGGGAAACAAAGCGGGCAGCTTCCAGCTAGCAGCAGGCAGAGAACAGAGGACAGAGGACAGGGAAGAGTGGGCAGGTTGGTAAATTAGAAAAATAGAGAATTAGAAAATTAGTCAAACAGATAGATTGTTTACCGCTTACTGCTTACTGCTTACTGCTCACCGCCTACGATTTGAAGATTTAACGAATTTCCTATTCGGCTACTGGCTACTGGATTCTCTGATTGTAGATTTTGGATTTTATGAGTTGAGATGTTAAAGGGTAATAGATGAGTGAGAAAGTTAAAGAGAGAAATCAGTCTAATGCGCAGCTTGATGAGATGGATAGGATGATTCTCAATGAAATCCAATCTCATTTCCCCATTGAGGCAAGACCCTATCAGGTGTTGGGTGAGAAACTGGGGTGCTCTGAAGAAGAGGCCTTGCAACGGGTACAAGATCTAAAAGACAGAGAAGTTATCAGGAGAATCGGCGCCAATTGCAATTCCAGAAAACTGGGGTACACTAGCACCCTTTGCGCAGCCAAGGTCCCGTCTAACCTGATGGAGCGATTCGTGGAGGTGGTAAACAGTTACATGGGGGTAACCCACAACTACCGCCGCGATCACGACTACAATATCTGGTTCACTCTCATTGCTCCTTCCGAGGAAAAAATCGAGCGTATTCTGCGCGAGATAATCGAGTTGACCGAGGTAGGAGAAGTCATTAGCCTCCCCGCAGAGCGTCTTTTCAAGATTCAAGTGGATTTTGAAGTTTAGCTTTTATGTTTTTTCCCTGACACCTGACACCTGAAACCTAAAACGCTGAGATTTGTGATTTGGAATTTTTGGTCACTCTAGCAGACTACCGCAAGGGAGAAAGAGTATGGAAGCCCCTTCAGGGGGCAGTCCAAAGCCGGGTCCTGATTCGTTACTCTCCTCATTCTTTTAGCGATTGGGAATGATCTGCTGAAGGCGGGTTACTTACCATTGCTATGGGAAATCGCGAACTCTGCCCTGTAAACCACCACTTGCCCTTTTCTACCTTTTATGACCAGTGGTTGGAGCGGATGCAGTCCCACAAGTCCAGGAATCGAGTCCACATAATCTGCTAGTTCACTAACTGTGGCCTCGCTCACCAGAACCTCTCCAGGACCTGCCAGATCCTGTAAGCGCTTAGCCAGATTTACGGCATCACCGATGTGCGTATAGGCAAGGCGCTTTTCTGTACCTATACTGCAAGCCGTAGCCATCCCGGTGCATACCCCAATGTGGATGCTTATCTCAGGTAACTCAAAGCGCTGCAATTCTCGCCGAATTTCATCCATTTTTCCTTGGATTTGGACGGCGGCTTCCAATGCGTGGGAGGCATTTTCTTGAGCGGTGGTGGAATTGCCAAAGACCATCATAATGCCATCACCCATAAACTTGTCCAGGCTACCACCATACTGAACCATTACGCTTTCGAGGGCAGCGTAGAAGGTGTTGACAATAAAGACCAGACTCTTCTGATCAAGTTTTTCTGAAAGGCCAGTAAAATCACTGATATCGGCGAAAAGGACGGAGACCTTTTGAGTTTGGCCAGCTGTGGCTGGGAGTTCCCCACTTGACATAATACGGTCTACTACATGTTTGGACACAAACCGTGATAGCATTGTGCGTCTGCGTTCTTCTCCGAGGAGGTTCTCCTTGAGATCGAGAACGTATTTTTTGTAAGCAAGAAGTTGATTGCGGCGCTGCTCGGCCCTGGAAAGTGTTTCTTCGAAGGTGCTCAGGTCGAATGGCTTTCTCAAGAAGTCACAGACGCTCAGTTTGAGCGCATCTATGGCATTTCCCAAGGTACCGTACGCTGAGATGATAATGGGAACCACATCCTCGCAGCGCTCTCTTACTTCTGTAATGAGGCTTATCCCATCCATGCCAGGCAACCTCAAGTCAGAAATTACCAAATCAACCTGGTCATCCCCCAGCTCTTCCAGGCCTTTCTCCGCAGAATCCGCGGCGATAACTTCGTACCCACGATGTTTGAGAAGATTGCTCAGGGTGAAGAGCATGGACTGTTCATCTTCGACCAATAACACTTTCATCAATGTCATCCTTCAAATCCGAAGGGATTGTAGCTATTCTTGATGTGAACTAAACCGTTGGCTGATTGCGCTCAGGACAGCATAAAGCACAACCCGTGCCAACTCCCGGGGACCTGGCAGAATTAGCCTAACCGCACTATTTAGGGTGCTTTACAGGGGTTGAGAGGTATACGATCTGGTGTGACTTCCGTTCAATTTTGCAGCACTGCTGGAGGGTCATATTCGCATAAGTCCCGGTGGCGAAACAATAAAAATAAGGGTGTTGGATAGTGATCCAAAAACATCATTGGCGAAATCGCCAAACGCCCAGTTGGTAGCGCTTTACACCACTCGGCAAGCCGATTTTTCCAGCGGGCGGCAGGCGGTAGTTTCGGTGTCTGGCGAGAAATGTATGAGACTATTCAAGGTGATAGGCGTTCCATCCTTTCTCGCCTTTCCCGCCTTGAACTTTTCTCGCTATCTAATTCCGTATTTCTTGAGACGATAGAGCAGGGTGTTTCTGGTGATGCCTAGAAGTTTGGCTGTCTGTACCTGGTTTTTGCTGGTTTGCGTGTAGGCAGTGGTAATAATTTTTTTGATCACGTCATCGAGGCAGATTCCAGATGAGGGAATCTCAGATGGTGGAAAATCCTGGGTCTCTTTTCCAGGATCATGCTTGGTTGGGGCAGGGGAGGGGGTTGTTGGCGTAAGGAAATCAAGATGATCAGGTTTTACTTCGGTGGAATCTTCCAGGAGGGTTACTCGCTCAATGGCATTCTTGAGTTCGCGGACATTGCCTTTCCATGGGTGATTCAGCAAGATTTCTTCAGCTTTCGGTAACACTTTTTGAAATTTCTTGCCATATTTTTTGTTAAAGATTTCGAGACAATAGGTAACCAGAAGCGGAATATCCTCTTTGCGCTCCCTCAGAGGAGGGATGTTGATGGCAATGGTGGCTAGACGGAAATAGAGGTCTTGGCGAAACTGGCCTTTTTCAATTAGTTGCTCCAGCGGTTGGTTGGTAGCGGCAATGACACGGACGTCTGCCTTCTTTGGCTGTGAATCGCCCACTGCGTAGAATTCCTTTTCTTCCAGAATTCTGAGAAGCTTGGCCTGAACATCCAGAGGCAGGTCAGCTACCTCGTCAAGAAGAAGGGTTCCGCTGTGGGCCTCCTCGAAAAATCCCTTCTTACCTTTGGTATGGGCACCGGTGAAGGCACCCCGCTTGTAGCCGAACAGCTCACTTTCCACCACCTCTTTGTTTATGGCAGCACAGTTGACAGCTACAAACGGGCTGGCAACCCGGGGGCTATTGAAATGGATGGCCCGGGCAAAAAGCTCCTTACCCACCCCACTCTCACCACCGATGTAGACATTGGCATCCGGACTTCTGGCAACCCGCTTGGCCATTGAAAGAGCCTGCAGGAACTCGGGGCTCTTGCCGATCAGATTATCGATGTTGTATTCCTTGGAGAGGGCTTTACGCAGGGCGGCAATTTCTTGTTTATAGTGCAACCGTTCCAGGGCCTTACCAATGGCAATTTCCAGCTCGTCCATGTCAATGGGCTTGGTCAGGTAGTCAACCGCCCCTTGATTAATAGCCTGAACAACATTTTTTGCTTCTCCATGAGCGGTAACCATGATTACCGCGATATAATCATCAATTTCCCTTATTTTCTGAAGTGTTTCGAGACCACTGCCTCCGGGCATGGAGATGTCCAACAAGACCACATCCGGTGGATTCTCCTTCACCTGCTGAATGGCCTTCTCACTATTGCGGGCTTCCGCAACTGTATAATCCTTCTTAAGGGCTCCCTTTAAAGAGGTCCTGAAGGACGCTTCGTCATCCACGATGAGAATTTTATAGATAGCCTCGTCCATGAGTTTCACCACGAGTTTAGAGTTGTCAGGGAAAATTTCCTGGAGTTATACACCTTTTTGCGATTCTATACTAGTGTTTTTTATGGGAATTATGTCTGATTAAGACTCTCCCCTATTCCTCGACGGTCTTGAACAGGATCCTGAAAACGGTTCCTTGCCCCTCTTTGCTGGATACCCGGATTGCGGCTTGGTTTTTGTCCAATATTTGGCGGGCGATTGACAGGCCCAACCCGGTTCCTTCCGGCTTGTTGGTAAAAAAGGGATCAAAGATTTTGGAGAGATTTTCATTTGGTATTCCCAGCCCGGTGTCGCCAACCAGCAATTCAACCCGCCGAGTGGTTGAGTCCGTTTGGGTGGTAACGGTCAGATCGCCACCATCGGGCATGGCTTGCATGGCATTGATTACCAGGTTGATGACTACTTGAGAAATCTGGGCCGGGTCAATGAGCACGGCTGGCAGATGATCGGCCAGGTTGAAGTGAACCCTGAGATCGTCTCTGCGCAACTGTACCCTGGTAAGCTCGTGGACGCTCAGTACCACCTCGTTGATATTATTTTCCACCAGGTGGGCTGGTCTCGGTTTGGAAAACTCCAAGATTTCAGAGATGATCCGTTCGATCTTCTTGACTTCTTTTTGAATGTCGAGCATGTAGACCTGATGCTCTTCGCCAACATCCAGATCCCGCAGGAGGATCTGCGTGTTGAGATTGACGGTGGCCATTGGATTTCTAATCTCGTGTGCTATACCTGCGGCAAGGGTGCCCAAAGATGCCATCTTGTCCGCCTGCACCAGCTGCCGTTCCATTTTTATCTTATCGGTTACGTCGATGCCGTAGTTGATGATCAGGGAAAGATTGCCGGAGGCATCAAAGATGGGATAGGTGTACTCCTCAAGGGTTCTATTTACAATTGGATTGGTGCTGAGACGGTGTGAAGGCTTGCTGGTACGGATGGTCTCGCTCACCGGGCAATTGGGGCAGGGTTCACTTTCTTTGCGAAAAGCTTCGTAGCATTTTCTCCCCAAAAGCCGAGGAATTTTATCCCCAAAAAGGGAAGCGGTCGCTTTGTTAACCATGATTAGGTTGTGGTCCAGATCAGTAATGGCTAGCGGTGACATAATTCCGTCGAAGACCGCCATCAACCTCTTCTTACTTTCAATGATGGCCTGTTCAAGGTGCTTCTGGCGGAGCTCTTTCTCTTTGCGCTGGGTAATATCTCGTACCACACTCATCAGATATTTTTCGCCTTTGAGCCTCAGGATAGAGGTGTTGACCTCTACCGGCATCTGGTTACCATCCTTGCGTATCATTATTTCTTCGCGATGCTGGCTGGGCTCGCCTTCCTTCTTCTCCTCCTTTTCAAGCTGGCCGTCATCTTGATGGACGAGATCGGCCATGATGAGGTGTAGCAGTTCGCTCCTCGTATAGCCGAGCATTTCGCAGGCTTTGGTGTTGATGTCCACTATGTGACCGTCGAACGTCTCCAAGAAGACAGCATCGTTGGCGCCTTCTACCAGAGTTCGATAGCGCTCCTCCGAATCTTTTAGTGCCTGTTCTGTCTGTTTGCGCTGAGTAACGTCTTCTAAGATTGCCTGGAATGCCGGACGTCCGTCGTAAGAGATCAGGCCCATGGTAGCCCGAATGTCCATGGTGGAATCGTCACTTGCCAAGCCGCGAAATTCAAGGGTCTGCTCAGATGGTGCCGAACGCTCCTTGTCGAGGTTCCGAGTCAGGTCTGCAAAGGTCTGACGCTCCCCAGGATGAAGCAATTCGATGAAATCCCGGCCCAAAAGCGAGGAAGGCTGGGGATAGTTAAACATGGTGGCCATTACGTTGTTGCAATAACGAATGACACCTTGATTATCTATGATGCTGATCGGATACAGGTCGCCCTCTACTAAAGAGCGATACTTGTCTTCGGAGCGAATGAGCGCCTCCTGAAGCTCGCGTCGTTCTTCTTCGATTTCGAGCGCCTTGGCGAGCATGGAGAAAACGGCCATCTCGTGGGGGAGCACTTTGTGGCCTTCAGTGAAGGCGACGCAGAAAGAGCCGGAACAGCGCTCATTGACCAAAAGTGGCTTGCAAATGCTTGTTTGCAACTTATGGTGCATTACCAGATAGTCCTTTTGCAGCTCTGCATCTTGACTGAGGTTTTCATAAACCTCAGGTTGTTCGCACGTACTTTGTATAATTTTACTGAGCAGAGGGCCTCTCTGCGCTTCGCTGCCTTCTTTTACCTCCACTTGACCGCCGGCATGAGCCAGGGTAAGCGACGGTTCTTTGCCGTCCCTCTCTGCTCTGTAGTAAAGAGAACAAGAGGCGGCCAGCAGGTTGCTGGCTTCGAGGATAACTTTTCGGATATTGGCGTTGTGATCAGTATCGAAGTTAAAGAAGAGCTGATTCAATGAACTGGTTCGTTTTTCCAGGCGCTTCTGAGGGGTAATATCGAGAAGGATGCCGCTGATGTGATCGATGTTGTTGTCCTCATCGAAGACCGCTTGGCCTCTCACCTGGAGCCACCTGTTCTTGCCATCGCGGTTTCGGATGAGGTATTCCCGAACAAGATTGCTTCCCTGCTCCGTGGCAGAATGGAGCAAATCTGCTGCGAGGGAGCCGGTCTCGTCACCGCAGAGTGACGACCATAGGTCGGGCTCCGCCTCAAAAGCTTCAGGAGCGTACCCGGTTAGCTCTTTGATTTTCTCATCCACAAATTGGGTAGTCCCATCGGCAAAGACGGTGAACACCACTCCTGGGATATTTACGAGCAGACTTCTGAAGCGTTGCTCAGAACGTTGAATCGTTTTTAACTGCTGGCGTTCACGCCAGGCCCGCTTTAATTTGGCCTCAAACTCGTCGTTGCTGAAGGGTTTCTGGATAAAGTCTATGGCACCTGCAACCAGCACATCGTCATAGGAATAGTGCATGTTGAAGGCGGTCATCAGTATGACGTCAGTTTTGGGATAGTGCTCTTTGATGAACTTGGTGAGCTGGAGTCCATCCATCCCCGGCATTGCAATGTCACTGATTACCAGGGAGAAGACCTCCTTTGCCAAAAGAGCTTTGGCCTCAGAGGGCTTGGAGGCAGTGGCTGACTCGAGGCCAATATTCTGGATGATCTCGGCGCAGAGACTGCGCACTTCATCAACATCATCCACCACCAGAATCTTACCCGCTGGTAGATCGGGCTTTAGCCAGGGTACCGGTTCGGTGTCATTCATGGGTGCCCCCGAATTTTTCGGGAAATGGCAGAAAAAAAATTTCTAAACAGCCATATACTATAGCATCTATCAGAAAAGATTTCAATTGGAATTCTGAAGGGATGCGGCTCCTCAACTCTCCTCGTCCTTCCTAACGGATTGCCGATGACGAGGCACATCTTTTTTCCTAGGGACAGCTCTTATAAGCAGTAGCAGGAAGAAAACAGCCACGAATGTCTTTATTGTCAGGGCGAAGACAGTATCTGCAGACCAGATGAACAGGATAGGAACAATGATAACTCCCAACAGTATCAGGAGGATGGTGATAGTATTCTCTTTGAGATTGGACATTTATCTGAACTCAGGTACAAGGTACAGGGTACAGGGCGTAAAGAAAGAAGTCAGGAGTCAGAATCCAGTAGCCAGTAGTGAGTGGTAAACGGTAAATCGTTATCGAGCATCTAATATCTCAAATCCCTCAATTCCTCAATCCCTTATCCCAAATTCGCAATTATTTCCCTATGCCCTATGCTCTATGCCTGGAAACTATTATAACGGAATTCAACGGCGAACGGGTTTCATTGACAACCATACTTTGCTATGTTAGATAAAGTCGCTGTTTTAAGTCTATTAATGTCCAAATTACAGCGATAATCAGATGGGCGACTAGCTCAGTGGATAGAGCGTTGGTCTCCGGAACCAAAGGTCCCGGGTTCGATCCCCGGGTCGCCCTCCACCAAGTACCTAAAAACATTAGAATTGTAATATTGAAAAACCGTGTCCCAACCGTGTCCAAAGCCTTAGAATCAAATTAGGTAAGCCCCTCTTTCTTGAGGGGCTTTTTTTTTATGCTTCAAGTTACCAACTGACTGCTTGTCACATTTTATCTCGCACCCAACCATTTCGTCATAGAAATAAAGCCTCTCAGAGATATCGCCTTTGAACTTATTGACACCATGAATTCACTCAGCGGGAAGGGGGTGAAGTGTAGGGTCTTAACCCCCCGCTTCACTGACAAGCAGGGCTCACCTGTCTATTTACACCACAAAACAGCACTGTTAACTCGTGCATCCACGTGTTAGGGACTGTTACTTATTATGTTATTCTAGTATGTTACAGACTTAACAGTCGTGTTAACTCACTGTTACTTGGGCTTGATGGGACCTGCATGACAATTTCCGTGGAAAAACATCTGACCTTCCCTATGTGAATGTCGAGTCGCGTACTACTCCTGTATCTTTGAATTAGATCGGCTGATTGTTTACTTCACCCTTCAGGTTCTCCAGCTGCGGCGAATGGGGTAGTCTGCTCACTCAGATTTTTCTTGATTTGCTAATCTTTTAAGTCCGCATTGATCTCTTGAAAACTTGCCATACGCATATCATATCTTTACTTTCATCAAACTTCACATCTTGGCAAGATATGTTGAGTCCTCCATCGGAAGATTCTACCTCAGCATTTTGTGCCGAAGCCTCAGGAGGAAAAAGTGTGAATTAAGATACTATGAAGGGCCGCTTGGATAGTCCTTTGGTGGTATAAAGAGGTACTTGACAAACCCAAAGGACAAAGGAGGTTACAATGAACCAGATCCAAGCGACCCTCAAGAGGG
>Ga0210128_1000075_pt1 | contig 12736 bp, 9 predicted proteins | sample Tolay_CordB_D2_FD_185579 | JGI IMG/M metagenome (GOLD analysis project Ga0210128, IMG submission 185579) | Wetland microbial communities from the San Francisco Bay, California, USA, that impact long-term carbon sequestration - Tolay_CordB_D2... | ecosystem: Environmental > Aquatic > Marine >... | reverse complement strand
GGTTTTTCCAACATCATAATCGATCAGATTCACCGCAGAGAACGCGGAGATCGCAGAGAATGCACTTAAGATAATTCCTAAATTTTGGCAGGTCAAAGGTTTTAGAAAATTAAACCACGAAGGGTGCGGAGAGCACGAAAAATAATCTTAACAGGCTTCGTACAGATTGAACAGTAGGCAACTGTGAGGTTATCACTTAGCCTAGCCCGGATCATTCATGAATCTGCGTCCTCTGCGTGCTCGGCGGTTAACGCTTGCTTCCTTCTGACGGAAACAGCTCGATGAGAATTGGATCCAGGGTGTAATCGGGATCCAGCTTCCGTAATTTCTTCACCGCATTCCACGATTCACCGACCTCATCCGACTTGGCCGCAGCCAAGGCTAAGCAATGCCAACTATCCGCATCACTTGGCTCTAAGGTGGTGGCTCGACGACACGAGACAATGGCCTCGTGGTAATGCTCCTGCCTAAAGTGGGCTAGACCAAGCCCACGGTGGTTTTCACCGCAGTCAGGCTCAATGTCCACTGCTCGGATAAAGGCTTGCTCTGCGCGGAGGTATTCCTCTAACTGCATATACGACATGCCTAGATTGTAATAGAGGTCTCCTTTCTCCATACCGAGATCCACCGCCCTGAGGTATTCAGCAATCTCGTCGGGGTGGAGTCCCAGCTGACCGTAGGCGTAGCCCAGGTGATAATGAGCCAGCCCGTTTTCAGGCTCCTGGCTTATCACCTGCAAATGCTGTTCAATAGCTTCTTCGAAACGGCCTTGTCTGAGTGGCAGGTCAGCGTACTCTGGGCATATCCAGCGATTATCAGTACCGCCTTTCTGCAGCTTTTGGAGGCTTTGACAGCCCGAAGACAATAGGGAGAAAAACATAAGCAAAAGTGCCAGCACTAAGAAAACAGTGCCTCTACGTTTACCGAGGCTCATTTTCTGCCCCCTTGTATTGATTTCAGATTTTAGATCTCATCTTGGCAGAAGTCTAATCTATAGAACCTGTAAAATACTGCAAAGTTAATGCCCAGCCCGGATGTTTCATGAAAATGCTCTAGCGAGCGCATTCCCCGTAGCTTGCTGCGGGGTTAGCGAGCGAACTACAATAAAATAGAATAAATACCTTACATTTCGAAGATTCCCTGTCCCGCTTCAGTCCCGCTATAGCGGGACAGGGAGCTTCAATTGCTGTCGCGAGACCACGAAGGTGGGTGTGCCACCGGGCAACCGCAGGGTGTCGGTTCTGAGGCGTACCTGAACGGTACGTCGCAGGGGCCGACACCCGAGGACGCCCGGAAGGGCAGCCATATCCGTGGTCGCAGCAAGTGATTCATGAAATATCCGGGCTAGATGTTATCCATTGACAGGGATTGGTTTGCCCGTTTAGTATCACTTTTTGTGCTCGCCAATGCAAGAAACTATACATTAAGGAATTTAGGGATTCAGGGATTCAGGAATTGCCAATTGCCATTTAATGTCTGAATCACTTACTTGAGGGTATACCAGTGAAAGATTTCTTCTATCCAGAGAGCGTTGCAGTTGTCGGCGTTTCTGCCTCTCCTACGAATCTGGCCCGCGCCATCGTCTACCATCTTATTGAGTTCCACTATACCGGCAGGATTTATCTAGTGGGTCCCAAGGGTGGCTCATTCATGGATCACAAGATCTACCCCACCATTGTCGACATACCCGGCCGGGTGGATCTTGCCGCAATCCTCACCCCGGCAGCAACCTTACCTGAAATCATTGACTCCTGCGGCCAGAAGGGCATCAAGCGGGTCGTGATCGAATCTGCCGGCTTCAGCGAATTGGGAAATGAACGCAGAAACCTGGAAGAGCAGGTGATGGCTGCAGCCCAGAAGTATGGCATCCGCTTCATTGGCCCCAACTGTATCGGTGTCATCAATAAAGAAAACGGTCTGGCAATTCCTTTTATGCCGTTTCGCGATACTTTCAACCTGGGCTCCTTTTCCATCATCTCCCAGAGTGGTGGAGTGGGTGCGGCCTTGCTTAACACCCTCGCAGCTGAACATCTTGGATTTAACAAGTTCGCCTCCGTCGGCAACAAATTGGACACTGATGAAAATGACCTTCTGGAGTACCTTCTGGAAGACAAGGGTACCGAGACGATATTTCTTTACCTGGAAGGTATTGCCGACGGCCGTCGTCTGATGGAAATAGCCTCTCGCTCCAAGAAACCAATTCTTGTGCATAAGTCAAACATCAGTGAGGCAAGCACTCGAATCGCCCGCTCTCACACCGGTTCTCTCTCGGCCTCAGAAGAGGTGGTCAATGCTGCATTACGACAATGTGGCATCCAGCGGGTCACTGACATGGGCTCCACCATGCTAGCCCTCAAAGCCCACAGCCTACCTCCTATGCGCGGCAATCGACTGGCGGTTGTTTCCCGCTCAGGTGGCCACGCTGTCGTTGCCGCCGACGCTGCGACCAAACATGACTTTGTCCTCCAGCCTTTTCCGGGGGATTTTCTCCGCATGGTGGAAAAACGGCTGCGCGCCGGGGTGATTCGACTCGATAACCCTATGGACCTTGGTGACCTTTTTGATTTTGAACTGTTTCAGCAGATCGTCAGTGACACCCTGGCTCGTGCCGACATTGATGGGATGCTGGTTGTAGTTAACTACAACGGGGTATTTTTTCAAGATGACAGCCGAAGGCTCGTAAGCACCATCAAGGAGGCCTGTCTAGAACTTCAGAAACCCGTGGCTCTCTGCGTGGTAACTAGTGACGAGGAGTGGCGGTTGAACCGTCGTAATCACCCGGGTTTTCCCATGTTCACAGACCCAGAAGAGGCGGCACAGGCGCTGGCCATTTCCAGGGACTTTTCCAGCCGTCGACTCTCCACTTTTGCCGAGGTTGAAACCTTCGCGGTCGACAAACAAGAACCGCTGGCTATTCTGACCGCAGCCAAAGCCCGCCAGGCCCGGCAACTTACCACGGATGAGGCTTTTCAGATTCTTTCTTGCTACTCCATTCCCGTAGCCCCCTGGGCCAAAGTGAGTGGTGCTCGAGAGGCCTCGGCTCAAGCGGCAGCATTGGGCTTTCCTGTGGCCGTGAAAGTTATGGGGGAACAATTTGTCCACAAGTCCGACGTGGGCGGAGTACTGCTTGATCTCAAGTCCGAGGCTGAAGTGGGGGAGGCGTACGAACGGTTGACAACCCTGATAGAGAAAACTGATCCTGGACTAAAAGAACGGTCTATTTTGGTGCAAAGGATGATCTCGGAAGGACACGAAGTCTTAGTGGGCGGCAAGCAGGATTCCACCTTTGGCCCGATAGTTCTTGTAGGTCTTGGTGGCGTGTACGTGGAGGTCTTCGGAGATGTGGCACTCCGCGTCGCACCTGTGAGTGCAGTGGAGGCTCGAAAAATGTTTGCTGAAATTCGCGGTGGCAAGCTACTAGAGGGTGTAAGAGGACAGCCGCCAGCCGACCTCGAAACACTCCTAGAAATAAGCCAGCGCATCTCTCAACTCATGTGCGATCTGCCTCAGATTCAGGAGTTGGATCTTAATCCCATCAAAGTCTTACCGCAGGGCCAGGGATGTTTCGCAGTTGATTGTCGGATGATCCTTGCGTAGGTACCGGGTGTCAGTAAAAAGAAAAATTAAGGACAACACCTGAAACCTGAATACTGAAACCTCCTACTCGACTTTGCGAAGTATCAGATCATCACCTTGCCGGAGGATCTGAAAAACATCACCCTTTTGGAAGCCCAGTTTCTCCAAGAGCAGTGAGCGGGTCAAGGTGATGCTGCCACTTTGGCCAATACTTCTCCTATAGCCCATATCAACAACTTTGGCCTCTGACCTATTCTTTGCCTTTGGCATCTCGAACTGTGGAATTTCACCAAGCTGTCGGAGGCCTCGCACATACAGGTCCTGCACCTGGCTTTTCGATTCGATCCCGAAGATTCGTTGGACTTCTTCCAGTGATTTTCCTTTCTGTACCTCCTGTGCCACCGTCTTGGGGTCCACAGGAGGGCTGCTACCAGCGGCCATAATATATATCCTCCGCAAATAGAGATGCCTCGGCAGTAATGCTGAAAAATAGATTCAGCCCGGATATTTCATGAATTGCTGTCGCGAGACCACAAAGATGGGCGTGCCACCGGGCAACCGCAGGGTATTGGTCCCGAGGCGTACCTGAACGGTACGTCGCAGGGGCCGACACCCGAGGACGCCAGGAAGGACGGCCATATCCGTGGTCGCAGCAAGTAATTCATGAAATATCCGGGCTAGAGCTAGTTTTGAGGTAGGTGTGTTGCCTGCTCTCGTAAACTGTATATATTGTACTGGTATTTGATGTGATGTCAATGCCGGAAAATACTGAGTCTTTCTTGTTACCGCAAAATTTGCTATGGTTGTCCAGTAATATCAAATCCATGTGGTACCATGACCAATTTTTCACTGTCTTGATAGTGTCACCAACAGCCCATACAGGGAGAATAGGGATATGATCTCTTCACTCATCAGGGTAAACTCACGGCAATGTCTGGGGCTACTGCTGGCTGTCTCATTCTGTTTCATCCCAGCGTGCGCTAATTGGCCATCGAAGAAATCTGACGATGTCAAGAAGTTGCAGCAGACCCTGGAAAAACGTGATGACAACATGGCGAAACTTCAGTTGCAATTACTGGAGCGGGATGCGCAAATCAAGCAACTCGAGGAGCGCTTGAACTCACAGCAGGAAATGTTGGATGAGGCCATTCAGGAAGTGGTCAGGGCTAAAGCCAAGCTTCGCAGTTTAGAAAGCAAGGCAGAGGCTGCCTCAGAAATGGCGGAGGCTGAAATTGCCGTAAAGGCCTTGAAAGCTCAGTTGGCGGGTCAGACGCGAAATCCAGAGCTTATCAAGGCTCAAGAGCTATTGAAGATGAGTGCTCAGGAGTTCAAAAAAGAGAACTACGGGGGCGCCGTTTACCTTACCAATCAGGCCAAGGGTCACATCAGGGCCGGCCAGATACAACTTACGAGCCGAGAAAAGGCGGCACCCATTAAGCGTTTACCACCCATTGAGGGAGAGGTGTTTTTTTCCCTGCCGCTGCCGCTCCAAGTGCTGAGAACCAGTAATCTCAGGGATCAACCCGATCTCGAGAGCAAGGTCATCACCACCCTGGAGAAAGGAACTCCGCTCATTGGCTATTCATACAAGGACAAGTGGTTGCGGGTGATGAGCGAGGATGGCTCCTATGGCTGGGTCTTCCAGACTCTCGTAGGTGGTCGTTAAAGGGTCTGTTGAAGCTCCCTGCAGTCTGCCGGAGGTGGACTACGGGGAATGCACTCGCGGGAGCATTTCTAACGGCCGCGAGTCAGAGCTCAACCTTTTGACTTCGATTTTTGCCTTTTTTCTTCGGAGTTTCCCCGGCCAGAACTACCTGGTTGCGTCCACTTTCTTTGGATTGGTAGAGAGCGGCATCAGCATGTCTAATGATGGCCTGAGGGTCGTCACCATCCTTGGGATATGAGGCAACGCCTACACTTACCGTAACCTCTCTTGGTTCCCCATCGCCAGCGAAATTTTCCTTGACCACTTTTTTTCGGATCCGCTCCGCCGCCTTCACTCCATCTTCCGGACCAATCTCCGGCAATACTAGTATGAATTCCTCTCCACCATAGCGCGCAACATAATCACAGCTGCGGACGGATTTCTTGAAAACTGAAGCCAGTCTGCTGAGTACTTCGTCACCCGCCAGATGACCATAAGTGTCGTTGTATTCCTTGAAATGATCGATATCGATGACCAGCACGGCAAAATCATGTTTGTGCCGCTTGGAGCGGGCCACCTCATTGTCCAGAGTTTCCATCAAGTGTTTACGATTATACAGTCCAGTCAGACTATCGGTTATGGAGAGCTCATGGAGTTCCCTGTTCTTTTTGCGGAGAGTCTTGTTGATGGCAGCCAGTTCTTCTCGGCCCTGACGCAACCGTGCTACCATGTCGTTGAAGACCTCAGTGAGATAGCCTACCTCACTGCGACTGATAACGGGAAGATCCACCTCCAAATCGCCCGCGGCCACTTTAGAAGCACCCCCGGTGAGACGGTCTAGGGGACGGACCAGAGTGAGGCCGAGGAGATAGGCTCCGAGGCCAATGAAGAGCAGCAGGCCCACTACCAGCACTAAGGTTACATTCCGAAGCCGGACGATCTGGGCATACGCTTTCGCTCTTTCCTTTTCAGCCACAACCCCCCAATCCAGCTCTGACATTCTCTTGAGGGCGCCCACCACCGGCTCGCCATGGTAGCCAGAATATCGCTGAGGATCTCCTTCTCCAAAAAAAAGTTTTCGCGTTGTATTTCCCACCAGTTTTGCTTCCAGGAACTTTGCCGAAATGGGCCGGGAACTGACGAGCAAAGTCCCTTCCTCTGTGATCAAATAGAGCTCTCCTATCTCACCTTGGGTGTAGTTTTTCAAGGTCTTGCTGACAGTTCGAAAGTTGATCTTGGCGGCAAGAACGCCCAATAAACGCTCGTTGCCGGTCCGGATGGGCTGCGTAACCACCACAACACCCGCTTGCAAAGTCTCATCCCAATGGGGTAGTCCGATAGTGTGCTTGTTTGCTTGCGCTCGCGGAAGCCATTTATCCGGCAATTTCACGGTGGTGGCCGGCTTTGAGCTGGTGGCCACTATCTTCCCCTCCAGATCCAGGAGCATGAGTTCTTGGTAGTCGACGATTTTTTCCCGCACAGACCCCAGGTAGTCCTTTAGGCGGCGGCGGGCCACAACGTTTTCTATGTGTGCACCACCCTGGCCTACAATCTTGTCAAGATTCTCTAAGACAACGTATGAGCTGGAAAAAACTCGTACATCGTAGAGTCGACCCTTGAGCCACAGATCAAGCTCTCGGGAAGCTTGAGAAGTAACAACTCTCAATTCCTGCTTGATCTTTGCGTTTAAGAATTTTCTGTTCTGGACATAGGAAAGCCACCCCATACTCACCGAAGGAATAATGGTGGCGAGCAGGGCGAATACAATGATCCTGGTCTTAATGCTATTCAGACGAGATACCTGCAGGAGCTGTTTCTTGTCCTGTTTCTCGGCAGCCAAAAGATATCCCCCTCTCAAGGGTATTCTTAGTTTCAGTCCAACTCCAATTTAGCCAGATAAGTAGTCTTTAAGTTTTTTTGCATCCGCTTCCGCCATGCCAGCATACTCAATCCCCACCATCGTCATTTCCTTTGCCGTTTGGGCAGACTTGACTCGGCGGATGGTTCCCAGAGTGCGAATCTCTCCCCAGGGTTCCGGAAGATCAATCTCCAAACTGACTTCACCCTGGATTAGGAATGTCTTTGGCGATGCTCCAGACACTCTGACCACAATACCTGACTCGGCAAAGTCCACAGAAACACCTTTCCAGGAACTTGCTTTTGCTTCGCCAGTGGGTGTAGTTTGGGGTAAGATCACGAGCTTCACTGATACTCGGTCTTTCTGGCGAGAGTCACGCTTTCCTTCGTCCATTCCCTTTTCGCCACGTTTCTCCGCGGTATTCCCCGACCGCTCTTGGTAGTACTCCACCAATACCTTCTTAACGGTGGGATGTTCTTTGACCACCTTTCTCATGCTGGTGTAACTGAGTTCGACTATGACACTTGTATCCACGGCCGCCACCGAACCCGATCGCGGCTTGCCGGTCAAGAAGGACATTTCACCAAAAAACTGGCTTGCCCCTAAGACAGCAAGCTCCAGTTCTTCACCGTGATTATCTCTTGTGAACACCCGAATCTTACCGTCCAATATAACGTAGATCGAGCGTCCCGGATCTTCTTCACGGATGATTATCTCCCCAGCATTGAATACGTGGAGGGTCGCAGCATCGGCGAGTTTTTTCCTCTCATCGCCATCCAAAGGTGAGAAAAAAGGAATTGCAGCAACTGCTTCCTGAAGTCGTTGAGACCAAGGTATGCTTTGCTCTGCTGCTGCTTCCTTTGTCTCTTCAGCAACATGGAAATCCAAGTCGTCGCCTGCAGTTGCCAGGATTTGTACGGTCTCAAACAGTTGCTTACTTTTTCCCGAGATTTCCTTCTCTACGTAGCGAAAACTGACTCCACCGACTTCGAAGATATCTCCTGAGCTGAGAGCCACTCTTTCTACACGTTGCCCGCCGAAAATGATACCATTGGCGCTTCCCAAATCCTCCACCACCCATTTTCCATCGGCGATGACTAATCTGGCATGATTGCGCGAAGTCATGGGATCTGGCAGGGTGATAGTATTGTCCGCAGCCCGGCCAATGGTGGTTGGTCCCAACAACGGATAGATGGTCTTCTGCATGGATCCTATTTCAAAGGCCAGGTAACACTGCTTCATGGACACGGTCCTATACGGCTGCTGCGAAGATATGGCTGTGCCTGCTGCAGGCGGCCATCCACTCTGTACCGAATGCCAGTCTTCTGTTTTCTTTCAGGTTTAAAGAACTATGCATATTTCTTGCCAAATTTTGCGGAAGTCAATGAGGATGGCGACTAGCCCGCATATTTCATGAATTGACGTCGCGAGACCACGAAGATGAATGTGCCACCGGGCAACCGCAGGGAGTTGGAGCCGAGGCGTACTTGAACAGTACGTCGCAGGGCCCGACACCCGAGGACGCACGGAAGGACACCCATATCCGTGGTCGTAGTAGGCCATTCATGAAATATGCGGGCTAGATTTAAGGGTGAATGTCATTCTACGCAAAGCGAAGGATCTCCTGAAAACCATATGGACATGAGATTCGTCGTCGTCGCACTCCTTAGAATGACATCCATTTGTATAATTTCCGGATAGAAATTCGTTAGGTCTTTGTAGAATCAGAATAATTCATGTTATATTTGGCACGGCCTTTGGACTGATATGGCGAATTGAGTTATGAGACGGTAGCTGGAGCTCCACAGAGGAATCTATGCCGAAGAAAATGGGAAGAAACGACCCTTGCCCTTGTGGAAGTGGGCTGAAATACAAGAAATGTTGCTTGGGGAAGAGTAAGATCCAGCATCAAAGCGTAAAAAAAATATACGCCCAGAAATACAATATTAGGCTCAAAGAAAAAGGAGAAATTCAAAAGATAAAACGGGCTGGTCGATTAGTCCTTAAGACCCTTGATTTGGTGGAAACACAGATCAAACCAGGCATCAAAACTGATGAGATCAACACCCTCGTTCATGAATTTACCATCAAAAATGGTGCTATCCCCGCACCGCTGAACTATAGGGGCTTTCCCAAATCTGTTTGTGTTTCCGTAAATGAAGAAATATGTCATGGGATCCCGGGAGAAAGAATATTGCAGGACGGAGACATAGCAAATGTGGATGTGACTTCCATCTTGGACGGATACTATGCCGATGTCAATAAGACCTTTTTTGTTGGCAGCCCCAGTCCAGAGGCCAGGAAAATAGTTAAGGTGGCCCGTGAGAGTCTCAAAGTGGCTTTGGCCATGGTGGGACCTGGAAATACAGTAGGGGATATTGGCTGGGCCATTCAAAAATATGCTGAAGGGGAAGGTTGTTCGGTGGTGGAGGAATTTACCGGTCATGGAATAGGTTTTACTTTTCATGAACCCCCGCAGGTGCCACATTTCGGCAGAAAGGGGGAAGGCATTCGCTTGGTTCCTGGGATGGTCTTCACTGTTGAGCCCATGGTTAATCTGGGAAGCAAGGAGCTCCTTATTTTGGCTGACAACTGGACGGCGGTAACGAAAGACGGATCGCTTTCTGCCCAGTTTGAGCAAACTGTACTTGTTACCGACAATGGTTACGAAAGTTTGACGCCGTTCGATTTATAGCCCTTGTCCTGTCTGCCCATTCGTAAGATCAACAACCACCAGAAGTCCGCAATTCGATAAACGCCTATTCCTTTGGCTCCACCTACTGCAGATAACAGTGTTCGATATATGCCTTTACTAACCACGGAGACACGGAGGAGTGCTTAGCACTCAAATTCGAAATACGAAACCCGAAGCACGAAACAAATACAAAATCCGAATTCTCAAATGTTCAAAACGTAACTTCTCGAAAAGACTTGTCTGGTGTTTCGGTCATTTGGATTTTGGTAATTCGAATTTGTTTCGGATTTCGATATTCGGATTTCGGATTTAAATCAGACCTGTGCCTCTGTGGTAAATCTCCAATCAGGCCTCCTTGGGCCGTCATAATGGGGAGCAAGGTAACTAATCGTTTCCAAAATTGAGCCTGATGTTTTCAGAGTCCCAAGCAACGAGGTGAACGGTAATGCCCAACATGATACCGGATGCAGAAACATACTTTCGAGGTTTCATCCCACCCAGAGACGAATTGCTTATCGAACTCGAACAAGAGGCGCAACAGGAGCACATTCCCATAATTGGTCCTGTAGTGGGTGAGTTCCTATACATCCTTGCTAAAGCCATGAATTGCAAGGCTATCCTGGAGCTGGGAACGGCCACAGGATATTCGGCCATCTACCTGGCTCGAGGAATCAGTAATCCGGGGGGAATACTGACTACCATTGAACGTGATGAGGCCATGGCAGCCAGAGCCAGAGAAAACGTTTCCAGGGCTGGGCTTGCGGATCGGGTTGAGGTCAGGGTGGGGGAGGTCTCGGAAGTTTTAGAGACACTAGAGGGTCCCTATGATCTAATCTTCATGGATATTGAAAAGGCAGATTACCAGAAAGCTTTATCGGGGTGCCATTCACTGCTCAGACTGGGCGGTCTTCTAGTTGTAGACAACGTTGCCTTCTTGGGAGCCAGTGAGTTCAACCAAACAATTTTCGCCGACAATCATTGGCGCTGCGTGCATTTGTACTCCCTTCTGCCCAACCATTCACCAGAAAAAGACGGACTAACGTTGGCTGTTCGGATTGAGTGACCATAACCCGCTGGTGGTCACAGTGAAAAGTATTCCTATCACAAGAGTAGTTTTATGTTGACACTGTCACTGGATCGGTCTTAAGCTAATATTAGACTGTCTTTTTTGACCACCGCCAGCTTGTTGGAGATTCGCAAATGTTATGCAAAATGGGCCCATAGCGCTTCCAACAGAGCACCATCTGATCTGTTGGAAGCTAAAGTTATCAGACACTTGGAGCTGGAATGCTTGCTTAAGCCTCAGGTAAAGTAGCCTCACCACCACCCTCTACTCCCCGCGCTCCATGCCGCCCCTGGTCACCTCGGAATCCTGAGAAATACATCTTCCTTCACTTATTTCTCCCTTTAGTTTTTGGCACTGGTTGAGCCACCACCACCGTACGACCAAACTTGATGGCCTGGAAAGAGACTGCCAAGGAGGTTACAATTTTTCTAGCCTCCATTATTCATGAATCCATTGCGATTCATGAATAATCCGGGCGAGCCCGGTCTGTTGAGGTGGGAAAGATTTTTTGAGACTTAACAATTGACTCAGCAAATTTTTGCTCTTGGGGAATGTCCTGCTTTGACTTGAGGACAGAGAGGGGGGATCATGTTTATCCAACAGACAGATCTATTTCGAGGAATGGATAAGGATTTCGTCAAAGAAACATATGACCTCACAGTAAAGCAATCTCTTGAAGAAGGAGAAGTTCTCTTTAGTGAAGGGGATCAGGCCAGCCATTTCTATATCTTACTAAAAGGACGCATTAGGCTGGGCACTCGAGATACTGGGCAGGTGGTTCACACAGTCAGTCGTGCAGGCGAGGCTTTCGGCTGGTCCAGCCTTGTCGGTCGTGATTTTTACTCCGCCTCCGCAGAGTGCGTACAACCCACAAAGCTGCTCAAGATAGATAGAGAGGATTTCCAGGAGATCTTAAAAAAGGATCCAATCAATGGTCTTTCTTTCTTTAGACGACTGGCAGGGGCTCTTGGCGAGAGGCTGATCGATAGCTATGGTTCGCTCGGCTTAGCGCAGACCAGCGAGGAGCACCGTACCTATGGAAGTTCCTTGACCTTGCAACAATCTGGCAGCGAAATCCCCTAAAGGGGCATGACCGTCCACAAAAAAAGGGACTTGGCATCGTTAGCCAAGTCCCCCAAACAGGTAGATAAATTGTGGTGCCGAGGCCCAGAATCGAACTGGGGACACGAGGATTTTCAGTCCACTGCTCTACCGACTGAGCTACCTCGGCACGATTGATTGTATATGGGGTAGAGGATTGTGCAGCGGCTATGGTACTAGGTTGGTACTTTGTAAGTACTTGATATTACTATATCTGACCTTAGCGCTTTCCACCGCAAGTCTTATACGCCCCACTCGTAATTTTGTCAAGGAAAAAAGGATTATCTCAGAACGCAGAGCAGGTATGCTATTTTTCTAGCCCGGATATTTTATTTATTGCTGTCGCGAGACCATAAAGACGGGTGTGCCACCTGGCAACTCGTCCCGCGTTACCGCGGTGTTGGTTCTGAGGCGTACCTGAACGGTACGTCGCAGGGGCCGCCTGTCCTGAGCGAAGTCGAAGGAACACCCGAGGACGCCAGGCTTCCGGCTCGTAGAGCCTACAGCTCGGAGAGAAGGACGGCCATATCCGTGGTCGCAGCAAGTAATTCATGAAATATCCGGGCTAAAATCTGGCGGTTTTCTCTATGGTCAAAGGTGGGCTACGAGAGGAAAAAACTCGCTGAATTGAAGCGCCCTGCAGTCCCGCCAAGGCGGGACAGGGAATCTTCGAAATGTAAGGAAGTGATTCCATTTTATTGTAGTTCGCTCGCTAACCCCGCAGTCCCGCCAGGGCGGGACGGGGAATGCGCTCGCTGTAGCATTTTCAGGTACATTCATACCGCAGTTTGTTCT
>Ga0210128_1000074_pt1 | contig 12899 bp, 11 predicted proteins | sample Tolay_CordB_D2_FD_185579 | JGI IMG/M metagenome (GOLD analysis project Ga0210128, IMG submission 185579) | Wetland microbial communities from the San Francisco Bay, California, USA, that impact long-term carbon sequestration - Tolay_CordB_D2... | ecosystem: Environmental > Aquatic > Marine >... | reverse complement strand
TTTATAATGAGTGTAGCAAAGCGACTGCCGATGGTGCATGGGTTAAATATGAGTGGAAAGGGAAGGAAAAAAACACCTACGTAAGAAAAACCAAGGACGGTTTAATAGTCGGAAGTGGATACTGAGAGTAATTCCTTTTTGTCTAAGTATCTTGTATCAAAGGTTATAAAGAAATCGTGGTGTCGCCCATAGAAATTATTGTTTTATGGGCGGCATTTCTTTTTCATTTGGAGGCTACTTCAGAGCACCTCCCATATTTTATGTTGAGGTTTAAGGTGGATGAAGGGATGTATTATGAGCCTTCCCATGAAACAAGAAAGACGCTATCAGCCAAGAACCGAATGTAATCTGACCGCCAGGGTTCACAGGGCTTCAAGTTCTTTCGAGGGATTAATTAAGAATGTAAGCGACAATGGACTATTTCTCTGCTCTTCTCAAAAATTACTGTCTGGTGAGTGCGTTCGTATAACTGTCGAACCTACGGGGTGTGCTCCCCTGGAAATTGACGCTGAAGTAGTCTGGTCTCGCATACTCAGGCACGGCGAGCCTGGTGGTATATATGCAATGGGGTGTCGTTTTATTGATGTGTATCTGATGCAAACCGCAACCTCACTGACTTAGCTGTTGAGGTAACCGTCTTTACTCTGACAGAAACCTAGGGGACCAATTCCCTGATGGAAATCCTTTATATACTCGGCATAATCCTTTGTTACCTTGCCTTCGTTCTTTTCTTCGCATTGACTATATTGTCTGAATACCCATTCGTGCCACTCTCACATAAAGCGCATATCTTACTTTAATCTAAACTTTTCGATTTAAGAACCAGCTAGAATATCTGGGGTTGCACCGAGAATAGGAAACTTCCAACTCTTTCTTTTCCCTCTCCCACATTCAAAATCTCTTAACAATGTTTTTTTCGTATTCGGGGAAGTAGTCACCAATAACCGGCAAATCGAAACGAGACAAAATCATCGTATTACTCTCCCGTTCGAGCAAAAACTCAAATGATTTTTCAATCAGCGTTTCCGGACTGACCTTGCTCCCCGTCAATTTCTGATAATAATCCTGGAAAAGAGTAACTAGGTGGGTTGTAGTGGTTGTCTCCGTGACGGTGACCTCAAAGGTTTCAGTGTCTTTCTGCTTAACCTCGATCCTGGCCATGACTCAATCCTACTAATATCTTCAAAAAGGAAAGTCACTAAGAAGGGCAATATCTACGGTCGGAGTCACGCCAGGGCGTGAATTCATGAATTATCCGGGCTAGTCTTCACTGGCAACTTTGCGCTTGCCAAGTATGTTCTTTCTATCCCCCCTGGCGCGTCTCAACCGACGTCAGGGAAGGCAAGGCGCTCGATCTCATCCTGCAGGACTTTGAGATCAGCCAGAAACTGCTTTCTCTGCTCCTCGATGAACTGCCCAGCCAACCGATGGTAGTATTCGATCCCGGCAAGAAGGTTTTTCTTGAACTTGCTGAAGTACGCCGGTGTACGAAAGGAGAGTTTTAAACTAAAGTTCTTAGTCTCCTCACGGAGGTGGTCTATGTAGAGCATAAGTTCCTTGATGAACATGTGCGGACGTTCTTTATTGGTCATAAGCGATAGCCGTCCGTAAATGTGTGCCACCATTTCCTCCAGAGTGGAGATTTTGCTGAAATCCAGAATGCTGGGACCGCAACAGATAGAGGGGGTGGCCGCTGGATCGATGTCGTACTTCAAGGCCGTACTACCGCCCAAGTCGTGACAAATACAGGATTTGCGGAGCACGCTTTCTTTTGCGGCGGCAAGCTGTTCTGCTGACAGCCCTTCCTCCGGGAGGTGTTGGAGTTTGCGCTTGACGTACACACGCGAGGACGGACAGATCGGGATCTCAGTAAATTCAGTATTCAGCCTCGCGGCCCCTTTCAGACAGGGGCTGCCAGGCTTGCCCTCACGGATATGTTGGCGACGGGTCTCCTCACTGGCCGAAGTTCGCAGGTTCCAGAAAGGGATCCCTAAAGGTGAGCTGTCGCTCAAGTAAACATCTCCATCAGTGGCGGCAAGAAGTTTCTCCAGATGGGCGTTGTCAACATTCGTCACTTCAGGTACGAGCAGGAAAGGCGTTCCCCAGCCGGTTCTATCGATCATGTAATATCGCAGCAAAAACTCGTTCTCAAGAGCTGTGGCGATGCCGCCTTGAACGGTTATACCCATTTCGTGGGGCTCATTGTTTACCGACCAGCCTCGGTCTGCGAGGGCTTTGGCGTAGGCTGCATGAAGCGTATCAGTTAGTTCCTGCCGTTTCTCTTTGAACTCCTCCAGGACTGGCCCCAACAAATAGCCGTCGGTGGCGAAAGCGTGCCCACCGCAGTTGAGGCCGGATTCGATACGGTACTCGGACACCCACAGCCCCTTCTTGGCGAGGAATCTTCCCTGTATCGAGGCAGAGCGGTAATCGCTCACCTTCAAAATAATCTTCTTTTTGAGTTCGCCGTTGTCGTCGGGAAAAAAGTCGTCGAAAGTGGCCGCGTACGCATAGAGCCGCTGATTTATGCCCGCCGAAAAGACGACTGACGAGTTCAGAGTGCTGTTAGCGAAGCCGCGGAGGGCCGCCATGGCATCAGTGAACTCGGCAGGGAGCTTTTTGCCATCCCAGTAGACGTCGCGGTCGAGCTTGGTCATAATGTTGACGTCGATGCTGCCTGGGACGGCACGCTGGCGCAGGTCTTCCTGCATCCGGGCCTTCGCCTCCGGTTCGGTGGTTGCAAGCATTTCGCCATAGGCTTGCTTGAGTGGCGTCTCGGGCAGCATTTCGAAGTAGCGCGTGATCTCGCTGCCGTCCTCGAAGGGAGAGGCTTGCAGCCCCTCTATCTGCGGCCGAATCAGCCTGTCCAACAGATTCAGATAGGCCGTGATGCGGAGGGCGCGAGCATCTTGGTCACGGTTGCTGATTTCTTCGTACGGTTCGCCATGCTTCTCACAGTGGTACTTTCTCACCTGTTCAACAAGAACGTCGTCCACTAATGGTATAACCGAAGATATTCCATACTTCGCCACCCGTAGCGGGGTATCAATGGTGAATCCTGTTCCCATCACTGGTATGTGAAAGGAATGGCTGCCATTTTTCATAGATTAGCCTCTCGTGTTGTTGATCGCATCTCAGCAGGAACTTCTACTCATGTTCCTAAAAATTATCAGATGTCGAAAAAGAAGAAAAGTAAAATTACCAAATTGAGAATTTTTCGCCTAGATAACCCATAGGAATTTAATCAAAATTCTTTGTAGTTCCGCTCCTTTATTGAGCGGTGTCCACGAACAGAGTGGGGGAAGTGGACTATGAAAAATTTTAAGCAGGCCCGCACCGATATCACAAAAATGTATCATAAATATTACCACTGGCGTCAGCTCACTGACCTACACGGCTGACAGATGTTGTTTTGAGACACCTGTAACGTATTAATATCCTACTGTAATTATTGTTGACCTACCCCTATCCGTTTTCTTCTGGCTCCACCCCCGAAGACCTTATGGCATAGATCCTGCACTCTTTCTCGGTGGGATTGTCTCAAACCTGCACATATCAAGGTGACAGCGATCTCACAGGGGGAGGCAGACAATGTTTAAACGACAAAATAGCATATGTCCAAGGCCAGAACTCAAGTGGTCGGTTTCTGCACAAGTTGGGGGCGGGATAATGCACGGAGAAACAAGAGATATCAGCCTTCAAGGAGCCTTTATCCGCTGTCGAAATCCGCTCAATCTGAACGAAGTATTTGATATGGTGGTGGATGTTCCAGAAAAATCCCTAAATGTTAGAGCTGAAGTTGTCTGGTCCAATATCCACGGTCCCGACGATCAAATCACACCCCGGGGGATGGGTGTTCGTTTTGTGGAAATCTCCAAAGAGGACCGTAGGATCATTGCTCAAAAACTTGACCACTATGAAGTAGGCCAAGAGGCCTGTGACTATCTGGATACGCTGGAGTTTGAGTTGAAACAACTTTAACACTACTCTGTCCTACCGACTATAGCTGAGCTATTTCAGGATCTTCTCCTCGACACTTTCTCAGCCTGCATGTCACCAACCTTATTCTGAATTTTATTCAGCCTCTAAAACCTGGTCCTTAGGATCAGGTCAGATCGTATAGAGCATATCGCATGGCGCATAGTGCACAAATATAGGGAATTGTCACATTGACAGTTTTTCGCTTTTCGCTTTGCGCTTTGCGTCATGGGGACACTTCTGATGATCCACTACTGACCAGCGGGGCAAAAAATGATAAACTATCACATTGCTAATTCTCTTGGGTAGAGAAGAGCTCGTTGAAATTGAGTAGAGGCAGGAACTACCGATACTATCCCACTCACACAGGGAATGTGGCGGCAGGGAGGGAGATTGCCATGAAAGGTTACAGTAAGAGCCCGGTAATTGTTCTTGTGTTGCTTTTAGGAGTGTATATTTCTGGCTTGAGCGCTGGTTTTGCTGAAGAAAAGGGGGGCATAGTGGGGTGGGAAAAGGACAGCGCTTACAACAAGCTCTATGACCTTGATGAGTGGGACAGTCTCAAGGGTAATGTCGTGGGTTTCAAACAAATCACCCCCCTAAAAGGCATGTCCCCCGGGATAGCACTGCTCGTCCGAGATGGAGACAGCGATGAAACTGTCACCGTTCACCTCGGCCCCAGCCCGTTTGTTAACCCCAACAGGATCTCACTCAGGAAAGGTGACAAGGTGAAGGTGAAGGGAGTATGGGCGGAGATTGACGGCAAGGAAGTATTTATGGCGTCCAAGGTGAAAAAGGGCGACTATTATGAATATAAAGTGCGATTGACAAAGGATGGAACTCCTTTCTGGACCATGAGTCCGGAAGAGTTGGCCAGGGAGAGAGCTGGCAAGTGAAAATGCTTCAGCTAACGCATTCCCCGTAGCTTGTTGGAGCGGAGCGGAAATCCCGTCGCCGGGGCTGCGGGGTTAGCGAGCGAACTACAATAAAATGGTCTAAATACCTTACATTTCGAATCCCGCTTCAGCGGGACTGCAGCTGGCTGCAGGGAGCTTCAATGTTCTTGATCTTGGCTCTGGAACGACGAATATGAGCAGCAGTTCTTCAAACAGTGAACTTAAGAACAGTAGTCCTAAAAAGGAAACTACTAAAAAACTTGATTTTCTCCTCGATACCATTGATACCGAGGTCGCTAACCTGGCGGACGTTGTGGAAGTGACTGGGCCTATCTTGGATGATCAAACCCCTGACAGAGAGGTGTCGACAATTAGCCTCAATGACGGGGCAATGGGGATGGACAGCCTGGAACTGGACATGGATTTGTTCGGAGAGTCGGATGGCCCTCCACCTGAAGACGAGCCTGCGGATAATCAGGCACAAGCTGCACTGGATGCCATGAGTGACGCTGAGGGTGAAGTTGAAGCCATGTTGGCTAAGGAGGCGTCGACAGACGCCGGAAGTCCACCTGCAACAGAGACGAGCAAGGAGGAGGTGGATGAAGACATTGCCAACGCTTTAGACGAACTCCTCGCCACCCGCGAAGTGGATGCATCAAAACTTCTTGAAAAGAAGGCGGTGCCAGCGCAAAAAAAGGAACCTAAGAAGTCTCCGGTCTTAGGAGATCAGCTATCCGAGGATCTCTTTGACGATTTGGAAGAGGATTTTAAGTCCGCGGGAGATGGGGCTGCCGCTGCAGAACCGAATGCCGAGGAGAAGGAGTTCTCCAAAGATCTCTTTGAAGAACTGGAAATGGACTTGCAGTCCGGAGAAGAGACCGCGACCGCTGCCGAACCGGTTGTCGTTGACGAGTGGATTTCAGAAGATCTGCTTGGCGACGTGCAATTACAGGATGAAGGGGCAGGCAAAAATGCGGGTGAGGCGGCCACTAAAAGCGGTTCTGAAGAAGAGTTGGCTGACTTGCTAACCGAGAAGATTGAAGCGCTGGTAGCCCGGCTGGTGGAGGAACGCTTGTCAGCCATTGCTGAGCGCGTTATTAAAGAGAAGATCAATAAAATTTTTTCATCCATGAAGTAAATTTCCGAGTTTTCAACTCTGTATCATTCGAGACAATCCCATCCAGGCAGCAATCCATTTTGACCAATCTCACTTTTTTGTGCTAGGTTGGTTCTCTGACTAATAACAGGCGAGGAGGTCTGACCGATGGAGCCAATCAAAGGTTTTCGAACGGTTTCTGGTGTCGCCGTACTGTGCTTGGTTCTTACCCTTCTTGTTGGCTGCGCTACGACTTCAGAAGATGAAACAAGCCCAACATACCAGTCACCGCCGGGGACCAAGACGACAATCATCCTCCTTCGGCATGGGGGCAGGGATATCTACAGTGCTGAGGCAGACGATCCACTGACATGGCAGGGTAAAAGACGGGCTCAGCATTTGCCGGAAGTGATCGGCGACATGGGAGTGAGCGCAATTTACTGTACGAATCTGCGGCGCAACAGGGATACGGCTCAACCGTTGGCAGACCATCTTGGCCTGAAACTAAACCTTATATCCCAATCCCGTTTGTACGACTACAAGAAGCTATCCAGGGACCTTTTGGATGAATTCTTTACCAAGCACGCCGGGGGCGTGGTGGTGTGGGTTGGAAATATAAGAAACGTGGAGGAGATGTACAAATTGCTTGATGGCACCGGTAGTCCACCAACCAAATACGGTGATGTGTTTATAGTGGTAGTACCAGACGTCAGACCACCTCGTATCAAAAAGATGACCTACTGAAAGTAGGCTGGTCGGAATGCTCTGAACCACTAAATCATTCGGAATTCTGGGAGGGTTTGGGGAGAAGGAGAACCAATATTATCACGCCCACAATCGCGCTCAGAAACGAGCCCACGATGATACCTACCTTGGCCGCATCCAGCAGGTTGCCTTCCAAGGCGAGGCTGGCAATGAAGATCGCCATGGTAAATCCAATCCCGGCCAAGAAGCCGCCCCCCGCAATGACTCCCCAACTTATTCCCTCGGGCAGCCTGGCAAGACCGAGCCTGACCGCCAGCCAACTGAAGATCACAATACCTAAAGGCTTGCCCACCACAAGCCCCAGCATCACTGCAATCGCCACAGGATTCATAAAATCCGAAATCTCGATGGTAACACCGGCATTAGCCAGGGCGAATATGGGCATAATGGCAAAGCCGACCCAGGGGTGGAGTTCAGTCTCGAATCGCTCGAGAGGCGAAATACTCTTTCGCGCGGCTACTTCCATATCCCTCAGCAAAGCATAACGTTTCTTGGGAGTGCTCCAGCCTTCGCCTTGCAGGAAGCATCCGGTTTTTTGGACAATCGTCCCCAACCGCCCCTCACTTATCCAGGCTTTTGTCGGGATGAGAAGCCCGAATATTACTCCGGCAATGGTTGCGTGGATGCCGGACTCATGAAAGGCGACCCAAGTCAGAACCATAAAAATAAGGTAGACTGCAAGATTGCGGACGCCGACTTTCATCAGAGCAATCACGACTCCTATACCGACCATGCCAAGAACCAGAGCCGTCAGATTGAGGCTTTCCGTGTAACCAATGGCGATCACCAGAATGGCACCAATATCATCGGCAATGGCCAGAGAGAGCAGCATAATCCGAAGACTGTTGGGAATTCGGGAACCGAGAACCGTAAGACAGCCAACAACGAATGCGATATCTGTCGCCATGGCAATCCCCCAGCCTCGCTCGCCGGGAGCCCCGTAGTGGAAAAAGAGATAGATGCCGGCCGGCACCAGCATCCCGCCAACCGCTGCAGCAAGAGGAAGCGCCGCCTGCCTATAGTCCTGGAGTTCACCAATTACCAGCTCACGTTTGACCTCCAGTCCGATCACAAAGAAAAAAATCGCCATCAGACCATCGTTGATCCAGTGTTGTAAGGAGTGGCTCATCTGGAAGGAGCCGATCCTGAACCCCAGTGGTATTTTCCAAAAGGCAAGGAAGCGTTCTGCCAGGGGTGAGTTGGCAAGAATCAGGGCCGTGAGGGTTACCACAAGCAATACGATCCCGCTTGTCGCCTCAATGTGCAAGAAGCGCTTGAGCGGATCGACAACTGTGTCAATTGGTTCACTAGGTAGGCCAGGGGGGTCTTCACATGTTCCCGTGTTCATGACCATATTACAGTTCTCCTCAGGTCGCTAAACAAACAGCAATGTCACAATATATAGAGAATATGTGCTTGATTTTTGCCAAGTTTGCATGTTTGCATATATTACAGCACGATCCAGGTGGCCATCCTGGTGCTGCTTTGCAGGACTTTGCTGGAGACGCTGCCCATGAAGAATTCTCTCACTCCGGAAAGGCCTCGCCTACCCATCACAATGGTCCCGTAGCCGTTGTTCCGGGCCTCGTCCAGGATATCACTGGCCGCGCTTCTACTTCCGTCCACCACTTTTTTAGTTATCTGAGACTCATTTAGGCCAGCCTGCAGAAGCATTTCCTTGGCTTTATTCATAAACGGTTCTATCTCCTGGCCTGCCTTGGTTTTCCAGAGCTCTTCGAGCTCGGGAGCCTCGTCCAACACCTCCTGGGGAACAAAGCGTCTCAAGTGCCGCATGGTGTGAAAAAGAGTCACCGGGGCATCGGTTCCAGCAAGCATGAAGCCGACATGATCTACCGCCCTGAGGGCATTATCCGAGCTGTCAACGGCAACCAGTACCCGGTTTGAGGTCACCTTACCCTCCACGATCCACACCGGACATACTCGGCAGTATTCCAGAAGCTTGCTGGAGACCTCGCCCATGAAAAAGGCCTCCAGTCTACTTCGGCCACGGGTGCTAATAAGCACAGAATCAGCCCTCTTGCTTTCTACCCAATTACAGATGTCTTGGGGAATACTATCCGCTTTTTTTCGATAGACTGTCTGCAGCCGGTTTTCTTCGAAACCCTTCTGAAGGAAGAAGTTCTTGGCCTGGCTGAGGATTTTTTCAGCCATACGGATGCTTTTATTCTCTAAAGCTTTCAACTTGGTGGCGGTCTCACGCTTCATAGAACGATCATCCGCAAGGATTGGCGGCAGACTGGGGAGGACATATTTAAGAGTTACTTCCAGGTTGTGGTCTTTGCCGTACATGAGATCAATGTATTCTAGGGATCTATGAGCATTGTCAGAACCGTCCACCGGCAAAACGATCATCTTAGTTAATTCACTCATGCTATGTCTTCCAGGGGGGCATTACTTCAAGATTCGCCAACAAGCAAACTACTATCTTTCGGACTCTCTTGCATCGTCTTTTGATCAAGAGCATGCGAACCCGGATGTTTCATGAATCACCTGCTGCGACCGCGGATATGGCCGTCCTTCCGGGCGTCCTCGGGTACCGCACCTTGCGACGTACCGTTCAGGTACGCCTCGGGTCCAACACCCTGTGGTTGCCCGGTGGCACGCCCATCTTCACGGTCTCGCGACTGCAATTCATGAAACATCCGGGCTAAGGAAGTAAAGTACTCAAATGGTGAACATTGGCTAATCAGAACTAAGAGTTTGAGGCGTTAGAATAATTAAGCAAACGCTACTTGTCAACACCACCAAGAAGTCAGGATCAGATCTCTCCGGTCGGCATTCAGCATTTGACTATACGTTATCAAGTCTTTGAGAATATGAACCACAGAACCGCAGAATAAGAAACCGCAGAATATCGAAGTGAAAAACATTGCCTTGTTTTTTTCAAAAACTTCTGCTGTTCGAAATTCCTTGTTCGCTATTGTCCTTTGGACTCCCCACCCTTCGGGCGGGTCCCCAGCTTCAATAAAGAATAAAAACCCCCACTGATCTTCACTTGGGAGACCAGTGGGGGCCAGGCAGGGCCAACCTCGTTGGGGACCTGACATCCCGAGAGAAGAGAAAATGAAGAGGAAGCCCCACCGAATCCAAAGGCTATGAAAAAATCGTGCCATCTCAGTCTTGTTCTCTTTTTCCAAATATGTTTAGGAACTTATAGTCAGATAGCGCTCGGGTTTTTCAGGTGAAAATTGGCAAATAAATGCCTAGATTGTTACGAAAAGTACCACTTCAGTGTGCTGGCAAGGAGAAGGTAGCGGAGACTGATGGGTGAATGAGAACGAGCCCGGATATCTGGGCGATTCGTCAAACATCGAGGTTGGGTTATAGTCATGGGGAGGGGCTAGACAACCGCCCCAAATGGCCAGTTGATCGAAACTAGATCAAGCACAGAGAAAAACTTCACCTCACAGTGCTCACAAAGGTAGTACCTGCTTCCGGGTAGAAAACGCATCCAAATACTGCGTCTTATTCGGTGCCGATCAATGCCGCCACACTTGGGGCAGGCTTTGCCACGAATGAATATTCCCATTTTCGGACCATTGCCGGAAAGTGTAAATGATGTAGCCCGGATATTCCATGAATCACTTGCTGCGACCACGGATATGGCCGTCCTTCCTGGCGTCCTCGGGTGTTGGCCCCTGCGACGTACCGTTCAGGTACGCCTCGGAGCCACCACCCTGCGGTTGCCCGGTGGCACACCCATCTTCGTGGTCTCGCGACAGCAATTCACGAAATATCCGGGCTAGGGCTAGTATCCGTCAGCTTCTCTCATCAGCGTGAGGCAGGAGACCCCCACAGACTGGGCATCTCTTTTCAGTTGGCCTGATCATCAGCGTCGCCTTGCACTGAGTACATATGACCTTATTGAGATTTATTTTATTATCTTCGGTCATCTCGCAAGAGGGTCAGGTCATAATAGTGAGAGTTTTGTTAGTTAAAATTGTTGAAAACAAAGAGGCACAAATCATACCAATCCGTGGCATTACTATTTTTCCTTTAATTATAAAGATTTATCTGACATATACATGACAATATTTTTTTGCCATTGGGTAATCTAATTCCAAGAGTATGTAATCCGTTGCCACTTATGAGTCAGACTGGTAAGAGCGTACGGACCAGTGAGCCGAAACCAGGAGTACAGGGTTCTTTCCTCAAGAGGAACGGAGGGGAGAGGGAAGTTGCTGGTCTGGGGTTGGGGGACAAATCAGTGGTGGTTTTCAGGGAACGTGGCTGTCGGTAACGTCAATATAGTATATTCGATTCTTTTCTAGGATAGGATCCGGACGTATTAAGATGATACTGTAAGATGAAATATCAGAGGACGAACTGGCGACCACAGCTGATTCATTTTCGAGGCGTGCACTTGGATAGGTAACATAATGGATTATCTCGTGATATTTATTATATATGCAATTCTTGTCTGGAAAAGGACATTCTAAAATGAGAACTCTCAATTTCCCCAGACAAGCGGTACACCGCTGGCATTTTGGCTCATCATCAGTTCGTTCACTTCCACGTCTTTCCACACCGATATATTGAGGATCGCTCAACTTCCTACGATCTTGACCACTGCGTCGATCACTGCCTCGGCGCCGCTCATTTCCAGGCCGACGATCACCACTACCAGGATGCACTCAATGTCCCCTTTCAGAGTAGTATGATTTCGAAATGCAGGTGGGCAGACTACTTTAAATAAGATAGCATTTAAATAATATTTCGCATTTTTCAACAAGATATTTCAACGATAGTTTGCCTTTAGCCCGGAGATTTCATGAAAATGCTCTAGCGAGCGCATTCCCCGTAGCTTGCTGCGGGGTTAGCGAGCGAACTACAATAAATATGGAATACGTACCTTACATTTCGAAGATTCCCTGTCCCGCTATAGCGGGACAGGGAGCTTCAATTGCTGTCGCGAGACCGCGAAGATGGGCGTGCCACTTGGCAACCGCAGGGTGGTGGCTCCGAGGCTTACCTTAACGGTACGTCGCAGGGGCCAACACCCGAGGACGCCAGGAAGGACGGTCATATCCGTGGTCGCAGCAAGTTATTCATGAAATCTCCGGGCTAGGTATAGTAGGATTGATATTTGAAGGTGGGGCTTGCCAAGTCTGGATGCGGCGAGGGGAGGGGAGGCGGTAAAAAAAACGAAACCCCCACTGACGAGGACATGTCTCTTCACCCATTCAAGACTCATCCTAAGTCTACCCCAGTGGGGGCTACTTAGTGGGGCCGCACTCTATGGGGCCCTACCAAGAGAGATTTATAGCCATCTCTCCTGTAGTCTACCCTAACAAGAAGCATGCCTATTCAAAGCATGGATTAGTTTTCTTTATAATTCAAATGTTTATAATTTTTACTGCCAATAAACCTAGCTAAAAACTGTTGTCTAATCTACACATGTGTTGGGAAAGTGCCACGTGTAATCGGTTCAGAGAACACCCTTTTCAATGGTCTCGGAACGCCGATCTTGAAACACCCGGGCTAGGCTCGTACTTTCAGCGGGTGTCCCGATCGGTTTTTATGCACCTTTTTTTCCAAAGCCCTCAGATATTCAGTTGCGACTTTACCCAGGCTTTGGGTTGCCAGAGCTTTGGTGATGAATATTTGGTCTTCACTTGCCATATTCAGGAAGCGCACACCCATGCCACGGGGGGTGATTTCGTCATCGCGGCCGTGGATATTGGACCATACCACTTCTGCGTTGACTGAGAGGCGGCGATCGGGAGCGTCGATGGTCATGTCAAAGATTTCGTTTAGCCTTAGAGGTTTTGGACAACGAATAAAGGCACTGATTGAGCTGAAATTCAGGGTTTCTCCTGCCATATCGCCCTTGGCGTGCTGCACGATGACGGGCCATTTGACTTCGATCCTGGAGCTTTGGCGTCTTTCTCTGCTCACAGGGCACCTCCCTGTTCAAGGATTATTCCGCTTAGGTCATCGCCCTGAAGATTATTCAACATCTAATTGTAATTTTCGATACTCACTTGGTCGCTGCCAACCTGGAGTTGCACTGCTATTCAGTTATTTCCAGTTTGTTGGCTTTCGCCGTGTGCAGTGAAACACTCAGAAATGGGATAGGTTTTGTCGCAAAGCCAACAGTGGACATCACTTTCGTTTGAGACCCAAGAAATCTGTCTGTGGCC
>Ga0210128_1000073_pt1 | contig 13020 bp, 14 predicted proteins | sample Tolay_CordB_D2_FD_185579 | JGI IMG/M metagenome (GOLD analysis project Ga0210128, IMG submission 185579) | Wetland microbial communities from the San Francisco Bay, California, USA, that impact long-term carbon sequestration - Tolay_CordB_D2... | ecosystem: Environmental > Aquatic > Marine >... | reverse complement strand
ATGTACATCTATAGCCAGATATGCTACCTTTTTCATTGGACGACCTCCTTTGTGGTGTATTTGGTTTGTTGCGTAACTGCTTTATACACCAAGGTCGTCCGTTTTTCATTTAACCAGAGGAGTTTGTTGTTTCCCTGGCCGGGAGACTACGGCCAGGGAAAAAGTCCATTCGCCTTCGGCGAAAGGCCCTATACTCCAACACCCACTGTCGGTCTAGCGCCAACGGTGGTTGAAACCTGCCCGGAGGGCTGCGTTCTTATGCCCGATCGTCGTCTCCCGATCGGGCATAAAAATTTCGCTCTGTGCTCTCTGTGCCTCTGTGGTTAGCTAGATGAATGAAACTCGAGTCAAATGCGAAATGAACAATGATTCCGGGTTGACAAGTTAGAAGAGTTGACTGATGATACGTGAAATTAGCTTGTAGATAATTGTACGCCGGTTCTGACAAATATTCTATCCGTCCAATAACCGGACAAGGAGGGAGCCATGATCGTGCGGCCTCGACATCGGAGGACAATCATCATCAGTATTGGGTTAGCCTACCTGGGCCTCATGATGTTATTTCCCGGGTGTACCAAGAGGGTTAACACTGAACCCACTGGGGAAGATGGCCCTACACCGATCGTGACCGCCCGTGAATTTCCCGATGTGCCCATACCAAAAGAACTGAAACTGGCCGAGGAGGAGTCTTTTGTTTACATGACTCCCGAATTCGCTACAGGTATACTTGTCTATAACGGCAACGTAGACTACGATTCACTGGTTAGATTTTTTGATGAGTCTTTGACAAAAAACGGCTGGATAATCCAGGCCAGCTTAAAATACACTCGCACCTTGTTTTTCTATCAAAAGGAGAACCGGATCTGTCTTCTCACCATGCAGGTTACGCCCATTAATGTGCGCGTGGAAATCTGGGTTGCCCCCCTTGAAACAACTGCCTATGAACCTCTGCTGCTAGAACCTGCAGTCGAACCTGCTATGCAGTAACTGGGCATAGAGCATAGAGTCAGTATCCAGTAGAGCGGGCCTCCGTGCCCGTCTAAAGAAGTCATCCCGGAAGCCCGACTGAGTCGGGCTATCCGGGATCCAGACTAAGATAGTCTAGGTAGTGTTTAGTCCCTAGTTTTCATTGCTAATATCTCCGCCCTCCATCGTTCCAATATTCGATTATTCCGCTTTGTTGCCTCCAACCTCCCTCCGGGCCGTAGGCCCTACAGGGCCGGAGGCTAACCTCCAACTTCCAACTCTCTGCCCTATGCCGTGAACGCAGTGAGCTCGCACGGAACAACCGACGTTGCTTTACAAGTAACCCTGCCTGTGCTATAAGCCGCTTTCTAAAACGTAGAGCGCAAAAAGCATCCTTCGACAAGCTCAGGACAAGTAGCGTACAGCGTTTCCTTTCAGTTCAGCCGGGGGTAATAAAATGCTCAGAAGCAGATTGCAAGCAATATCGATGATCAGTTTATGTCTAATTGCTTTACTTTTGAGCTCTGTGAAACCTGCTTCGGCGCAAGAGATGCCTCACCCGTTTGCGGTGGCTGCGAAATCTGCTGTACTAATAGATGGCGATTCCGGACAATTCCTCTATGGACAAAACCCTGATGAGCGCATCAGTCCTGCAAGTTTTGTCAAATTGCTTACACTGTTCTTGGTGTTTGACGCCATTGACCAGGGCCAGGTTCTCTTGGAGGACAAGGTGTGGATCAGTGAAAAGGCCTGGCGCACCGGAGGGTCCAAGATGTTTGTCCGCCAGGGAAACCGCGTTCCTCTTGTTGAACTGATCAAAGGCATTGCAGTGGTGTCTGGAAACGATTCCTGCGTTGCCGTGGCCGAATTCCTCCAGGGAAACGAACAGGCTTTTGTTGAGAAAATGAACCAGAAACTGCGAGAGCTTGGCCTGGTAAACAGCCAGGTTCAGACAGTGAATGGGTGGCCCGCCCCGGATCAATACACCACTGCCAGGGATATGGCTTTGCTGGCCCTGTCCTACGTTCAGGCCCACCCACAAGCGCTCCAGTACCATCAACTGAAGGATTTTACTCATGAGAATATTCGCCAGAAGAATCGCAACTCGCTTCTCTGGCGGGATCCCACCGTGGATGGCTTGAAAACTGGACACACCGAAGATGCAGGCTATCATCTTTTGGCCACTGCCAAGAGGGGGGAGCAGCGCTTTATTGCGGTAGTAATGGGCGCCAAGAGCGAGGCAATCCGAGGAAGAGAATCCTTGCGGTTGCTTAATTATGGCTTTCGCAACTTTGTCTCAGTGCAACTTTTCAAAAAAGGAGACGTTCTTCTGCAGCTTTCAGTGTGGAAAGGAACCGAGGGGCAAGTTGAGCTGGCAGCAGGCGAAACTGGGATTGTCACCGTTCCCCTTACCCTGCAAGCGGATGTTACCTGGAAGGCGCAAGCTCCTGCACAGTTATTTGCCCCAATTGAGCGCGGCCAGATCATAGGGGAAGTAGTAATTACCACCAAGGACAAGGTGCTTAAGAGTATACCCCTGGTTGCAAACCAAGAAATTCCGCGAGCCGGGTTCTTTAAGCAAGCAATTCATACTGCAGCACTGATAGCCGGTGAGCATGGAAAAGTACTCATATTGGTTGTTGTTCTCCTTGGTGGCGCGGTGGGAGGGATCTGGTATTTGAGGCAGAGGAAGCCGAAACGAGGACGTCGTCGCAGTTAGCAGTAGGAAGTAATTAACCGCAGACGGACGCAGACAGACACAGACGGGGAGGCGTTTTTTGGGGACGCAGGTTCTGCCTCGCAGAACACACAGATATCCACAGATAAAGGATTGATCCGCGAAGCACGCAAAGTATACGAAGACAAGGATCGCTTAAGAGTTCAATGGGAAGCCCTTGATGGCAGAAATAAGCTAGCTTATTTCTGCCATCAAGGGCTTCCATTTTGTCCCGATAGCTTACTATCGGGACACCCCGCACTGCGGGGTTGATTAAGCGATCCCTTTGTTTACAAGAGTGAATCTATGAAACTCGTTTCATGTCTGCGCTCGTCTGCGTGTGTTAAGTATCTTTTGCGGATGTGGGATTGTGAAGTTCGTTGATTAGTTGATTCGTTACTTTGAGTTATTTTAATTGCTTACCGTTCACCGCTTACCTGTCCTGAGCCTGTCGAAGGACCGTTCACCGTTCACCTCTTGACCACTTTTCCTTGACAAACTCTGTTAATTGTCGCTAAATGTTGGGAGTTTGTGAAAATAGCTTTTAATAATCCGATGGGGGGGCACCGCCATGGGACTTAGAAAGTATCTTGGCCTTGATCGCCGCAGTCACAGCCGGTATCAAGTGGCTGTGGAGGTAGAGTTTCAGATCTGGGATGGTGTCGAACAAAAGCCCCGCACCGAAAAGGTGCGAGGTCGGCTCACCGATATATCTCCAATTGGTGCCTGTCTTCAGACCAACCACATGTTAATTGAGGGCTACCACCTGCTGCTTGACAACGATCCAAGCGGTCAAACACCCCTCGTTCTTACCCTACCCTCTTCAACTAGCGAGGGCCAGTGGGACATCAAGGCTCAGGTGCTTTGGTATAATAAAGTCGAGGGCGAGCGCAAATATCAGTTTGACGTGGGCCTGAGTTTCGTGGATGTCTCTCCCTCAGAGCGGGAAAACCTTCATGCTCTCCTGAAGTCTCATTCCAGTTCTTGACCCAATTATTCACCACTGAGACACGGAGGTCACAGAGGAGGTGTATTTTCCCTGGCCGGGAGACTGCGGCCAGGGAAAAAGTCCATTCGCCTTCGGCGAAAGGCCTTATATTCCAACACCCACTGTCGACCTAGCGCCAACGATGGTTGGAAACTGCCCGGAGGGCTGCGTTCTTTTGCCTGATCGCCGTCTCCCGATCAGGCAAAAAAATATTCGCTCTGTGCCTCTGTGGTGAACCGGAAAAGGTGATTTTGGTTGAGGTCTTCCGAGGAAGGATTACGCTGAAGGCATTTTCAGTTGATTCAAGAATTCATGGAAGGTTCTGGAGGAGAAGTAGACCACCGTGGTCTCGGGCCCAAAAGATATCTCGTCTCCATCTTTCAGTTGATAGGACTGGTTTGAAAGTATCTCACTGCCGTTTAGAAAAGTGCCATTTTTTGATTCCACGTCTACTAGACAGGAGCCTTCACCAGTTTCGGAAATCTCCAAATAAGCGTGAGCTTTGGAGACCATTTTATTGTACAGAATGATGTCATTCTGAGCAGCTCGCCCGATTGTAACGTTAGGAGGAGACGTACGTTCTTTCCGTTCCTTTATCTCTATAACTCTTGCCTCGAGGACGTCTCCCAGTACCATCCCTTGTTTCTGCGCTTCCAATACATCCGGATCTTCTATAGATTTGGTGCTGAACTGAAAAATAACATCCTTATCCAGGCTTTTCTGTGTTTTTTCGACCAGAAAACCGTCGGGATAATTTTCTGCAAATGTCGTTGAAGGCATGCTCGCAAAGGATGAGAGGTAATGAGCCAAATGCTTGTATCTTATTTTTCCCGGTATTTCCATTTCCTCGATTCGCTCAAACTGTTTGAAGTTCTGAAGAAACTCTACAGCTACTCCCTCGTTTTCATCGTCGATCCTGTTAATTACTGCTGAGCCCTGCAGGCCGATGGTAGCATCCTGCCCAGTGAAAATGGGCGGAAGAAATACCGTGATAGTAGTTTTATCATTTGGTTTGAGAGAATGCCAGTCCTTTGTTTTGATAAAAGCCCCACCCTGGCTCACATTCTCGGTTTGTCCTTCTATTGAGTGCGAGGTCTCTGCCTTGGACAGTTTTGCTTTGAAGAATTGTTTAATTCTAACGTGTTTTCGTTTGTCCCGGGTGGTCATGGGATCTTCATCTTTCCTTCCACCAAAATTGGCGAGCTATCAGGTGTTTGAGACGGATCACTTTGTAAGGTTTAAGCACGATAATGCAAATTCCATTCCTTATCAGCACAAGGGGCAAAAAATGTGATAAAGGCAGTTCGTTCGGCGCCCATTTTGGATAAAATGCTTGAAAATATAAATACTTATCTTATTCTTTCCAGCCACCTGCTATTCTTTCCTAGGTGCACTTTTTGAAACTATTGGTGTAACTAATGAAACTAAGTAGTCAGCCCTTCGACAAGCTCAGGGCAGGTAGTCAGGAGCCAGGAGTCAGAAGGGAAGGGCATGGGGTATAGAGTCAGGTGAGAAAGGTTATAAAGACTAGTAACCAATTCTGTGGGAGCGGCTTTCCAGCCGCGATAAGCTTAGTCGCCAGCAGCCATAGAGCATCCTTCGACTCCTTCGACGAGCTCAGGACAAGAAGCTCAGGACAGGTAGAGCATGGAGCATAGAGTAGAAAATTTCAGATCTGCCCCAGGCCCTGCTACTTAGGTAGGGCGGGGCTTCGTGCTGGTGGGACGGGCCTCCGTGCCCGTCTAAAGAAGTCATCCCGGAAGCCCGACTGCCTCGGGCTATCCGGGATCCAGACTAAGACAATCCTGTCAGTGTTTGGTCCCTAGTCTTCATTACTGCCTGCTGCTCACTCTATGGTGCCTAGTGTCTACTGCCTAGTTCTTTCTGCTGTGGGAGCGGCTTTCTAGCCGCGATATGTTGAGTAGCCCGGAGTTAGTAGCCAGGAGGGAAAAGCATGGGACACAGACCACTGAAACCTACGAGGTACTAATCTGTCTGCGAATGTCAAATATCAGTCTGTCGTATGCGATGAGAGATGTATTGCAATGATCGCTTGAAAGTCTCGCGCAGCGGGACGCCGATGGATCACATCGGTGGCAATGGGGAGTGACTGACGACAAGAATGAGTTTACTTATACTTGGCGGCAGGGACTCCCCATTGTGGCTTTAAGCGATTGTTGCATTAATGTTCGTTGCAGCTTTACCGTCTGTGTTCGTCTGCGTGTGTCTGCGGCTAATTCTATATTCTTTCGTACCTTCGTGTTTTCGTGATTCTAGCTAAAATCTTTTCCGTGTAAATCCGTGTCCCTCCGTGATGAATCTTTTCTCTGCGCTCCCTGCCCGCCATCGCTCTCGCTCAGGCGAGGCGGGCGGGTCAGCGTTCTCTGCGGTGAGAAATTTCGTCTGCGGTTAAATTCATCCAATTTTTTTTCCACAAATGGCATTTATTTTCTCAATTTATGGACTGTATTTCGTAGGTAGCCTCCCCTATAAAACGATCCAACTATTTGAATAAACATCAAAATAGCGGGAAAGAGGTAATCATGCATAGTTTTTGCATCTTTTGCGAAAAAGCGTAGAGTAAATTGGGTATTGTTGGACTCATTTCAGGATAAAGCCTGATGTTGCATACCAATATCGAGGGAAAAAGTCTATTGAATAGAAGCTGCCATCTGATACCCCAGAATCTTGTGTTCTTCTCTATTGGTTGAGGAAATCATGGAAGCACCCGATCGTCGAAAATACCCGAGGCTGAGACAGAGTTTCCAGGTGCATCTCTTCAGGGGCGGATTAGGCCATGCCCTTGAGGGGACCAGTGTCAATGTAAGTCAGGGCGGGGCCTTTGTTAAGATCAAGCAATGGCGATCTTTTCGGGTTAGCGATCAGGCAATTGTCGCATTCTCTCTGCCGGCAGAATACACCGGCCAAAGTAAAAAAATCCGGCTCCAGGGAGAAGCCGTCATTACCAGGGTCGATCAGAAAAATAAGGGAATTGGAGTGGAGTTTAAGAGGAATTTTAAACAATTTGAACCAGTTCCTTTGCTTGATGCAGTAGGACAGAGTTAATTATTTGTACTATTTTGGATGGAGTTATTAGCTATGGCTAACCTCCTCGGATACCTCCTTGTATTCACCTTGGTGGTGATTCTGGTTTTGATGATGCGGGTGATCTTCTTTCTTCTGAGAGAAGAGCAAGCCGTGGAAATTGAACTGGGTGAGATCGAAGAAAACGCCACTCAATAGATCCCACCACCGATCCAGCTCAATGCCCATTTCTACCAGTTCACTCCACTCAGGCCCGCGCCCTTTTGGGCGGGTCCTCCTGTGCTTAATTCCTCCGTTTCTCGCCATTCCCACCTCTCTTCTTTCCTTTGAACTTTCAGGTTCTACGCCTTGAACGATTTGACCAATCAACTAATTCCCTAATTCTCTAATTATCTAATCTACGCCTTCTACGATTTCCCTCTTCAGCTTAGAGCTTTGAGCTTTTCCATTCCTCCGCCCTCTGTTTCTGATTCCTTGCTCCTTAGCCTTTAAATCCGCAATCATTTACCCTCTGTCTTCTTACTCTCAGAGAGCTCACCAATGCCTCCGAGAGCTCTGGTCTATAAAATTTAGGAGGAGTACCCGACGACGATATAATCGTTTAAAGGCGTAATGGGGAGCCTATTGATGACAAAAATGAGCTTACTTATTTCTGTCCATCAATAGCTCACCATGGCTCCCGATAGAGACCTATCGGGACGCGCAGCTAGCTACGCGCGCATTTATGCGATCACTATACTGTCGCCAGCCAATCCTTCCCTGTGTTCTCTGCGGGCTCTGTGAGATCTGTGAGTCGCCGAAGGCGACCTGTGTCCCAAAATCGTCTGCGTTTGTCTGCGGTAAAATCCTTGCCTTTTCTTTGAACTTCAAAGGCTTGACAAAATAGATCACAATTGATATGAATTACTTATTCAGTAAAACGGAGGAAATAGATATGAAAGTTTCCGAGAGAGGGCAAATCACTATCCCGAAGCCCCTTCGTGATCGATTCGGATTTACCAAAGATGTCGAGGTTGAGCTCGTGGCAACAAAAGAAGGTGTGTTGATCCAAAAACGTAGTCGTAGTAAGCATCCTGTCGATCAAGTAATAGGAATTCTTAATCGTCCATCTGATACCGATAGTTACATCGAGGAGGTCCGAGGACGATGATTACCGCTGTTGACACAAGTATCTTGCTGGATGTCTTCCTGCCCGACAAAGCCTTCGCTGCTGACTCGTGCAGGCTACTCAAATTGGCATACGACGAAGGGGCGCTGATCATGTGCGACATCGTATATGCCGAGCTTGTCCATCAATTTGAGAAGAGATCCTTGTTAGACAACACCCTGGCAACTATAAACGTAACCTTGTCATCTGTGGATACTGAAGTTGCCTATCTGGCTGGCAAAAAATGGGGATTGAATAGGAAATCCGGTGGAACTAGGAAACGAATTATTACCGATTTCCTCATAGGCGCACATGCAGTGACGAAAGCGGAACGTTTTCTTACTCGCGATAGGGGGTTTTACAAGTCATATTTCCCGGAACTTAAGATCCTTTCCCCCAAACCCGCCCGCCTCGCCTGAAGGCGTAGCCGCTGGCGGGCAGGCCCACTCAGACAATTATTGACAAGAGCTGACCAATTCAATGATTTGACCAATCAACTAATTAAAGCAAACAGGCTTTGAGCTTTCCTCTTTCTGCCTCCAACCTCAAGCGAAGCGCTCCTCCAACCTCCAACTCTCTTCCCTCTGCCTTCTTCCTCTTGACTTTTATGAATGAAAGGAAGTAATATTACAAGGAAAAAAGGAAGTAAGGAGAAAAGGAAATGCTTGCGAAGCTTACCGCAAAAAATCAGATTACTATTCCCAAGAAGATTATCGATCAAATGCCAGACGTAAGATACTTTGATGTTGAACTAGAAGGCGGTGCTATCGTACTTAAGCCTTTGCGTATTTACGACACGGATCTTGAGCGGATCAGAGTAAAGGTGAAAAAAGTCGGACTTACACAGAAAAGTGTGGCTGAAGCGATAAGATGGGCAAGATCGAAATAACTCGTGTCGTCATCGATACAAACGTTGTTGTATCGGCTCTGTTGTTTGGTGGTGTGCCGGGGAAGCTCATCCCACCTTGGAAGAGTGGGCGTATTCGAGCATTGGCAACGAAAGAGATGATTGAGGAGTACCTAAGGGTTCTAGCATATCCTAAGTTCGAATTGTCAGAGGAAGAAATCAACTACTTGCTCTACCAAGAAATCTTGCCCTACTTTGAGATCGTTAGGACCAAACCGGGTCCTATGATTGTTGAGGAGGACCCATCAGATGACATGTTTATCCGTTGTGCTGAAGCCGGCAGGGCCAACACGATCATTTCAGGAGACCAGCATCTTCTTAACTTAAAATCATATGGCAAAGTAAAGATCCTCAACCCATCCCAATTCCTCAAACAACTTCAAAAATCCGTTTAAAAGCAATTCTACCATCCGCTTTCAGCCCTGCTCCTCTTGAACGCTGACTCCTGACTCCTAGCTCCTGACTCTATGCCCTATGCTACCTTCCTCCAACCTCCAACTCTCTGTCCGATGCTCTCCATCCTTTGACTCTAAAAAATTCCTTTGACCAAACAGAAAATAGATGTTATATGTGACCATAAAATGTAGTCACATTTTGGGGGAAATTATGACTCAGGTGAATGTTAGAGAGGTTAAGGCCAAATTATCAGCTTATCTTTCACTAGTGGAACAGGGAGAAGAGGTGACAATCCTCCGCAGGGGTAAGCCGGTAGCCGTCCTAAAGCCGGTTGAAGATCCATCGCCGCTACCCAGCCTGAAAGATTTCCGCGATAACATAAAAATAAGGGGTCTATCGGCTTCCGAGACCATCATCAAAATGCGAGAGGAATCGAAATACTGATGGAGCTTCACTACATCGATACATCCTTTTTGGTACCTTACTATCTGCCGGAGTCGACCAGCGAGACCGTGGAAAAAAAGCTAAGGCGACTACCAGGGGGGTCTTTAGTCATCAGCCCGCTGGTTCGGGCGGAGTTTGCCTCCCTTCTATCCAGAAAGTTCAGAGCAAAAGAAATGGATGAAGCCGATGCTCATCGCACACTGACTGTCCTCGATCGACACTTGGGTACAGAAGCTCTTCGTATGATTTCAATTATTGTTACTGATTTCAGACAGGCAACGGAATGGATTATGGCCATGAAACACTCCTTAAGAGCCCCCGATGCCATACACCTTGCTGCTGCTGCTCGACACGATGCTGTGTTTTGGACCTTAGACCAGGCACTTGCCAAAGCTGCCAAGTGGGTAGGGCTCAAAACCCGCAGATAATGGTTATTTATCATTTGTCGTCAAATCGTCAGCTAAGAGCATATCGTTGTCATTTTTTAGCCGCCGGCCCACGTATGCCAGCAGGGAGCAAGAAGCAATTAGCCACAGACCCACCCGCCCGCCTCGCCTTAAGGCGAAGCCGGGCAGACAGATAGCCACAGATTTTTTAACCGCAGAGAGCACAGAGAGTGCAGAGAGGATCTAAATTTTAACCACGAAGGCACGAAGAACACGAAGTGATAAGAGCTTAATTCATTAGACAGGATCTACAGGATAAGACAAACAATAATTATAAAGTCGATGCAAGGATCGCTTAAGAGTTCAATGGGAAGCATTTGATGGCAGCAATAAGCTAGCATATTTCTGCCATCAAGGGCTCCCATTTTGTCCCGATAGCTTCCTATCGGGACACCCCGCACTGCGGGGTTACTTAAGCGATACCTTTGTTTACAAAAGTGAATCTATTAAACTCGTTTCATGTCTGCGCTCGTCTGCGTGTGTCCGCGGTTAAGTATCTTTTGCAGCTTGCTGCTTGTGGTGCTTCGTGTGCTTCGCCTGCCCGTTAAATTCGCCAGACCATTTGACTGGGGTTCCCTTCGTGGTTCTATCTTTAGTCCATGGCCATCCGTGTGACTCCGTGGTTAATTCCTTTGACATCGTATGACAAAAAGAATAAAATAGAATACAAATGAATAATAAAACATGCAGGTGCCACATGCCTAAAACTGTAACAATACGGTTGAGTGATGAAAACTACAGCACTTTCTTGGAAGCAGCGAAGGCCGAAAATCGGTCTTTGTCGAACCTTATTGAGACTGCTGCCTTGGCCAAAGTCCGTGAGCAACAGTTTGCCGATGATGCCGAAGTAGCGGAGATCCTTGCAAACAAGGAACTGATGCAACGTATCAAGAAGGGTTCAGAAGAAGCTCGTCTCCGGAAAGGGCGTCTTGTTGAATAACTACCGGATTTTCGAAACCGAACAGTTCCAAGAGGACCTCCGCCATATCGTTAGCTCCGGCCACCCCAAAGTCGCACAGAAACTTCGCGATTTCGTCTACCCTCAGTTGTGTGAGCATCCTCACTTCGGACCTAATATTAGGAAAATAAAGGGTTTCGATCCCGACACCTGGCGTTATCGAATCGGCGCTTGGCGCTTTTTCTATGAAATCGACGAAGACGAAAAAATCGTATTCATGATCGCCGCTTCGCATAGAGCCAGTGCCTACTAAGAGCTTGTTGTTAGATTGTTTGACCGCCGACCCACACGGACGGTTTTTTGGACGCGGTCCAGCCGTCGGTGGGAAACACGGATATCAACGGATTAAAAATTTATCCGCGAAGTACGCTAAGAGAGAAACCATAAGTATCCCTGTCATTGCGACGCATTCTTATGGTTCAAAGTAAAGATCGCTTGAGAGGCCCGCCATCGGCTTCGCCTCCAGGCGAGGCGGGCTGGTCCTTCTGTGCTCAATTCCTCCCTTTCCCGCCTTCCTTTCTCGCCCTACCTTGCGCCTTGCGCCTGATGCCTTGCGCCATTTCGCTTGAAACTCATCGCTTTGCCCCCGATGTACCCTGGATCACATGAAATGGACCCCGAATTGTGCACTTCCCTATACTTCTCTGCAACATCCCCAACCAAAACGCCTGCCAATGCAAAACGCCCCTCCCACCACGATAATCTTTATGTTCTTGTAATCACAACTAGATTGTTTTCCTGACACCTGACACCTGACACCTGACACCTACTTTTGGCCCCCCCGTTGCTTTTATATAAGGCAGAAAAAATACTCAAAATCATAAAAAGATTAATATTTCAATAAGATAAAGGGACTCCAGTGGGAGATGTTTTTGCAATTAGGTATATAAAAAGTCACATATCTCGGTTTGCGTTTGCAATTCTCCTTTTTATCGTCTGTATTTCTATACTATTATGCTCGTCTGTAGCTTTTGCCGCTGATGTTACCCTGGCGTGGAATGCTAGTAGTGGCGCTGATGGGTACAGGCTTTTCTCCCGGGAACAAGGGCAGAGCTACAATTACAGTTCGCCGGATTGGGAAGGTACAGGAACTACCGGTAGCGTCATTGGGCTAGCACAAGGTACCACCTATTATTTCGTTGTACGAGCTTACAATGCTTATGGTGAAAGCGGTGATTCCAATGAAGAATCAACCACGATAAGCAGCGCGAACCAGCCACCCGTTCTAGATCCGATTGGTTCCAAGAGTGTCAACGAGGGAGTGCACTTAACCTTCACCGTGACAGCAAGTGACCCAGATGGCGACGGTTTGACCTATAGTGCCAGTAATCTTCCCTCTGGAGCTAGTTTTAATGCTGGTACTCAGACTTTCAGTTGGACGCCAGCTTACGGAGACGCAGGTAATTACAATGTTCAGTTCACGGTAACTGATAATGGCTCTCCGCCAGAGAGTGACTCAGAGACGATCACTATAACGGTAGGCAATGTAAACCGACCACCAGTGCTAGGTTCCATCGGTTCCAGGAGTGTGAATGAGGGTGCTCTTCTTACCTTTACCGTAACAGCGAGCGACCCGGATGGCGATGGATTAAGCTTCAGTGCGAGCAATGTTCCCACCGGAGCGAGCTTTAATCCATCAACTCGAGTATTCAACTGGACACCGGCATTTGGAGATTCCGGTAACTACAGCGTTACTTTCACAGTGACCGACAATGGCACGCCAGCTGAGAGTGATTCTGAGATTGTGACCATCACGGTAGGTAATATAAACCGACCGCCTGTGCTTAACACCATCGGTTCCAAGAATGTCAACGAGGGAGTACTTCTTTCATTCACCTTAACAGCAAGCGATCCAGACGGTGATGGATTAACCTTCAGTGCGAGCGGTGTTCCCACTGGAGCGAGCTTTAATGCATCAACCCGCGTATTTAGCTGGACGCCTAGCTTTGGAGCCGCCGGTAACTACAACGTTACGTTTACCGTAACTGACAATGGCACGCCAGCTG
>Ga0210128_1000070_pt1 | contig 13209 bp, 10 predicted proteins | sample Tolay_CordB_D2_FD_185579 | JGI IMG/M metagenome (GOLD analysis project Ga0210128, IMG submission 185579) | Wetland microbial communities from the San Francisco Bay, California, USA, that impact long-term carbon sequestration - Tolay_CordB_D2... | ecosystem: Environmental > Aquatic > Marine >... | reverse complement strand
AATGGATGTATTGCCGGTCAAAACCCTTAGCCCTGATTATTCATGAATCGGCTGCTCCGGTGCACTCCCTACCTGCCACCTCATCTGGCACATCTATTGCACTGTTACATGGCGGATAAAAATAAACGGAGCGGAACACAGTAGAAAATCCCCCGTGACCATGAAACGCAGGAATGGATCTCGCTCGATTTCTAAATTCTGACGCTGGTTTCTTGCGAATTTGAATGAGTTGGTCTTCATAAGATATGTCGAGATTGTTGAGCGCTCCAAAAACATGTCTCTTTTCTTATAGTGGGTTTCAATGAGGAAGACCCTGTCAGACACAGACATTCTTCTCCGCAGCCAGTTAACAGATGATCCTCACGGAGAGATCAAGGTCAAGCTGGCGGAATTTCTTCTCGCCCTGATTCAAGCCTTTCTGCGGACCGGTTATTACACTCCCGACCATCCCGAATCACAAAAAGCTAAGGTGGGACTCTACGAAAATTTTCAAGGTCTTTTTTCTCAAAGGGACGAGTTGACCTTCCTGGTACGCGAGGAACTTGAGGGGAAAAACATCTTAATCGAGGGGGTCCTCCCCGAGGTCCAAGACCTCAATGGTCTGATGATAGCGGGGATGGCAGAGATGTATGTCCCCAGATTTGCCAAATTCCTCGAACAGAAAGACCTTATCAGTTTGACTCTCAAGAACGCTATGACTCAGACGGAATTCACCAGTTTCGTCGACGTCATGAGCGAGCCAACTTTTGTCGACACCAAAGAGAGTGGCACTAAAGAAAAGTTCAGCCAGACTCTGCAAGAGAGAAACATCTTCAACATCTCTTACATCTACAATGAAGAACTCGTTACCGCACGAAACATTCCTTGGCGATCTCAGATCGCCCTTACTCGTCTCAAGAAAGACTTCAGTTTGGTCCCCTTTTTCACGGACCTCGACCTGGAAGGGCTGAAGAAAGTCAGAAAGCAGATCATCCAGGACTTAATTAGACCATTGCGAAATGCTGAAGCCATCTACCATATTTTGATGAACAGTGATCTCGCCGTAACCGAGGAATTTAAAGAGGCTGAAATCGACGAAGAAGTAATCGAGGCTCTTGCCGCTGACCTTCTCATTCAGGTATCCCAAACATTGCTCAAAGAGACTTTCCGCCCTGAGGAGACAGAGCCAGTTCAGGGAAAATCTGTCACCCTCGCCAAACAGTTCGCCTCTGCCCTCAATCTAGGGGAAGTCAAGGGAAGAGAGTCCGTCCTCCAAGAGTATGTCAAGCACAAACTTATCTCTGCTGAACAGCTTCCCAAATCCATGCAACAACGGATCAGGCTTGAGCAGCTGACAAGAAAATTCCTCCAGGACAGCAACTCCTTTCTCACCCAGTTCGACAAGATTCAGGACGAGGAAAAATATCTCCGGGTGGCTCGAGCCTTGATGGAGCTTATTCCTGAATTGATACGCCGAGATCATTATGAAGCAGTCTTAGAGATCATACATTGCCTGGATCGGCACTTTCATGAGAAAGAACACCTCTCCAGCTGCGCCGGGCACATTCTAGATGAAATCAGCAAGGGTGAGACCATCTTGGCATTGAAGAATAAATTTCTCATTGGAAAAATGGAGATCTGCCAAACCATAACTCCGATTTTTCTCGCACTTGGCGGCAGGTCGATGCCTCACCTTGTCCCCATTTTGGTGAGAAGCCGTGATCTTTTGGTCAAGAAAAATGCAGTTGAGATAATTGCCCAAATCGATCCCACAACCATCGGCCTTGTCTGCAACAAACTAAACGAAAAAGGAAGCGAAACAAGGTCCATAATCGACATCCTCCGGGTGCTGGGAGAGATAGAGTCTGATGAGCATCTGCAACCCTTGACCAACACCCTTCTGGGCTATCTCAGTCATGAAAGCCCTCATATCAGGGTGGAGGCACTGAGGGTATTTTTCAGAATCAAAGGCGCTGAGGGCAAAAGCCTATACCTCGATCTACTCAATGACCCAGACATAGATGTTCAGAAAGAGGTGATTCACTGCCTGGCCAGGGTTAAGAGCACAACTGCCCTGGGGAAATTTCTCGAGATGCTGAAGAACTCTGAAGATTCTCCTTCGGCCAAGACAGAGCGACTTGAACCATACCTTTATAAGGCCCTGGGTTTCTATGGCAATCTTCAACTGCCGGGTGAAGGCTCTCTTGAGGACTTCCTGCTGGCGACGATCAAACGCCAGCTCAGCATAGGCCGCCTCAAGTTCTCTACAATAAAAGGAAAAGCCATCAAGGCAGAAACAATAGCCGCAATTTGCGAAGCCTTGGGGAACATCGGCACGAACAAATCCCGTAAAACTCTTCAGAAACTCAATAAGCAGAAAGACAGCCTGTGGCAGAACAAAGCCCAAAAAGCCCTGACAAAAATAGCAGAAAGAGAAGAGACTGCAGCCTAAATCCAGTCAACTCAGAGCCAACTCCCCGACTCCAAACCAACTGAAGCTTCCCGCAACATAGTGAAAGCCTAACTGCCGAGGTTCTTTGCCAGCCCAGGACTTCGCCCCCTTTCCCGCCGGCTAAACAGAATTTCCCCAAAAAATGTATGCTTAATGTTTATGCATTGAAGCTATTGCCGAGTTGAAGTCTCATTAGGAAATGAAAATGTCTTCCTGGTGTTTCTTCTGTCGTTCCAAGGCTCAGGCCTGGTCACTTCAAGCGCAGCTGGGTGCGGGGGAAGGCGCCCCCTCCCTGTTCCCGCCTCCGGCGGGCCAGGGGCTCCCCCACCCACAGCTGCGGAAGTGGCACAGGCCTCCCACCAGGCACTCAGAAGCAACACCAGGAAGGCCAAAGGGGGAGGCTGCGAAACAACGAGCACCTGAGCCACCCCTCCTTCCACTCTTAGCCCCGCAAAGGCCAGCATGAAGATTTGGTGCATTTTCAAAAGCGACACTGCCATAAAATGGCGCGAATTGCTCGTTGTGGACGAGCCTTCCCCTTTGGCCTGTGTCGCTCATAACATTTTTGGGGAAACTCCTGGCCGGCTACAAGCTTGCCCTTTCACCCCGTTTGGTGTTATAGGAACATGCTACCCTAATGTTGCAAACCTACTCCGTGGAAAAACGCGTCAGAGTGTGCCAGATGTGGCCGCGCGCAGGCTCGGACAGGATGAAGCGTACTTGAACCGTACGTGATATCCTGGCCGAGGCGAGCACGGTCGCAGATGGCGCGCTATCACGCGAGCGCAGCGGTTTTTACCGGTGTAGGTTTGCAACATTAGGGTTTAGGCAGTCCAGTGTGTCAATAGGAAGTCCCATGGAATTCGAAACGGTCATCGGCCTGGAAGTTCACGCCCAACTATTAACCGACAGCAAGATCTTTTGCGGTTGTTCCACCACATTCGGGGCGGCTCCGAACACCCACACCTGCCCTGTTTGCCTTGGCATGCCAGGCGTGCTCCCGGTTCTCAACCGCACGGTGGTGGAGTACACCATACGGCTGGCCCTGGCTACCCACTGCAGCATTGCTCGCACCAGTCGGTTTGCTCGAAAAAACTACTTCTACCCGGACCTGCCCAAAGGATATCAGATCTCACAGTACGAACTACCGGTGGCGGAGCATGGTTGGATAGACATCGAAGTAAAGGGTGCAAGCAAACGAATCGGAATAACTCGCATCCACCTCGAGGAAGACGCCGGCAAACTGATACATGATGAAACCCAACCACTCAGCTATGTGGACTTTAACCGCACAGGAGTGCCTCTCCTTGAAATCGTCAGCGAACCTGATCTGAGAACCCCGGAGGAGGCATCCACTTACTTGAAAAAGCTACGGGATATCGTCCGTTACTTGGACATCTGCGACGGAAATATGGAGGAGGGCAGCTTGCGCTGCGACGCCAATATTTCCTTACGTCCGCTGGGTTCAGAAAGCTTAGGCGTCAGAACAGAGCTGAAGAACATGAACTCCTTCCGTTTTGTGCAGCGGGCCCTTGAATATGAAATCAAGAGGCAGCGAGCAATTCTTGAACAAGGGGGTACAATTGTTCAGGAAACCCGTTTGTGGGACAGCGACAAAAGCGTCACTCATGGCATGCGCGGTAAGGAAGAAGCGCATGACTACCGGTACTTCCCAGATCCTGATTTGGTGCCGGTAGTGGTGAACGCTGAGTGGATAGAAAATGTTAGGAGCGAGCTACCAGAGCTCCCTGAGTCCAAGAAGGCGCGGTTCATCCAAGAGCATGGGTTGCCGGAGCAGGATGCCGTTGTGCTCACGAGTAGCAAGGATCTTGCCGCCTACTTCGAGGCGTGTGTGGCTCGCTTTCCCCAACCCAAGAAGGTGAGCAACTGGATCATGGTGGAACTGCTCAGGGAACTGAACCGCGACGATCGAGAAATCCACCAATGCCCTGTGACCCCAGAGGCACTGGCTGATCTCCTCAAAATGACAGATGAGGACGTGATCAGTGGCAAGATTGCCAAGAGTGTTTTCGAGGAGATGTACGCCACCGGCAAACCCCCCGAAACTATCGTAGAGGAAAAGGGGCTCAAGCAGGTGACGGACGAAGGTGAAATTGGCAAGGTTATAGAGAGTGTATTGACTGCTCATCCCGACCAGGTTAAAGAATACCGTGCTGGCAAAGATAAACTTTTGGGTTTTTTCGTCGGCCAGGTAATGAAGCAGACCCAAGGCAAAGCCAACCCCAAGCTAGTCAACGAAATCCTCAGGGAAAAACTGAAACAATAGATTCGTTGTCCTTCAAAAAGAGGTGGTCTGAAGCCAAATTCGAAATCCGAATATCGAAATCCGAAACAAATTCGAATTACCAAAATCCAAATGACCGAAACACCAGACAAGTCTTTTTGAGAAGTTACGTTTTGAACATTTGAAAATTCGGATTTTGTATTTGTTTCGTGCTTCGGATTTCGTATTTCGTATTTGAGTGCGAAGCACTCATATGTGCCTCTGTGGTGAATCTTCAATCAGGTCTCCTCAGGCCGGGATTTTCAAACTGGAGCAGGAACTCGATGATCCCTACAATTGCTTGGCAAGACGACTATGTGGTCATGATAGACCAGCGTAAGCTTCCCTTCAAAGAGAGTTATGTGGTGTGCAAAACACCAACTCAGGTTGTCGAGGCTATTCGTAAGATGGTGATCCGCGGCGCGCCTGCCATCGGGGTAGCCGCAGCCATGGGACTCGCCCTAGGCGGTCGTCGAATCAAGACCCAAAACCGTGCAACATTTGAGCGTCACTTTCAGCGTATCTGTGAGAAAATGGCCAGTGCCAGACCCACGGCCAGCAACCTTTTCTGGGCCATCGATAGCATGCTCGAGGTGTTAAAAAAACACCCGCAGGCATCAGCGGAGGAGTTAAAGGACCTGCTCCGTCGCAAGGCTGATCATCTTCTTGCCGCAGATCAGGCCATTAATAAAGCAATTGGCCACCATGGCCAGATAGTGGTGCCGGACGGGGCAACCGTGCTCACCCATTGCAATGCCGGCGCTCTGGCCACTGCAGGCTACGGCACTGCCCTGGGGGTTGTGCGGGCTGCGTGGGAAGTGGGCAAAAAGATCCGGGTGCTCGCCGATGAAACCCGACCGTTTTTGCAGGGCAGCAGGCTCACAGCTTGGGAACTGCAGCAGGATAATATCCCGGTGACCCTGATCACGGACAGCATGGCTGGCTATCTCATGAGTAAAGGGAAGGTTCAACTCATCGTTGTGGGTGCTGACCGGGTCGCAGCCAATGGTGATATTGCCAACAAGATCGGCACCTATTCCCTGGCGGTTTTGGCCAAAGAAAACAAGGTGCCATTTTATGTTGCTGCGCCCTTGTCAACGGTGGATCTGTCAGTTGCCACCGGAAAGGATATCCCCATTGAGGAGCGGGATCCTCGAGAGGTCACCCACAGCCTTGGCCATGCCATCGCTCCACCGGGTGTGAATGCCTGGAACCCGGCATTCGATGTTACCCCGAACCGATTTATTGCAGGAATCATCACTGAGAAGGGAATAGCTCGCAAACCTTACAAGAAAACGCTGAAAGCCTTTAAGCAGGACTGAGCACAGGGCAGAAGGAGTAGACTTAGCAGAGGTTTTCAATTACTAGGCACTAAACACTACGCACTAGGCACCAAGTGAACATTGGTAGTGCCTAGTGTCTAGTTCCTAGTGCCTAGTATTTTAAAAAGGAGTCAAAACTATGGTGGAGAAGGCTAAAAAAATCTGGCTTGACGGCAGCTTTGTGGACTGGGATGACGCTAACGTCCACATCCTAACTCATACGCTACATTATGGCCTGGGGATCTTCGAGGGCATCCGCTGTTATGAGTGCGAGGACGGCCGCTCTGCAGTTTTTCGCCTGCCAGAACATGTGGAGCGTTTTTTCAATTCTGCCCATTCCATGTTTATGAAGATTCCTTTCAGCCAGGCAGAAATAACCCAGGCAATTTTGGACACCCTCCTGACCAATGAGCAAAAGGCCGCATATATTAGACCCCTTGCCTTCATTGGAGAGGGTGCCATGGGTCTTCATCCACAGGACAACCCCGTACGGGTTTCCATCGTCACCTGGCCCTGGGGAGCTTATCTCGGTGAAGAAGGCCTCACCAAGGGTATTCGGGCTAAGGTCTCATCTTTTACTCGACACCATCCCAACATCCTCATGACCAAAACCAAAACGTGTGGTAATTACGTTAACTCCATACTGGCCAAACTTGAGGTCACCACGGACGGCTACGATGAAGCCATCATGCTTGACCCGGATGGGTACATTGGCGAGGGAACCGGAGAGAATATTTTCATCGTTCGTAAAGGTGTGCTTAGAACTCCACCACTCACCTCCATCCTCCCCGGAATCACCCGGGATTGCATAATCACAATCGCCAGGGATCTAGGCTTCGCAGTGCAAGAGGAAAGGTTTTCTCGCGACGATCTCTATGCGGCCAACGAGGCCTTCTTTACTGGAACCGCAGCGGAAATCACGCCAATTCGTGAGGTTGATAACCGCACCATTGGTGAGGGATTGCCTGGACCTCTGACCAGAACACTGCAAGACAGCTTCTTCCAGATAGTTAAGGGCAGTAAGGCTGAATATCAACACTGGTTGACGTATTTGTAAAGCCTGTAAATTCGAAATTCGAAGCACGAAGCACGAAACAAATTCAAAATTGGTCCTTCGGACTCCCCACCCTGCGGGCGGGTCCCCAGTTTCGAATTTTCAAATGTTCGAAACAATAATCTTTAAATCGAGTCTAATGTTTTGGTCATTGGTATTTTGAGAATTTGAAAATTGTTTCGGATTTCGATATTCGGATTTCGGATTTACAACATTTTATTTGGGGACAGCACAAACGCAATAGACAAAGTTTGTTCACTCCCATGGGGGGACCAGTATGGATATTGACGATCTCTATGATCTGATTCCAGAGTTAATGTGCACCGAAGGGTGCTATGAGTGCTGCAAAAACTTCGGTGTGCCTTCCAGAACCAAGGTGGAGGATGAACGGATAAAAACGTTTTTTCGAGAACATTCCATGCAAGCAGGTGAGGCCAAGGGCCACACCTGCCCTTACCTTGATGAAAGCCTTTCAGAAGGTGGCTGCTCAATCTACCCTGTCAGGCCGCTCATATGCCGTCTCTACGGCACATCTCCCAACTATCTGTGCAAAGTGGGAGTCAAGCCGTTGGACCTTTTACACGAAGATGCAGAGGAGGAGATCTTCCACCTTTACAGAAAAAACTTCTTCTAATCAATGGCGGGGACCCACCATAAAATCTCTAATTATTGTCCATTCGGAAACCGTGTTCTCGGATGTCATTCTGAGGAGCAAGACGACGAAGAATCTCATGGTTAAAGGGCTCAGCAGAGATTCTTCGCTTCGCTCAGAATGACACTGGGTAGTTTCCGGATGGACAATAATTTAGCTTACTCTATTCTAGTCTGTAGTAGGGTTCATCTCCTGCCTTACCCACCAAAGCAAGCTGACCGCCGCAATTCTCACAAACATGGATACTACTCAGCAGCTTCACCTCGGTATTGGCAGGATCTTCCAGCGAAATCAAATCGGCTGGCATATAAATGGATACTCCACACTGCTGACACATGCATTCCATCTCTTCACTCATACGATCACCTCTTCCACCATTGTCACCTTCAATCGTCAGCTTCTGAGGAACAAGCCGGTCCTGACAAAATAAAGACAGCGGTTGTCCCTAGCCTGCAAGGTCATTATACTCCTATTAGCCATCGGGCAGACAGCCACAAGGAGAATCCTATGAATTTTGCCATCTCAGATGAAGTTGTCAAGGACCTGGAGCAGTTTACAGTTTTTTTACGAACCCAGATGGAGCCCTTTCTCGCTGAATGGTACAAGCGGGAGGCCGTGCCCCGTGAGTTTTTTCAGGATTTAGGCAAAGACGGTTGGTTAGGTTTCACTCTGAAAAATGGAAAGTTTGTAGAACAATCTTACTTGAGACAGACGGTCCTCCTTGAGCAACTGGCCAAAATCTCCCCGGGAATTGCAGTGGCAATTATGGTCCAGATTTCTCTTGGCATGGTCCCCCTCTATCTCTTTGGCTCGGAGAAACAGAAAAAGATTTACCTGCCACCGGCCCTAAGAGGAGAGACTCTTCTCTGTCTCGGCAATACCGAGCATAAGGCCGGAAGCGATGTTGCCAGTATCGCCATGCAGGCGGAGAAGGCTGAGGGGGGTTGGATTCTCAACGGCACCAAGGCGTATGTCAGCAACGGAGCCATCAGTGACCTGGCCTTGGTCACTGCAGTGTCGGATCCTGAAGCCTCCAGAAATCGCAGGTTATCCATGTTCCTGGTGGATCTTTCGTCAACTGGTGTATCCAGAAAGAAACTCAATAAAAGAGTATGGATTCCCTCTGACCTCACCAGGCTGAGTTTTAACAATGTCTTTGTTCCCGAGGAAAATCTCGTTGGTGAACAGGGCAGAGGATTACAGCAGGTTCTGGCAACATTTACCCAGAGCAGAATCCCCATAAGCGGGCTCACCCTGGGAACTGCGGTGGGAGCATTCGAAGCAGGGCTGGACCGCGCAAAAAAGCGTGAGATCTTCGGTAAAAAAGTTGCTGATTTCCAGGCAAAGTCTTTTGAGATTGCCGAACTATTCACCCGGATTGAAGCCGCCCGACTCCTGACATTAAAAGCGGCCTGGAACAAAGACCAGGGTAAAGATTTCCGGATGGAGGCTGCAATGGCCAAGTACTCCACAGTTGAAATCGCCAGAGAAGTTGGGACCTGGGCAGCTGATCTGTTCGGCGCGGCTTCGGTGATGCAGGATCATCCAGTACACAAATTTCCAATGGACGCCTGGGCATCGTCACTGGGAGAGGGAACCCAGGACGTTCAGAAGTTGATTATCTTCAGGGAAATACTGAAAAGATAAGCTTTCAGCTCTCAGCCGTCAGCTTCTAGTCAATGCCCATTAGCCATATCTCATCTCTCATTTGGTAACGTGATGATAGAGGAGTTTTCTTTTTTGGACACAAAGGAACACAGATTAGCAAAATCATTACCCTAGGAAGTAAAGAATCCGGGCCCTTCGAAGATCCCGCTACGCGGGGAAGGACCAGGTTTTCGATGTTGAATAATAATGTTATCTGTGTATATCTGAAGAAATCAGCGTCCTGTTAATCGGTTAAGCTCGTATTGATCAGTTTGGCATAAGGAGGGCAACATGGCCAAGAGGACCAGCCGTCAATCACCCGAGGACCAGAACATTCTCGACAAGCTCAGGTCTTTTTTCGGCGGCATGCCGCCCAAGGGGGATCCCGGCCGTCGCAAGTTTCACTTTTCCTTCTGGTATTTTCTCATGGCTCTTCTTGCCTTGTCGATCATTCACGACTATTTCACAGCCAGTCAAATTGACACCATCCCCTATTCGGAATTCAAACGTTACGTCGTGGAAGAGAAGGTCCAAAAACTTAGCCTCAAGCCCCAACAGATAACCGGTATTCTTAAAGAGGATAAACAGGGCCGCAAAGATCGGCCTTTTGTCACTGTGCGGGTCGAGGATCCGGAATTGGTGAAACTCCTGGACGCCCAGAAAATAGACTACAAAGGTCATTACGAGAGCAAGTGGCTAGCCGCGGTGCTATCATGGGTTCTGCCCCTCGCTTTTTTCATTATCGTCTGGAGATTTCTCATCGGCCGTATGGCCGGCGGCCCCCAGGGAGTTCTCTCATTGGGGAAAGCCCGGGCGAAAATTTACGCGGACCGTGAGGTGGGCGTAACCTTTAAAGATGTTGCTGGTATTGATGAGGCAAGACAAGAACTTGAAGAAATCGTTGAATTCCTCAAAACACCGGAAAAGTTTACCCGTCTCGGTGGCAAGATTCCCAAGGGCGTCTTGCTTGTGGGTGCCCCGGGCACCGGCAAAACCTTGCTTGCCAAGGCTGTAGCCGGAGAATCCGGTGTCCCCTTTTTCAGTATCAGTGGCTCAGAGTTTGTGGAGATGTTTGTCGGCGTGGGTGCGGCCAGAGTTCGTGATCTTTTTGCTCAGGCCAAAGAGCAGGCTCCTTGTATCATCTTCGTGGATGAACTGGATGCACTGGGCAAAGCGAGGGGCATGAGTCCAATGGGGGGTCATGATGAGCGGGAGCAAACTCTCAACCAGTTGCTCGTGGAGATGGACGGCTTCGATGCTACAGCGGGGGTTATCATCATGGCTGCCACAAACCGCCCTGAAATTCTTGATCCTGCCCTCCTGCGCGCCGGTCGCTTCGACCGGAACGTGGCCATAGACAGGCCCGATCTTCGCGGTCGAGAAGCCATTCTCAAGGTTCACACGAAAGGAGTAAAACTCGGCCCTGACGTTGATCTCGCTAAGGTTGCGGCTTTAACCCCTGGTTTTGTGGGTGCGGACCTGGCTAACCTTGTCAATGAAGCAGCCTTGCTTTCAGCCCGTCGAGATGAGAATAGCGTTGGCATGGCTGAGTTTCAAGATGCCATCGACCGGATCATTGGAGGGTTGGAAAAGAAAAACCGGATGATGAATGAGAAGGAAAAACATATCGTAGCATATCACGAAAGCGGCCACGCTTTGGTAGCCATGAACGTGCCCACCGCCGATCCAGTGAATAAGGTCTCCATAATTCCCAGGGGCATTGCCGCCCTTGGTTACACCCAACAACTCCCCACTGAGGATCGTTACCTCATGACCCGGGAGGAACTCCTGGATCGGCTCTGTGTCCTGTTGGGTGGCCGGGTCGCGGAAGAAATCATCTTCAAAGATATCTCCACCGGTGCCCAGAACGACCTCCAGCGGGCCACCGACATTGCTAGAAGTATGGTCACTGAGTATGGTATGAGCGAAAAATTGGGCCTTGTTACCTATACAAGAGAGAAACGTCCCCTTTTTCTCAATACCGGCATTGCGCCTGCCAAAGAATACAGCGAAAAGACTGCTCAAGAAATCGACGCCGAGGTTTCCCGACTGATGGAAGAGTGCCACCAACGCGTCAGAACAATACTCAATGAAAAGAGAGAGCATCTGGAGATCATCTCCCAAACACTCCTTGAAAAAGAGACCATCCTTGGAGATGAGCTGCGGGAACTATTAGGGTAGAACGCAGACTCAGCCTCGGGTTCAGGCTAAGGGCTGCCATTCCTGGAGCAGCCGAACTAACAAGTGCACTCCCATACCTGTGGCTCCCTTGGGAACCAAAGGTTTCCCTTTCTCCTCCCAAGCGCAGCCGGCTATATCCAGGTGAGCCCACGGCACTCCTTCTGGGACGAACTGCTTCAAAAAAATCGCTGCCGTAATCGCTCCAGCTTTGCGGCCATCTACGTTTTTCAAATCGGCAACGTCACTTTTCATGAGCTTAAAGTAACTATCCCACAAAGGTAGGGGCCACACCTTTTCACCGCTCTCTTCCCCCGCAGCCTGTAGCCTGGCCAACAATTCATCGTCAGTACCCATGAGTCCGGCAACATCGTCGCCCAGTGCCACAACACATGCCCCGGTGAGAGTGGCGAGATCAACTATGGCCTGAGGCTCATAACGTCCGGCATAAGTGAGGGCATCAGCCAGAATCATACGCCCCTCGGCATCCGTATTTATTACCTCGATATTCAGTCCGCTCAACGAGTGGATCACATCTCCTGGTTTATAAGCTTTGCCGCTGGGGAGGTTCTCAGTGAAGGGAATAAGGCCAACCACCCTCAGCGGCAATTTTAGAGCAGCAACCACTTGAATAGCGCCGATGACAGCGGCAGCTCCTGCCATATCGTGTTTCATCCTGTCCATGTCTTTTGACGGCTTTATGGAGATACCGCCGCTATCAAAAGTGATCCCCTTGCCAACCAGGACCACCGGTGGCTCGTCATCCTTTGATGGCTGATAATCCAGCGCCACCATAAGGCCTGGTTCATCACTGCCTTGCGCCACAGCTAAAAACGCACCCATCCCTAGTTTTTCAGCCTCTGCCTTTTCGATAAGATGGAAGTTCACCCCAGCCTGCTCCGCCACCTCTCCCACTCTCTCCGCTAAAATAGTGGGGGTAGCCAGATTTGGGGGCAAGGTGACCAGATCCCGAGCCAGATAAATTCCGCTGGCCATGGTCTTGGCCCGGTCTACTCGAGCAGCAAGTTTTTTTGAATCCTTCTGTGAAAGAATAATAAGCGAGTCAAAGTCCTTGATGTTGTCAAGATCTCTGGTTCTCAGTTCAGTGAATTGATATAGACCCAGCATCCCACCTAATACACATGCTTCAGCCGTATCCGAAAGCTCAAGAGGAAATTTACTATCGAAAGGAATGGGCATGACTGCCCGGGGCTGACGCCGGTCCCGCAGAGTTCTCAGAGATTGGGCCGCTGCTTCCCGGAGAGCGTGAACGCTGAACTCTTCCCGTCTACCCAAACCCATGAGAAGAATCCGTTTTGCCGCCAGAGAGCCCTGACTATAGAGGAGAAGGTGCTCTAAGTGTTCTCCGCGAAAATCACCAGCCTCTATCACCTGACCAATAATGGAACCGGCAGCATCGTTCACTGCGGCCGTAGTGTCAAGCAGCCTGTCATCCTGCTCAAAGTGAAATAGGACGAGCGCCTCCGCTTCCACAGCGGTGAAATCACCCTTCTGCAATGTTATTTCCATCAACAACTCCTTTGTCCGTTTTCAGCTATCAACTGTTCGCTATCGCTGGGACTGGTTTTTCCAACATCATAATCGATCAGATTCACCGCAGAGACCGCGGAGATCGCAGAG
>Ga0210128_1000067_pt1 | contig 13349 bp, 12 predicted proteins | sample Tolay_CordB_D2_FD_185579 | JGI IMG/M metagenome (GOLD analysis project Ga0210128, IMG submission 185579) | Wetland microbial communities from the San Francisco Bay, California, USA, that impact long-term carbon sequestration - Tolay_CordB_D2... | ecosystem: Environmental > Aquatic > Marine >... | reverse complement strand
CTGCCGCGATCGACAGAGCAAACAGCCCCGCAACCAATGCAAAACCGGTCTTCCTCATGAAAATCCCCCTCCCTTTGTATTGTCCGTTCAATGTCCGGACAGGATCGGCCGTTTCGGCCGGACCACTCGACCAGGTCGACTCTTCCCGACGGGTTACCGGGTCCTGGACCAGCCTACCCAGGCTTCGTCGTGCACCCGGACATCGGGAAATCCCAGGTACCGCAGGATGAAGAAGGCATCCGCGGCGGCAATGCCGGTGTCACAGGTGGTGATGACGGTCTTGTCCGGGGTGACGCCGTGGGTTCCGAGCATCCACAGCAGCTCCGCCGGCGTCTTCAGAAAACCGTTTTCCATGTAGAGAGCGCCCAGCGGCACATTGATCGACCCCGGGATGAACCCGGCCCGAGTGGCGTTTCCGTGCTTTGTCATGCCGAGGGTCCTGTCGATGAGACGGGCATCGAGAACCACCACACCCCGCTTCTCGAGAAGCCCGGCCACCGTGTCGCTGTCCGCGACGAACTCCGGCCGGACCGTCCCGTTGAAGGGGCGTGCCTTCCGGGTGGAAGGTTCGGTGCTCGTGTGGAAACCTGCGTCGTGCCATCCTTCGATGCCGCCGTTCAGATAGGAGACGTTGTCGGCGCCGGCCCATGAAAGGACCGCGAGCAGGGATCCCGCCGTCACGCCATTTCGATCGTACACCACGATATGATCGTCTTTGCTTATTCCCTTGCTGCCGAGGATTTCCACCACCTTCCTGTGTGGCGCGAGCACGAACGGTTTCTCCGCGTCCCCGCCGGAGCGCAGGTGAAGGGGATGGCGCCTTCGATGTGCCCCTTTTCATAGGCAGCACGGTCCCGGGCGTCGATCACCACAAGGGTTTTCCTCTTGAGGTTGTCGTACAGCCACCGGGCATCCACCACCATGGATTTGCGGACCTTGCCCGTGTCGATGACAACTTTCTGGGTCTTTTCCAACGCTTTCGGCAGGATCTCGTCGGAAACGACCACCTTCCTGTCGGCTTCCTTCTCGTAGTCCAGGAGATCGGCGTCTGCGAGAAACAGCCCGCGGTTGCCGTGGCAGTTGTTGCAGTTGGCCGCCTGCCAGGTGCGCCGCCGGATGTTGTGGGGGGAAGCCCGTTTCCAGGTCGGGGTGTTCCCGAAGTTGGTGAATCCGCCCTTGCCGTAGAAATCGAACATCCCGGGATCGGAGGGCACGTGGCGGACCAGCATGTACCGGTACCCGGCGCCGGGGGCCTTTTCCTCGCCGTTCCGCCCGATCTTCATCGACTCCACTTCGCGCCGGTTCTGGAAGAACGCCATCCCCTCGCTGTCCTTCCCCACGTGGCAGCTGTAGCAGTTGACATAGGTCTGGGAATGACACACCTGGCACTGCACCTTGCCGGTGTGAATGGCGTGCTCCCGCACGGACCCGTACTCCAGATCCTTATGGCAATCGGTGCAACGCACCATTTCCTTCAGGTCGTACCGGCTCTTGAGGTCTTTTGGCGCCGCCGCGTGCATTTCGCCGGCCTGATGACAGGAAACGCAGTCCATCCCGGCCTTGGCCGCGTGGACATCCCCCTGGCCACGCTGCCCGTAGAACTCGTTGCCCACGCGGCTGCCGTGGCAGGCGGTGCACTGTTCGAGGGGGTCGGACCGCTTCTGGAACACGTGTCCCTTGAGAAACCCCTTCTGGGCGAATTTGGGCCGGCTCACGTGACACCCGCCGCAACTCGTGTGGCATCCGGCGCAATGGTTCTTCCGCGCCTCGTCGATGTGCCCCCACTTTTCCATGTTCGCCCGGTTCCGGAGCACCGTGGGGAAGGTGGAAAGGGTGGCGTGCAGGGAATCCTTGGCCGTGGCCACGATCTCTCCGTGGCATTCGCCGCAGGCATCCTGAGGGTTGTTGATCGAGGGGTAGGGGTCCATCCCTGCATGGGCGGATGCCTTGTCCGTGCTGGCAGGGGCGCCGCCGTGGCAGCTCTCGCAGGCGATTTCGCCGTGGGTGGTGGAAAGAAAATCCTTTGAAACGAGGACCTTGTCTTGCGGCTCCAACGGAGCCACCTGACCACCTCAGCCGGAGCCGGACTGCATGGCCGATGTCCTGGCCCTGGCCCCGCTGAGATTCTTGACGAGCATCTCCTTGTCCAGGTGACAGGTTACGCAACCCGACGGCTCTGCCGCCGAGACCGTCGAGGCGAGGCCCACGGCCAGCAGGCCCGCGATGGCTGCCATGACCGCTTTATGCGACCGGGAGTTTCGCTTCATGCCGGCACCTCTTTTTTACGCTTGGCTCAATCGTTGGAGATCGGTATCTTGCTATCCTCTTCCCGCAGTTTGCGCAGATACGCCATCCCGCTGTGCCCGGAAAGATTCCCGATCACGATCCCCGGCTCCTCGCAGCACAGATCCACCGCAATGAGGATGCGGCGGAACTCCTCCGATCGGACATGCCGCCGAAAGGCCTCTTCCGATTCCCACTTCTCGAGGTAATGGACCAGATCTGCATGGGCAGCATCCATTCCGATCCGGCAGGCGAGGCAGCCGCGCTTCGCCTGGATGCTGCCCATGACGGAGCGCAGCAGTCGAACGGCGTGATCCAGTTCCTTGGACGCGAAACGCATGTCGATCGAGCAGGTCGTCAGACTAAGCCCGTTGTCGGAATTCATGGGGATGGGTAACGCAGTATTCGTACCATCGGACGACGGCCTGGGAACTTCACTACAACCTATTATTTCCAAAAACTTTTTCTGGATGTGGCCCGAAAATGCGGTGGTGGATCACGGGCAGGAATTGGCGGAATAACGACAAGGCACCGATATTTCGCCACCACCGTAGAAAGAAGAATAGGGCCGACGTCAGGGCTTCGAACGGGAAATGCCCAGCTTTTTCATCCGCGAATGGAGCGTGGTGGGAGGGAGCCCGAGGATCTCGGCAGCGCCGTGCCTGCCGCTGATCCGCCAATGCACGCTCTCCAGCACATCGCGGATGTGCTTCCGGTCGACCTCCTCCAGCGTCACGGGGAGGGAGGTCGGTCCCCTAGCGGCGGCAGGAAATTCGACCTTCAGCGAACGGCCATCGCTCATGATCATGGCCCGCTCGATCAGGTTCCGCAGTTCGCGGACGTTGCCCGGCCACGGGTACTGCTTGAGCTGCTCCATGGCCTGCCTGGGGATCGAGTCGATCGACTTCCCCATCTTCTTGTTGAACTCCTGCACGAATTTCCAGACCAGGAGAGGAATGTCGGAGATCCTGTCGCGTAACGGGGGCACCTCGATCGGATAGACGTCGAGGCGATGGAACAGGTCCTCCCGGAATCTGCCGTCCCGAACCATGGCGCCCAGATCGCGGTTCGTGGCAGCGATGACCCGGGCGTTCGCGATAAGGGTGCGGTTGCTCCCCAGCCGCTCGAACTGTCCGTCCTGCAGCACGCGCAGCAGCTTGACCTGGAGATCTACGGAAAGGTCCCCGATCTCGTCGAGGAAAAGCGTCGAGCCCTCCGCCACTTCGAAGCGGCCGATCTGCCGGGTCATCGCTCCGGTGTAGGCGCCCTTCTCCCTCCCGAACAGCTCGCTCTCGATCAACGCCGGCGGCAGGGCGGCGCAGTTGACCACCACCATGGGTTTTTCCCTGCGGCCGCTCATGTCGTGAATCGCTTCCGCGAGCAACTCCTTTCCCGTACCCGTCTCGCCGGTGATGAGCACCACCGTATCCGTCGGCGCCACCCGCCTGGCCTGGGCGAGCATCTTCCGGATTCCTTCGCTCTCGCCCACGATGTGATGGTGCCCGTCGTCTCGCCGGAGCTGCTCCCGCAGGTACACGTTCTCGGTCTGCAGTCGGTCGCGGAGGCGCTGCACCTCCTCCAGCGTCTGCCGAAGCTGCGCCTCCAGGTCCTTGCGCTCGGTGATGTCGCCGATGATGCCCATCAACCGGGCCGTTTCGCCGGGCACGCCGGCGAGCGAGCGGCCACGGAAATGCATCCAGCGGACGCTGCCGTCCGGGCGCACAATCCGGTAGTCCGCTCTCGACATCTCCGCCGAACATCGGGCCCGGGCAAGCTCCTCGAGAAAGAGGTCCCGATCTTCGGGGTGCAGCAGGGCCATGACCCGCTCGACGGCCAGATTGTCACCCGGCGGCAGGCCGAACAACTCCATGACCTTGGCATTGACCCAGAAGCACGTGCCGGCCGTATTCAACACCCAGAGCCCCGCGTCGGCGGCCGAGATGGCCAGGATCAGCCGTTCCTCGCTCTCCCGCAGCGACTCCTCATCGCGCTTGCGGGCAATGGCGTTGGCGAATACCTGCGCGACAAGCTGCAGCCTGCTGAGGAGTTCCACCGGCCATTCCCGTTCTTCCCGGGTTGTGGTGAAGTTCAGCACACCGTATGCCGGACGCCCCCCCGTGGACAGCGGAAAGGTCACCAACGATTTGGCGCCGTAGCTGCGCGCGAGCTCCACGTCGTGCGCGGCTTCGACGGGAGCATCCGTCAGCCGGGACAGGATGATGGCCTCTCCCCTTAAAGCTTTCTCCATGGCCCACGGAAATCTCTCCTTCCGGTCCAGGACCTTCGGCAAAGGAGGAAGATCCGGGGGCAGATGACTATGGGTCAGGAACATCGTGCCGGGGTGCTCCGGGGAAACTTGCCAGAGCAGGGAGGCATCCAGGTTCAGGCACTCGCAAACCTGTCGCTGGGCATCCTCGATGGCGGTTTCCAGCTTGTCTGCCGGAAGGTTGACGAAACTGGCCGAAAGGTTGGCCAGCATGGTCTCGAATCGCAGGTACTCTTGCAGGGAGGGACGCGACCTGGCAGGGGTCGTTGTTGTCGGTGTAATTTTTTGTTTCATGATTATATTTGTTTCCACATAACCTCTTCCTACCCCTTCCCGGTGTCAGTATACCTGCATCCAATTCTGCGGAAAACCCGAATCCCGGGCGCCCCCGCAGTTCGTAGTAAAGTGCTCTATCCAGCTTAGCAAAGGGCGCGCACGAGAGGAAAGCCGTCATACCGAAAGGGGTTTCCGGCGTCAACACCCCCTTGGGAAAAGCTCGTTTTCACCCCGGAAAAGCCAGTTGTTTGCGAGGGGTTTGCGGCTCGTATGGGGCGCCGCGATACGATCGTCTTGATCCCGGTCAAGGACATGCCGCGCGTCATCGGGGACAATGGGGCCAAACGAAGAAGGAGGCCCCATGGAGCGGTTCCTGGAAAGCCCCATCAAGGAGCTGATCGACCGGTTCCCGGCGCTCGGGACGATCCTCGAGGAGTACGGCATCGGATGCGTCCCGTGCAGCGTGGGCACCTGCCTGTTGCGCGACATCGTCGAGATCCACGACCTCTCCCCCGGGGACGAGGAGGAGCTGATGGGCAGGATCGCGGCGGTCGTGGCCCCCGGCCAGGCGGTGGCGATCCCGCGGTCGGGAAGAGACCGGGCGGCCGCGCCCAGGAACGTTTCCTATTCGCCGCCGATGAGGATGCTGGTGGAGGAGCACCGGCGGATCCTGCGCTTTGTCGCTCTCATCCCGGCGCTGACCGCGGATATCGACGTGGAGACCGGCAAGGGACGCGGGCGGATCCTCGACGCGGTGGACTTCATCCGCTCCTACGCGGACCGGTTCCACCACGCGAAGGAGGAAGACCTTCTCTTCGCCTGTTTCGACGAGGGGCTTGCGATCCTCAAGGCGATGCACGAAGACCACCGTCGGGGCAGGGCGTGCGTGCAGGGCGTTCTCGACGCGGTCGCGCGGCGCGACGCGGGGGGGGTCGCGAGGAACCTGGCGGAGTACCGGGAGATCCTGACGGAGCACATCCGGAAGGAGGACGAGATCCTGTACCCATGGATGGACCGGAACCTTACCACCCGCCAGGTGGGAGAGCTCTACGCGCGGTTCCGGGAGGTGGACGAAACGTTTCTCGAGGCGGGGGAGCGGTACGAGGCGTTCGTAAGGAGTCTGGAAGGACAATATCTCGATGCAGTGGCGGAGGTGGGTCGATGAGCGGATTTTCCGGTTGTCCGGGTTCCCGGATGCTCGAGTTCCAGAAGGAAGACACCCCTGAGGGAGCGGCGGAGGTCAGGATCGCCTCGCAGCTGCGGCAGTGGCCGATCCAACTGCACCTGGTATCCCCGGCGGCGCCGTACTTCCAGGGGGCGGACGTTCTCCTGGCGGCCGACTGCGCAGCGTTCGCCATGGGCAATTTCCACAACGAGCACCTCAAGGGGAAGGGGTTGGCGATCGCCTGTCCGAAGCTGGACGAAGGACAGGGGGCCTACGTCGCCAAGATCAGGGCCTTGTTCGAGGAGGCCCGGATCAACACGTTGACGGTCCTGATCATGCAGGTCCCGTGCTGCCAGGGGCTGGTCGCGCTGGCGACCGAGGCCCTTCGGGGGAGCAGCCGCAAGGTGCCCGTGCGGTACGTGGTTGCGAGCCTCCAGGGTGAGGTCCTGCAGGAGGATTGGCTCTAGCCCGCCCGCCCGGGAAGTTCCCGGGGGCTTCGCGCCGTCCGGGGCGGGGTTTGGATCGTCCCCCCTCGGGTGGAAACCGGTGGAATGTTGACCGGACGGTTTCCGAACGAAGAGAGACTTCGTTCAAGGCAACTCCCGCAGCCGTCAAAAGGCAAGTGCACCGAAGAAGGCATCCGCTTTAAGGATCCGGATCTGGTTCCCCCGGACGTGGATTTTCCCCTCCTTCTGCAGCTTCTTCAGCGTGCGGGAGAAGGTCTCCGGGACCGTCCCGAGCCGGGAGGCCAGGACATTCTTGCTTACCGGGATCTCGTATAACACTCCGTCCCGGAACGGCAGTCCCCGGCTCTTCATCTCCTCGGACACGAAGAACACCAGGCGAGCCTCCACGTCCCGCAGGGCGAGGTTCTCAACGAGATCCGTCATCCTTTTCAGCCACTTGGATAAGGATCCGAGCATGCGCAGCGCCATCTTCGGATCCTTCTCGAGGAGTGCGATGAACGGCCTTTTCGGAAAGAAGAGGAGCTCGCAATCGCTGAGTGCTTCCGCGTTCGCGGGGAAGCTCCCCTCTTCGAAGATGGTTGCCTCCGCGAAGGACTGACCTGCCTCGATGATGTGGAGGACCTGCTCCTTCCCGTCCTCGGAGATCTTGCAGATCTTGACGCTCCCCGAGACGACGATGAAGAAGCCGTCGGCAGGTTCTCCCTCCCGGAAAACCACATCCCGCTTTTCGCAGCGACGAAGAGTGGAGACCCTGCCGATGCGGACGAGGTCCGGGGGATCCAGATTGGAGAACAGTGGCGTTCTCCGCAGTGCCTCGGAGATCGTGGTATCCATGGAATCATTCTCCCGTAAATTCGGGGCAGGTCAACCCCCGCGCCGGTTCTACCGATAGTGAATCTTCTTGATCCCTTCGAACTGCTCGATTGCCCTGGCCAACTCCCTGCCGATGTCATCCTGCCGCTGCTTCAACACCATCCTGAGCAGGAGTTCGTTATTTTCCAGATCCACCTGGGAGCTGACCTCCGAAATCTTCAGCCCCCGCTCATCGACCAGCTGCAGGAGATCGTCGTAGAGGGAATCGCGCCGCCTGGCGGTAACGGACAAATACAGGTAGCGGTCCTTTTTGATCGTCAAATCGAACTGTTTCAGGAAAAGCAGACCCACGAGGACGGTGATGGTCGAGAGGGCCCCAAGAGAGAAAAACCCCATGCCGAACGCCATTCCGAGCCCGGCAACCACCCAGAGGGTTGCGGCTGTCGTCAGCCCCCTCACGGTGGCCCCTTCCTTGAGGATCACGCCCGCTCCCAGAAAACCGATCCCGGTGACGATCTGGGCCGCCGTGCGGGAAGGATCAAGGCGCAGGAGGGACTCCGCATTCTGTGCGCCGTATTTAAGGAAAAACGTCTCGGAGATGATCATCACGGTACAGGCGCCGACCGAAACGAGCAGGTTCGTGCGCAACCCCGCGGGACGCCCCCGTCTCTCCCTTTCCCAACCGACGAACCCGCCCGCCAGGGCGGCAAGAAACAGCTTCAGCAGGATCGCCAGTTCATAACTGCCGTACAGCCTGGGGTCAAAGAACATATCTCACCTCTCGGACAGGAATGAATTCCACGGGTTCCCCGACCAGGAACGGTTGCCGACTCAGTTTCTGCATTATCCCCGAATGCTCATCGCAAGTCCTGGATTTCCGGAGGGCAGGCCGAACCCCGCAAGTTTCGCGGGGTCAATCTTCAAGAGAATCCCTTTTCGCCAGTTTTCTCCCGAGAAGCGAAGCCGCGATGACCAGAAACGAGGAGAGGAAGATCATGATGATGCCCAGAGCGGATAACCTCCCCCAAAGGCCGTCTTCGGCAAATCGCAGGATCTGCACGGCCAGCACTTCCGAGCCCGGCCGGGAGAGCACCACCGAAAGGGTCAGCTCCCGCACGAACATGGTTGCCATGAGGATCCATCCCGCCAGGATTCCGGGGACCAGGAGGGGGATCACGATCCGGCGCAGGGTGGTGAAGGAGTTTGCCCCGCATACCCGGGAGGATTCCTCCAGGTGACTGTGGATCTGGACGAAGGCGCTGGAAAGCGGCCGGATGCCGTACGGGAGATAGGTGGCGATGTACCCGATCAGGAGCGCCCAGACCGTGGCGTACAGAGGCGTTCGGACAAAGAACCACATGAACCCCACCCCGATGACGATGCCGGGAAAGGAGAAGGAGAGAAAGCTCAGCGATTCCAGGATCCCCGACGCCGTCGTGCGCACCTTGACGATGACGTAGGAGACGAAGATCGAGAGGATCACCCCGAGGGTGGCCCCCACCAGGCCGAGCGTGAGGCTGTTTCTCAGCGCCAATACCGAGATCGGGTCCCGGAGCACGTCGGTCCAGTTCTTCCAGCCCATCTGCGAAAACGCTTTCGCCGTCGGCACCATGACGTAGGGGAGCATGGACGTGTAGAAGAGCACCAGAACCGGCAGCACGATGAGCACGAACGAAAGCAGCCCGACGACCCCCAGCAACGGGACCTTGGAGTTCTTCAGATCGATGAGGGCGGGCTTGAACCCCCGGCCCGATATGGTGACGTATTTCCCGCTCTCCGAGGTCAGATAGCGGTACAGGTAGATCAGAAGGATCGATGCGGCAAGAGCGCTCATGCCCACGGCGGCAGCCTTGCCGTAGTCGGCGGCGAACCCCGTGGAGATGATCCGGTAGATGTGGGTGGCCAGAACGTAAATCCTTCCCGGCATGCCGATGACGGAGGGCACGGCAAAGGAGGCGAGGCACCGGACGATGACGAGGATCACCGAGGCCAGGATGGCGGGCCGCAGCACCGGCAGCGTCACCCGCGTGAGCGTGCGAAGGGCGGAAGCCCCGCATACCTTGGAGGATTCCTCGAGCGAAACGTCGAAGGCGCTCATGGCGGGCGCGATGATCAGATAGGCGATCGGCAGGTCCAGCAGCCCCTCGACGAGGATCATTCCCGGCAGCGAATAGATGTTGAACGGCGCGCGGTCCAGGCCAAAGAGATCCATCATGACCCGGTTCAGGATCCCGTTGCTTGGATTCAGGAGGAGAACCCAGCTGACCGCAAAAAGGATGTGCGGGATCATCATCGGAACGATGGAGATGATCCCGAAGAAGAACTTGAAGGGGATGTTGGTCCTGGTGTTCGTGTAGGACAGAAAGAGCGCGAGCAGCGTGGCGACGGCTGCCGACCCCAGGGTGAAGATCAGCGTATTCCAGAGGACGGCGATGAGCTCCGGGTCGGTATAGGCCTCGACGTACTTGTCGACCGTGAAGTTCCCGAAGGTGCCGAACCCTTCCGAAAAGCTGCCGACCGCGAGCATCAGGACGGGGCTGATCGTCAGAAGGCCGACGATGACGATCAGGGTTGGCGTGAGCGGCGGTTTTATCCGCATGGCAGCGCCTAGGCGGGCAGCAGGAAACAGTGGTCGGGGTCGAAGGAGAGGAACAGTTCGCCTCCTTCCGCGACAGGGACGGTGGGGGAGATCGTGGTGGTGACCAGCGTGTCGCCGATCCGGATCTCTCCCTCATAGGCCTCGCCGGTAAAGAGAAGCGTTTCCACCTTCCCCCGGAAGATGTTCCTCACGCCCGCCGCGCCGGTTGCCGCCAGCTTGATGAACTCGGGACGCACGCACAACACCGCCTCCTGGCCGGGGGCGATCTTCTGGCTGTTCAGACCGACGATCGTTCCGATGTCCGTGTCGATGACGGCGTGCGCGTCCTCGAGCATGACGACCCTTCCCCGGAGCAGGTTGGCCCGGCCGATGAAATCGGCCACAAACCGGCTGTCGGAGCGGAAATAGATTTTCTTGGGGTCGCCCACCTCGACGATCCTGCCGGCACGCATGACCGCGATCCGGTCGGAGAGGGCCAGCGCCTCGACCCGGTCGTGGGTCACGTATACCGCCGTGATGTTCAGCTCGGTGAGGAACCTGCGCAGTTCCTTTCGGGTCTCCTCCCGGAGCTTGGCATCGAGGTTGCTCAGGGGTTCGTCGAACAGAATGACCTTGGGCTCGGCGACCAGTGCCCTGGCCAGGGCCACTCGTTGCTGCTGCCCGCCGCTGAGCTTCGTCGACGGGCGGGTCTCGAATCCTTCCATCTGCACGAAGGCAAGGGCCTTGGCCACCCGGATCCGTATTTCCTCCATGGGGGTGTTTCGGCTTTTCAGGGGATAGGCCACGTTGTCGAACACGTTCATGTGCGGCCAGATCGCGTAGGTCTGGAAAACCATCCCCAGCCCCCGTTTTTCCGGCGGCACGAAGATCGACCTCTCCTTGGACAATACGATCTCGTCCCCGATGGCGATCTCGCCCGAATCGGGCGACTCCAACCCGACGATGCACCGCAAAAGCGTCGTCTTGCCGCAGCCGCTCGGGCCAAGAAGGGTGAATATCCGGTTGGCGGGGATGGTGAGATCGACATGGTCCAGGGCCCGGATCCGCTTGCCCTCCGAAGAGAAGTCCTTGGTCAGGCCGTTGATCCGTATTTCCATAGGTCCCTCAACGGAAAAGCTCCCGGGTCCTTGCTGTCCTGGCCCCGGGAGCGTGGATGTTCCTGTTCGAGCGTGACGCGGGGGGTACCCTTACTTGGCGAAAAAGATCGTTTTGAACTTCTCCCCCCAGGAGCGGATTTCCTCATCCGACAGCTCGCGAATCGGGAGAACCTTGGCCTCGCTGATGCCGTCGATGGGCGGGAATACGCCGGGGGCCAGCACGTACTCGCCCACCTTGTCCGCAAGGAGCTTCATGGCGTCCTTCGACAGCCAGTAGTCCATGAACACCCGGGCGGCCTCGGGATGAGGCGCCTTGGCGGCAATCGCCACGCCACGAGGCGTGCCGAGCAGGGTGCCGACCCTGGCCCAGCCGAGGGGCGCCGGCGCATGGGTAATGATGTACTTGGGCATGGAAATGGCCAGGAGCTTCTCGCCGCTTTCCACGGGAGCCGGGGTGGGGCTGAACGATTTGACGAACATCGGCTTGTTGGCCGCCAGCCCCTTGACGAAATTCATCCACTCCTCGTCGGTCGCGAAAATCTTCGCTTCCTTCAACCCCACGAGCCAGCTGATGGTGGTCGCGTGCGAGGACGGATCCGGCATGACGATCTTGTCGCGCCATTTCGGGTCGGTCAGATCCTGGTAGCTCCTGGGAACGTCCCCGGGCTTGACCAGATCCTTGTTGTAGATCGGGGCGACATACTCGATGCCGAACTGCATGATGGTGTCGTCTTCCCGAGCCCAATCGGGATACCCGGCGGCCGAGGGGGACCGGTACGCGGCGAGCACGCCCTTCTCCTTCAGCGTCTGAAGGATCGGCAAAGGCCCCTGGAGCACGTCGGCTTCCAGCTTGCCGGCTTCATGCTCGGTGAGCACGGTGGCAAGATACTTGGAGGTCGAGATCCGCGTGTATACGCCCTGTACTTCCTTTGCGGCGGAAAACGCCTCCATGATCGGTTCCACCGCCGTGATATTGGCGTAGAAGTTGGCTTTTCCTTCCTTCTTCGCCTTGGCGGGATCGGAGGCAAAGGCACACGGGACCAAAAACACGCACAAGAGCAGAACAGCCAGTTTCTTCATGATCCCCTCTCCTCTCCAGACGCTTGGGAACCACTCCCGATCGCAAAGGTGTCCCCGATCGGTACCGGATGCCGCCATCGCCCCAATCATAAACCCAAAGAAGAAAAAGCACAAAACCAGAGGCGGGGCCGCGGGGCGACCGGCGCAGTGCCCGGGCGCACCCCGGGCATCGGGGGCCTACCCCGACCGGATCGCCCGGCTCGCTCCCAGTCCGAAGAGAAGGCGGACGTCCTCGAGCATCATGTAGAGGCAGGGGATGAGGAGCAGGGTGATTCCGGTGGCGAAGAGGATCCCGAAGCCGAGGCTGATCGCCATGGGGATCAGGAACTGGGCCTGGACGCTGGTCTCCAGAATCATCGGCGCCAGGCCGAAAAACGTGGTGAGCGATGTCAGCAGGATCGGACGGAAGCGCCGCGTCCCCGCATCCCCCAGGGCCGTCGGAAGGTCCGAACCTTCCCTCCGCTTGATGTTGACCGTGTCGATCAGCAGAAGCGAGTCGTTCACCACCACCCCCGCCAGGGCCACGATCCCGAAAAAGCTCAGGATGCTCAGGGAGAACCCCATGATCATGTGTCCCAGAACCGCGCCCACGACGCCGAAGGGGATGGCGGCCATGATGAGCAGCGGCTGGCTGTAGCTGCGGAACGGGATCGCCAGAAGGGCGAAGATCCCGATCAGGGCCATGGTGAACCCCGTTTTCATACTGTCCATCGACTCCTTCCGCTCCTTCTCTTCCCCCACCAGGTCGAAGGTCAGCCCGGGATGGTCGATCGCGAGCTCCGGAAAGAGGTTCTCCTGCATGTCGAGGAGGATCTCCTGGGCGTTCGCGGACGACGCGTCGACGGTCGCGGTGATGTTGACGACCCGTTTCCGATCCGTCCGGTTGATGCTCGCATACCCCCACCCCTCGGACACGTCGGCGGCCGCGGCCAGCGCGATCTCCCCCTGGTCCGGGGTGCGGATCCGCATCGATTCCAGGTTCCACAGCTTCCTGCGGTCCTCCTCCGGGTAGCGGACCATGACCTTCACCTCGTTGCGGCCCCTCTGCAGCCGGAGCGCCTCCGCCCCGTAGAATGCCGACCGGATCTGTCTTCCGAGCTCCTCCTCGGTGACCCCGAGGGTTCTCGCCTCGGGCCGGAGCTGAATCTTGAGTTCCCGTTTCCCCTGGGACAGGCTGTCGTCGATGTCTCCCACGCCGGGGTACCCCGCGAGGCTCCGCTTGATCCGCCCGGCGACGCTGTCCAGGACGGCGAAGTCCGCGTGCGCGGCACGGATATCGATGTCGGCCCCGACCTCGAAGAGG
>Ga0210128_1000066_pt1 | contig 13426 bp, 13 predicted proteins | sample Tolay_CordB_D2_FD_185579 | JGI IMG/M metagenome (GOLD analysis project Ga0210128, IMG submission 185579) | Wetland microbial communities from the San Francisco Bay, California, USA, that impact long-term carbon sequestration - Tolay_CordB_D2... | ecosystem: Environmental > Aquatic > Marine >... | reverse complement strand
TGGGTTGGTCATGACGTCCGCTCATGTGGTTCAGGTGGCGGATTCAGTAGTCGTTCGGTTTTTGGATGGAACCATGACCGACGCCAAGATCATAGGTGCCGCCGCCCAAGCGGATGTGGCCTTGCTGAAACTCGATCGTCTGCCTGAAAAACTGGTTGCGGCTGAGTTGGGTGATTCGGATGACGTTCATATCGGAGATGAGATTTTCGTCATTGGGGCTCCCTATGGCGTTGATCATACGTTAACAGTTGGTTATATGAGTGGCAGACGAAAGCCTGAAACTGTCTGTAAGCCTCTGGTGCCGATTGAGTTTCTGCAAACCGACGCTGCCATCAATAAGGGCAATTCCGGCGGTCCCATGTTCAACAAGAATGGCAAGGTAATCGGCATCGTAAGCCATATTCTATCTCAGTCCGGCGGATCCGAAGGTTTGGGTTTTGCGGTCAGTGTTAATACAGCCAAGGAACTGCTTCTCAATCGAGATTCGATGTGGACTGGTCTGGAAGCTTATCTAGTCTCCGGTCCCTTAGCCAGGGCGCTAAACGTACCTCAGGGAGCAGGGCTTTTGATTCAACGTGTGGCAAATGACTCACCCGGAGAAAAACTGGGCCTAAAACCGGGCAAGATACCTGTGCAGGTTGCCGGAGAGCGAATTCTCATAGGTGGTGATATAGTACTCGAAGTGCAAGGTATACCTATTTCCGACGATTTTAGGGAAACGTGCCGCATAGGGGAGAAAACCGGGGGACAGAACCGCGGGGGTATCATGGATATGAAGGTGTTGAGAGGCGGTGAAGTCGTGAATCTTGCCGTGTCCAATTAGCCCGGATTATTCATGAATAATCCGGGCTAGTCCGCCTTACCATCTCAGAGAGTTCAGCACAACAGGAGTGATCCCCCTTCTTTATGGGGTTTTCCAGGTGATCTGGCCGTCCTTGCCGAGTAAGACCAGGGAAGAGACCGATCTTTTTTCGATGGTGCCGGTTCTCTTTAGTTTGGTAGAGTCCATGGTTCCAAGTACCGCACGTTCATTCTCGGCTTGATCATAGAGGGCCAAATAAGGGTCGCCGTCATCGTCAAGGGACAGGGAAATCCGCTCGTTGCCGGTTTGATCCCGCAAGGTCACATACGGTTGCCTTCCTGCTCCTAATCCGACGGTGGCGCGATGATTACCCTTGTTGTCGGCAAAGGTCAGAATCGGACCTTCATCCGGTGATGTTAGACTAAAGACGGCACGAAACTGGCCATTCTTGCCAAACAGCACTATTCCTGGTCCACCTGCATACATTCCCCAGGTGGAGAGGATGTTGTCCTCCTTATCCACCAAACGGAACTCTTCTGCTACAATGACATTTTGGGCCCCAACCTTTTTTTCAGCCAAAACGGGCGTACCCAAGAAAAACTGGCTTGTAAGCATGCCACCCACCAAACCAGCCAACAGCGATAGCATAAGTAGTAGGCTAAATTGTTTTTTATTCATTTCCCTCTCCTAAATATTCGATGTCCACAGTGACTTCATCTAAGTCCGGCGCTCCTTCGAAGGTCTGATCCAGGAATGCTGCGGGATAGTATCTCACGATTGCCTCAAGGATGTCTTCTCGAGAAGCCACAACCACTTCGATGCTCATGCCTGTCACCATGCGCAGGACCTGGATGGCAGAAGAGTCAAGGGGGTCCGCCATTGCCACCAGCAGCTTGCCCCCTGCTAACTCCACCGGCACGATTACATGAGTTCTTGCCACCTCCGCCGTTACCAGTGAGGTGACCTGCTGTGGTATTTCCCTTTCTTTCAGGGTAGTGAATGGGAATTTCAACTGCCTGGCCAGAGCTTTGGCTCTATTGTCGTCATCCAGAAGCCCCAGGTCTATCAACATCTGGTCTATTTTCGGGCTCTTTTTCTCCTCGCCTAATACCCCCAGCAGTGTCATTTCATCGACGATCCCCGCCTCCACCAGACAGGCACCAAGCTTTTGAACACATTGAGGAGTTGTGGTGCTTTCAGCATCTTTTCCCTGGGGAGTTTCATCTTCTTGAAAAAACCTGAGCATTACGCTGCCGACTTTTAGTCTGTCGCCGCATGAAAGGATTGCCTTTTCGAGCTTTTGCCCATTTACAAAGGTACCGTTGCGGCTGTCCAGGTCTTTGACTACAGCCTGACCTCTCACCCTGCCAATCACGGCGTGGCGTTTTGAGACGGTGCGGTCTGGCAGAGGTATGTCATTGGTCGAGTGCCTGCCGATGATCATCTTGGCATAGAAAGGGAAGACTCTCTTTGTCGTGAGCTTGGTTTCAAGGATAAGGCAAGACTTGATCATAAGCTGTCCACCTATGAATTCGTTCAAAATACCAGTTAGATTGCCAAGGGAAATAGCTTGTTAATTCACAAAGTACGTACGTTTCAAAAACCAGAATAATCAATGACGATTTGATTGAAACCTTCCGGACAGTATACCTCTTGCACTGTCTTTTCTGGACCAATGTCAACATATTCACTCTGTACTACGGTGGAGCCCTCTTGGAAGTTGACGGAGAGAGTGTGAGATGAATCCGAGGGGACAATTGGCGCTGCTGTAATGGAAAAAGTCTCTCCATCGTTGGAGAAGTCCATATGGTAAATCCTGATATTTCTCAGTGTCTGATTGGTAATTACAAGGGTAACGCGGTTTCCGCGGGGGGAACGTATGTTGAAGCTTCTATCGGCTAAGGTCTTCGAGACCAGACCAAAATTCGACAAAGCTATTGCCAAGACCAGAATGCTCGCAGTTTTCTTCATGTTTCCTCCCAGGGCCACTCAACCACAAAATCGATCTTGGGATGCACGTTCTCTTGTCAAGTTTCTCTTTCACCATAATGATCATGTCATTGGGTTATCCGTGTTTTTTATGCAAATGTAGTACCGTTTTACAGGAAAGAATTCCTTTTATCTCACATTTCAGCTAGTGAGTAGTAAGTGGTAAGCAGTGAACAGTAAACGGTGAACGGCATTCAACATCTCACATCTCATACTCCAAGCACCAAAGCTCAGGGTTTCAGGTGTCAGGTGTCAGGTGTCAGGAAAAACAGACAGAGAATCTTACACCTGACCACTGGAACCTCCCTCGGTTTTGAAACCTGAACACTGAACACTGAAACCTAATTTATCTCAAATCCGCAATCCAAAATCTGCAATAGCTCTGGCACACTACTTGCTCCTTTAAAAGCGGGGAAAGTTCCTCAGATGAAAGGCCATAGGTGACCTGGAAAGGAACGTGGAGATGGTGTCAAAAAGAAAATTGACTATCCTGGTTTGTATCGTATTGATCCTTGGCGTGGTCCGGGTAGCCGGTGCAGCATATTTTGTTTTCAATAAGAAAGGAAACATACGCTCAGGACCTGGGACCAAGTATAGAGTCATTGGTCAATTAGCAAAGGAAACAATAGCGGAAATACCCGATACTTTTACTGACTACGAGGCGAAATGGATAGCCATTGATGCGAAAACTGGATCTGACAAGCAAACAGCCAAGGCCGAAAAAGTAGTTTACACAAAATGGGTGCACAGAAGCCTTGGTGTGGTAATCAAGGGGGATATCAATGAGGTGGATAAATATTTCGCCATAAAGGAGTCCGGCTGGTCAAAAGAGATGCAAGAACTGGTTCTGGCGGGGAAAGTAAAAGTAGGAATGACTACGCATATGGTCTTCTATGCCCTGGGAAGACCGGATGAGGTCGCTGAATCTGGCACCGCCAAACAGAAGTGGGTTTACCAGAAACCTGGTACCCAACCACGCCACCTTCACTTTGAAGATGGGGTTTTGACGAACATGAGCAATTAGAGCGCTATTCTGTTTCGTATATGTTGTCAGCGGGGCGGGCAGCAGTCCTTTTCCCGAGATTGCCGTTACCAGCAACGATTTTCTTGATTACCAGCTCTTTTTTAAACCGTTCAACCATTTTCCTGAGTGCATCAGCACTTTCAATGAGGCGCTGGCGAGTTGAGGTCATGGCAAGAAACTTTTGTTTCTCACCGGGGGTGAATTCATCATTATAGGCAAGCAAGAATGAGATAATCTTGGGGTCTAGTTCCAAGACCGAATTGTAATCTGTTCTCTTTCCCGTCCAGATGTCCAATTCTTGCAGCAGTTTGATTCCATCATTTACCAAGGCAGCCAATTCTTCGGTCTTCTCTTCCACTGCATCATCAAAGTAAGCGACCCTGGCCTGCAAATATGGCTTTTCATCAAAAATATCCTCTATGAGAAAGCGCTTCACACCTCTCGTCAATATGTCCATGCGGCCATCGTCATAACGTCCTAGCACTTCAACGATCTTAGCTGTGCAACCTCTTTTCCTGATTTCTTCTTGGTCAGAATATACAATGCCAAATTCCCTATTCTGCTCCAAGCACTCGCCGATCATTATCTTGTAGCGTTCTTCAAAAATATGCAGAGGCAAAACCATTGCCGGCAACAACACGACCCCGAGAGGAAACAGGGGAATTGTGGTTTCAGGTGCCATACAACAGATCCGAACTGTCATGAGAAATGATGCGATCCGAGCTGAGACAAAACCTGGTAAATAATATTATTGCTTAAAACGTTTTATGAGAGAACCCCTGAGATGAATTAGCATGTAGATGGTTAGATTTGCGGATTGAGCCCGAGAGAGAATTGATTCAACCCTTACTTACAATGGCGGGAGAGAAGAGGTGGAAGGCGGCAGATTTATATTTTTCTGCCTTTCTCTTCCACAAATTTCTGAAATTTCTTTTTTACGGTGTCGATCTTGTCTGTGTTGTAGGTAATGAGATTTTTTAGATGGAAGAATGCATCGAGGTCTAAATTTCTGAACTCGATACCCATGCCTATATTCTCATGGCGCGTTATCTTGCCGTCCAGAATGATGGAAATCTGCGAAGAAGTACCAGTGAATAGCAGTTCAATCTTGACAAGCCTGTTTAACCCCAACCTTTCTGGCGTCTTCAAGAATATCCCGGCCAAACTGAGATTCTCAACTATTCCTATAACGGTGGAGTCTTTTTGCCTCACAATGGCTTTGGTTTTGAACGGAATTCTGGCAAAGGTTCGTTTTTCCATATCATTAATTTCCGCAGAACTGCTATTTTCTCGATAGTAGGATGTGCAGACAACCTCTATCGCTTTAACAGAAAGCAATCATTTGTCAAGAATAAAAGTGTCCTATATCTGTGATTTGTCAATCATCGGCAGGAAGGCGATGGACGGAGCAAGGCAAACTTATGAAATTCCAAACTCCAAGAACCAAACCGGGGCCCCGCCCAGAGGGTGGGGACTCCGAAGGAGAAACCGGGAACCCACCCGCAGGGTGGGAGTCCGAAGGACAAATCTCAAGGTTTCAGGTGTCAGTGCTCAGGTGTCGGGGAAGATAAACCCTAATACTGAAATCGTAGTCATTTAGATGACGGGACTTTTTGCTTCTCTTCAGACAAATCTATAACCAGGGTGCTTAAGGTTTGCAAGAGCTCAGGCTCCAAGTTGACTGACTTGAAGTGCTCCAAAGATGCTTGAGCTATAAATTTTCGAGCCTCGCTGGTTATTTTTATAAAACGGACACCCATGCCGCGCGGCGAAATTTCGTCATCGGGACCGTAGATATTCGACCAGACCACCTCTGCGTTGACTTTCAAGACGGCCTTCGAGTTCGGGACTTGGATGGCCATATCAAACACCACATTTAGCTTCAGTGGTTTTCTGCAACCGATAAAACACCCGTCAGGGGTGATATCCAAGGTTACACCTTCTATGACCCCTTCATCAGTTTTTATCTTAACGGGCCATTTGAGTTTCGCTCTGGGATAAACGCGCCTGTCATCCGACATAAGCGACCTCTTCACAGCAGGAGGAAGGTTTTTAATCTCTAAGCGGTAGTGGTCTGTAGTTCTGCTCACCGTTGCATCAACCAGATGCTACGCGATAACAGGTAACAATGCAAGAACCGGTCCAGTTCGTAAGAGTTCCAGAACCCTCAATTGTGGGTTTCAGGTTTCAGTGTTCCCGCCTTCACCTCAAGGGCTTCCGCCTTCGTTAAAACTTCGGCGAGACAAGTCGGCGCGGCAAGCAGTGTCCCCCGCTGCCGCTTCGCTTCAGACGGGATCTTTGACAGGTTTCAGCTTCTATGTTTCTTTTTCCTGACACCTGACACCCGAAACCTGGTAACTGAATGATCCCTGACACCCGACACCTGAAACCTTTAATTCCGCAATCCACAATCCGAAATCCGCAATCCCTCTCTCCTTTCTACCCCATCTCAGGTTGACTCCGTCTTTGGAGTGTTTATATATCTCCTATAAGGATTTGATCATTTTGTAGCTGAAACTACAGTCATAATAAGGAGACTGAGATGAAATATACCTACTCAACAATTATACTCGCCCTTATTGTCGGGCTCGTTTTGAGCTTTGGCAATGTGATGGCAGCTGGTACCAGCAGTACAAGCAGTCGTCGACCTTCTGTATCCTCTGAGTTCAAAGCCGGAAAAAAGGCAGTCAAAGAAAAAGATTTTCAATCGGCCCTTGGCCATCTCAATAAAGCCAACGAGAAAAATCCCAAGAACGCCGACATCCACAATTTACTCGGCTATAGTTACCGGAAGTTGGGGGACACTGACAGGGCTTTCGAACATTACCACATCGCCCTGCAAATAAACCCCAAACACCGCGGTGCCAATGAGTATTTGGGAGAGCTTTATTTGGAAACCGATCAACTTGCCAAAGCTGAAGAGCGCCTGAAAGTACTTGATGACGCCTGTTTCTTAGGGTGTGAGGAATATGACGACTTGAAGGAAGCCATAGAAAAGTACAAAGAAAAGAAGAATCGGTAAAGTAATAGAAGGCAGCCTTGATTTGAACTTCACAGTGGGAGAATCGGAATGAGAAAAATTATCTCTTTTGTCATACTACTGTTCCTGGCTACGTATGGTAAGGCTGCTGCTGAAGCAGAAAGAGTAATATTTGACAATAATGAATATGGGGGAGTCACAAAAGAAATTATTTATTCAGAAGACGATGCCAACTTCAAAAAGGGCATGTACAAAGTAATAGCTTCCTACGATAAAGACGGGAATGAGAAAAAAATGGAGGTCTATGCCACTGGAGGCTATTCTGAAAAAAAAGGGTGGTATAAAAAAGTAATTTATTATTGGGGAAGAAAGAAAATCAGTGAAGCCTACTCGACGGATGCCGATTCTACGAAATATGGGTTTTCCAGAATGGTGTCCTACTTTGACAATAATGACAGGTTAGAAAAAAGAGAATATTATTTGAATGAAGACACTGTGGCCGGCAAACTCGGGGTTTACAAGAGGGTTGTCCACTATGATAGCAAGGGGAAAATAGACTACGTGCAAGATCTGGACAGGCTGGACAACCAGGTGTTGATTGAGTAGTCGAAGTCTAGCCCGCGTATTTCATGAATGTCTTTCTTGGGTGGCGGGCTAAAATTCCACACGGCTTTCTTCGACATACAGTTTCTTGAGGCAAATGCCATCGCTGTTGATGATAAGCATGCAGAGCTTGGCGTTTTCATAGCTCGGGAAAAGAACCAGGCTGGCAAAGTGACTCCACCTGCTGTAGGTCCACACCTCATAGTGACCCTCTGGGAAACTTAAATCGGGTGGATTTCTGGTGGAGACTCTGGCGATATAATGCTCCAGACTTTCCTTGTCCAGTATCAGAACCTGTTCCGGCTTGCCAAGAAGGCTTGAAACTTCACTCTTAGTGGTTTCACCATCAACTATCCTCCTGACACTGCTCTCAGAAAGCTTTGGAGCTCCGGTTGAAACGCATGAGACTACCAAAGCCATGAGCGCAGCTGCCACTGCCAGATATGCTGTCTTATACCTAAGCACACCAAACATAGATCTTTCCTTGGCATCTTAACCTAGATGAAATATGCGGGCTAGAGATGGTTCAATGCTACGACATCTGTTGTAATATTTCAAGAGAGGACCCAGGTGTGCCATGGCGTGAGCGCAGCGATTTTGGCCGGTTTGGGTTTGCAACATTAGGGTCTACTTAGGAAAGGCTAGCTAGTTTCCATCCAGAGTTTCTGGATGGAAACTAGCTAGGGCTGATCTCTAGCTCGGATATTTCATGAATTGGTGTCGCGAGATCACGAAGATGGACGTGCCACCGGGCAACCGCAGGGTGTTGGTTCCGAGGCGTACCTGAACGGTACGTCGCAGGGGCCGACACCCGAGGACGCCTGGAAGGACGGCCATATCCGTGGTCGCAGCAAGTAATTCATGAGATATCCGGGCTAACCCCGTTTTGCAGCTTGCTTCCTGAAATGAGGATTCCGGGTTGGGATGTCCTCAACCCTGCAAACACTCTAGGTGTTTACCCTCTGTTTCAGTTCATTACACATTTTGAAATGGGGGAGCTTCTTGCCGGAGACCCTAATGAGCTCGCCAGATTTTGGATTTCGGCCCCTGTAGGGCGAATACTCTTTGATCTTGAAGGTGGCAAACCCACGGATCTCAATGCGGTTCCCTTTGGCCAGGGCTGCGGCCATAGCAGCAAAGACCGACTCGACGCATTGTTTCGAGTCAATTTTGGTAATTCCCAACGTGTTCGTTAGTGATTCAATTAATTGTCCTTTGTTCATAGCGACTCACCTGCACCTTACTGGTTGATTTGATTTGATCTCGGTTGATCCTATCGCTAGTTCTACTCTCACCCTTGCCTCATGCAACTACCTCGCCACTTGTTGAGATGACCCCCCACCCTTTTCATGATCTTCTGCAGTGATTCAATGAGTTCTCTTCCCGGGTGCTCGTCGGTGGAATAGCTCAAAAAGAAATTTACATCCAATCTTCAGCCGGTACTCACCCGAAGCGTGGCTTGCGTTTGAATTTGTCAACTTTCATGACAAATCCTTTCTCCCGTTATTCTTCAGCCTCAATTTTTGCCTGGTATTCTTGCAAGAATCATGCAGACGAAAGGTGCTTTTGCGAAAAATATGTTTCTTGGTGGTATGGTTGTTAGTGCATTGATGTGCTTGAGTTTCCGGGCAATGTGACCAAAATTATGATGCAGGGCTAGCCCGGATAATTCATGAGTTGCTGTCGCGAGACCAGGAAGATGGGTGTGCCACCTGGCAACCGTAGGGTGGCGGTTCCGAGGCGTACCTGAACGGTACGTCGCAGGGGGAGCCTGTCCTGAGCTTGTCGAAGGAACACCCGAGGACGCCAGGAAGGACGGCCATATCCGTGGTCGCAGCAAGTGATTCATGAATTATCCGGGCTAAGTTTGTTTTGGTCGGCAGCCTGCTTGAAACAGAGGGTGTGGGCAAGGGAGTATTGGCTCCTTTTTTGCACCTGCTCTATATGTTTCCAAGGTACCGTCAACCTGTTCAGTCCGGATGTCAGTTCCAGGGCTGGAATTCAGTGGAAGTGCTGGTTCCGGACTAACTAGTGCCCATCCGGAAATCGCGTTTATGGGTGTCATTCTGAGGAGTCCCGCCGACGGCGGACGACGAAGAATCTTATAGTTACTGGATCCGCAGAGATTCTTCGCTTCGCTCAGAATGACATGGAGACGTTTTCGGATGGAAACTAACTACTGACAGGCAGGTTTAATGGATTTTCTCGAAATCAGCAAATATGGCAATAGCGCCGAGGACTACCTGATCTCCATGGTGATTCTTGTGGTGAGTGTATTTGCTTCAAGGTGGGCTTATTCCATCTTGCGTAAGACCGTTTGCGAATGGGTTTTTGGACTGCAAAATGCTTTGGATAAAGAAAGCCTCTACCGTCTTGCTAATCTCGGCACTTACCTGCTAGTTGTTGCCGGATTTTTCTATGCCCAGAACCGGTTGAGTTTCAGTGAGGAAGTCTCGACCTGGCTTGACGTCACTTCGTTGGTTTTGGGTCAGATTATTTTCCTGCTGATCCTGGCAAATGTTCTCGGACCTGTTGGCGAGGTGGTCTCGATTAGAACCATGAAGGAGGTGGAGCGAAAGGACCAAAAATACTTACAGGCTCAAAAGCGGGCAATAGAAAGAATAAAGAAGCACATTAGAGGGCTGACAGGAGTCCTGTTACTTCTCGTACCCGCGTTGACCATAGCGACCAGTGTCACCTTCGTTCCCATTGTCATATGGGTTGCCCCCCCTATTTTTGTCCTGATCGCGCTTCTTCTCTGCTTTAGAATCATCCTGGTTATGAAACGGCAATTCAAAAGAAGTGCAACGGTAAGAGTCAGCCATGAAACCCCGGCTGCGCCGGAAGCCTCGGTGATTGTAGAAGATTCTGACCTGGAACTAAAGGAAAGCATCGTCAAGTTTTTTCTGGATATATACAAACATCGATTGAGAGCACTCAAAGACGACCCAGCTGAAATTCGTTTAGTGGATGCGCAGTCCTTTGCGCCGAATTACATTTATGAATTGCGGGTAATGAAGGGCGGTGACTGGCATACGAGACGTATGACCATCGGTCCAATAGGGGAAGACACAGGCAGCAGGAGCAAATGCTTTTACGTAATTTACGATTACCATATCGTTATCAAGATTCCTCCGATCCCAATAAATGATCTTAACAAGTACACTGAGATACTCAAGAAAGAGAGAGGTATTGTAAAACAACTCTCGATGAAGGAATGTATAGTACCGGGAGCCTCAGTGGTCCTGAAACTGATACAGCGTTTTTCCAGAAGAGCAGATCTAGCATTGGAAGGCGGTGAAGATGATTACATGAAGTTACTGAATATATTTTCAGAGCTACAGAAGTATTTAAGAATAGGCGACACCTTCGCCTTTTTTATGGATTTATCAAAGTACTATTTTCTCGGCCATATTATTCAGAGTCTTCACGATATAGAAAAAAAGGTGCACGAAGAAATTCACAGACAGTCCGAACTCGTAGGAGATTTCCTTAAGTTTGAGGACAGGTACGGTCGCGAGGACATTCCATTTTTTTTGGAGATAGAAAAACTATACACCAAGTATGAGTTGGGACTCAAAAAACTTCTGCAGCAGTTCAACATTGTCTCGCCTCCCTCGCGTGATCAAATAAAGAAATGGTTCTTTGTCCACCTCGTTGGAGATCGGGTGACAGAAGTTGAAAAAGATTTCGATGCCCAATTCATTGTAGAATTAAATAAATTGGTGGATGGAATAATCAGTGAAAATCATCAAGCTATTAAGGCCTACCGAGCAAATATAAAGAAATCAATCCATGCCTCAGCCTTCACCCAGAACAAGGCTTCCATGGAGGGCATTGTCACCAACCTTCTCGAGTTGCTGGCACACTTAAAAAAGAAGCGAGTGGCAATGAGAGACCTCAAACCGGACAATCTGCTGGTGGCAGGCGACAGGGATAGGTACCCCGGCTTTCTTGCCTATCCCGAGGGATACAAGATCGGCCTGATAGACGTTGAGACGGCAGTAGTTCTGGCAAACTCAGGAAGTGGAGCCATAGAGCAGCCTCCTCTGGGGGGTACGCCCCAGTACGCCACACCTTCACATTTCTTCAGCAACGAAGTGCTCGCTCATAGTTATGAGAGTTTGTCTATGGTCTTGCATCTGCAGGACTGGCATGGAGTTATTAGCATCATTTACAGAACAATTACCGGGCTACCTCTATTTGAAAAAACAGCGAAGATACTGCCCACCATTATCAAAACAATGGGGGAGTATATCGGCAAAGAAAAAGAACATTTTCATAGTGTCAACGAAATGTTCTGGAACAGTGCGGTTACAGAGTTTCGAGAAAAGTTAACCGCAAGAGAAGAGACACTAAGATCATTATCTATCACAGTTCTAGACCAAGCCAGAAAAATGTTTAGAGGTTTTGTCCTTGACGAAAAACGAACCATAGATGATCAAATACACCAGTGCGTCAATTCCCGAAATGTCCCAATGAGCGCCAAGGACCACCAGGTTCTGCTCACCTGTTCACACGAAAAAACCAATCAGCTCAGAAAAAGGTGGGGGAATACGGCTGAAGAGCAAACCAGGCCCGGTATAGATAAGTCGCAAATCTTATCCTTGTTGGGAGAGTTGGAGAAACTTAAACTACAACTGGAACGACAAGAAAAGATGCTGAAGCTACTGGAACATTCTGGGGTTGACATTTCAGCGTACGAATTGTTGGAGTTCATGTTTGAACTCGTGTTGAAGCGCATGTACGGGGATGAAAGGGAATGCTTAGTGGCTGGGGATTGGAGCGATGCTGCCTATAAAACCGGAGACCTTTCGTCTCAGAGCACCATTGCCGTAACAAGCGAGATCTAGCCCGGATGTTTCATGAGTTGCCTGCTGCGACCGTGGATATGGCCGTCCTTCCGGGCGTCCTCGGGTTTCGGACCCTGCGACGTACTGTTTAAGTACGCCTCAGATCCAACCCCCTGCGGTTGCCCGGTGGCACAACCTTCTCCACCGCCTCGCGACGGCAATTCATGAAACATCCGGGCTAAGTGGTCTCAAGGCAAGTCAGTCCCCGGGTTTTTTTCTCCGGTCAAGATTAGTTTTATCGTCGTCTATTGAAGCTCCGTGCTCTTGGTTATTTTCTTACCCAGTGATTTGGCTAGACTCTTACCAATATCAACGGCGGAAGCAGTACCGATGATTTTGCTCGGTTGGAAGATTGCGATTATCAAGGTCTCTCCAGTGGAGGCATCCACTACACGTGCTGTTGCACTTGAAAAAGCTATATTTCCCACCAGCACGAAACGCACATTAGTCACATCTCCAATTTTCTTGTAGTCCGGAGAATCAACCTCCAGGTGACTGATATCCTTCTCCTCGAGCAGTCTTGCCATATGGGTGCGATCGACTATGTCGAATCCGGAAGCGAGAAGATTAGCGCCGATTGTGTCGCTTACCACGGCGCCCACCTCAGGAATGTTGCTGGAGAAAGGCAATATTCCCAGTCTTCCTTTTTCAATGTGAAGGTCCGGCTTGGAGTATGATTTAACAGAACCCGCACAGGAGGTTAGCAAAAATACCAGTGTTATCAAGGATGAGCCCAGGAGATAGTGCTTCCTCTTCATCTCTCTTCTCCTTATCCAGTAGTAATGTTGGTGGAAAATGTTTCCCTTAACCCGGATATTTCACGAATTTCAGTTGTGAGACCGATTCATCCCAGCCTGCATATCACTCCGGTCTATTCTAAGGTATGTCGGCTTTGGCATCAAGCTGTGAAGAGCAGGAGATGTCCCCTTTCATAAGTTGTGATATGTTATTTGTGTGCGCAAATGGTCCACCGCACAAAACGGAGAACCGAAGGTCCCGGCGAAGTGTTCATCGAGGTGATTATGGGATGCCTAGTAATACGCTGTGCACGTTGTCAGAAGGATGACACCGAAGCGGTGCTAGACGAAATCAATAAGGTTTGTGCTGAATTCGGCATTAAACATGGTATAGGCCAGCTCTCCTCAGTAGCGCAAGCTGTAATATCAGGAAGAAGA
>Ga0210128_1000065_pt1 | contig 13864 bp, 13 predicted proteins | sample Tolay_CordB_D2_FD_185579 | JGI IMG/M metagenome (GOLD analysis project Ga0210128, IMG submission 185579) | Wetland microbial communities from the San Francisco Bay, California, USA, that impact long-term carbon sequestration - Tolay_CordB_D2... | ecosystem: Environmental > Aquatic > Marine >... | reverse complement strand
TGTGGATGAGACCGGTAAGATCCTGTTCCGCGACAATGAACCGCCGGCAAATCTGGAAAAATTCTTATCTGGATAGCCCGGATGTTTCATGAATTGCAGCATGCCTATGTTTGTTGACATTACAATTGAAGCTCCCTGCAGCAAGCTGCAGTCCCGCTGAAGCGGGATTCGAAATGTAAGGAAGTGATTCCATTTTATTGTAGTTCGCTCGCTAACCCCGCAGCCCCGGCGACGGGATTTCCGCTCCGCTCCAACAAGCTACGGGGAATGCGCTCGCTGTAGCATTTTCGTAGCTCGCTGTAATCTTTATAAAAAGGTGAAGAGCGATGAGTCTGCCCCTACTGATTGCCAGCATTCTGGTGGGAATTCTGGTGACCTGTGTAGGTATTTACCGTGCTTACACGCAGGGCGAGTTCATGCCTCTGGTCCTGGGCATGCTAGTATTGATGAGTTGCGCAGCTAATTACCTCAAACGGCATACCAAAGAGGAAGACGGTGAAGATCGATCCACAGATGAGACGGCAAACGGTTAGACCGGAAGGACGCTCTTATCCGCGGTCGCAGTCACGCCGTGGCGTGATGAAATGTCCGGGCTAAGGTTTGCAAGCGGTGACCAGCATACGTTTGTTGAGAAGACCGTAATCATCGGCCTTTGGGTGAGAAACCAGAAGACCACCACAGTCGATTTGCTGGAAGCCGCTTTCAGTGAGCAGTGCTTCCAGTTCTTTAGGCTGGAACAAGCGAGCGAAGTAGGTGACGTCTCGGACGAGACCACGCCGCTTGCTCAGTACAATTTCTCGGACCAAGACCCCTTCTTTCAGTAGTTCTCGTTCTCGGCAGACCACCACATCCTCATTGGCCTCGTGCCAACTGCTAGGTTTGAACTGTTTGCGAGCATAGTCACTGTGGATCAAGTCAAGGAGTAACTTGCCGCCGGACCTAAGCAAACGGCAAATCTCCCGAAGGACTTTCAAGTTCTGGCTGTCCTCCTTGAAGTATCCGAATGAATTGCCCATGACCATTACCACATCGAAGCTGCCATCGGCCAAGCCAACCTCACTCGCATCGCCTCGACAAAAATGTACCGAGCAGCCTACTTTCGCGGCATCGTGGGAACCCACTCGCAACAGAACCTGCGAATAGTCCACCACCGTAATTTTCTTGTATCCACGTCCGTCCAATTCTATCGCATGGCGCCCTTGCCCACCGCAGAGATCAAGAATTCGATCGTCGGGGCTGAGATCCAGGGTAGCCTCAACCATATTAATCTCAGTAGCAGTAGTCTCTGGGCAGCACACAGTGCGGGCGTCGGTGACAAGGTAGGTCTCGTCAAAAATATGTTGCCACCAGGTAGGATCGTAGCCATCCATAACTACCTCTCGACTACCGAAATGGGGCTAATTAACTGGTAATATAAGGAAATTCTAGGTGCGAAAGATACAAATTCGAAATCCGAATATCGAAATTCGAAACAAATTCGAATTCCCAAAATCCGAATGACCGAAACAAGAGACATATTTTCTTGACTAGTTACGTTTTGAACATTTGAGAATTAGGATTTTGGATTTGTTTCGTGCTTCGTGCTTCGAATTTCGGATTTTTCATCCTTCCTGATCGGGACCCAAATTGGGGACTCGAAATTAGCGTCCCTTCAATAGACGCCTACGGCACCTTACTCCTTTGGATGGCAGCCGAAGGAGAAAAGCCCATCGCTGGCCATCAAAGCCGGTTGACCGGTCCAGGGGGCTGTCCTGGCAATGGCTTCCTCTTCAGCGGTGATATGGACGAAATCGTCCAACCTTCCCGCGCGCCACCACTCCGTCAGCTGCACAGCGTCAGCCCACAGGTTCTCGCAGTAGACTTGAAGTTGTTGCATCTGAGCCTCATTTATGAGACGCGGCCGCCAAGCGGTCTTGATGGGGCCCAGCAGATAGGTGTGCCCCATGGCCACGGCCTGCTCATTCACTTCCTGGCGAATTTCCTCGAGTATGCTGTACTGCACTCGACAAATGGCTGTATTGATTTGCGCAGCCACTTCGCCCCCGGGTGTGGTTCCTGACAGCAGAGCAAGCGCCTGGGTTCCCCCTCCAGCCCCTACATTAGTAGGAATACCGCCAAAACGTCCAAGAAAACCGATCAGCCCCGCATCTGTGATGAGGCAGCGAAAATCCGTCTGCCACCTCTGTAATCCTACCCTTTGCTCCTCGCTGAAAAGCCAGGGGGAGTCTTCCGCCCACAGATGGAGCGGTACCAGTTCCTGCACAATATAATTGCCGGCCGTGAGAGCCTCCTCCAGATCTGCATCCGGGTCTTCACTCTTGAAGCCGATAAAGATCCCTTCGCCCGAATAGCCTTGTACGGGCTTGAGCACGAGCCGATCCCAATTCTCCCTGGTCCATGTCACCAAATCCTTTATGACTTCACCCTCGGGTCCGGTGGCATCTCTCTCATACAACTGCCTAGTCCAGGGGGTTCTTTGAACTGTGGTCTCACTCAACTGCTTACGAAGGGAACCGGTAACTGCTTCAAATACCCCTTTGCCTCCTGCAGGCTCCATACCGCGGGGGTTCACCACCAGATCATCCTTGATGGCTTGACGCAGGGCCGTGAGTGGTTCATCTTTTTCCATCTTTATAAGCACGTCATTGTTAAAATCCATAAAGATCAAGGTTACCTGGACGCCCCGGTGGTGCAAAGATCCCTGATGATAGTCTAGCTCCTGCGGGGCGGCCAGTGCTGCCGTTACGTCATCGATGTTATCTAGATATTGGACAAAATTCCGGTTTTCAACAACTGTATCCAGGGTATCCGGTTCAGCCACCAGAACGATGTGAGCTGCTTTGTTTCCGTGGCGTTGCTTATGGGCTCGAAGCAAGGTGGCGGCAAAAGCAGGTACCGGATTCAAATACTCATGGTCAAAATCAAGACTAATATCCAAGCCCACATGAGGCCGCAGCAGATGCCAAGCTAGCTTACCCAACTCCTGGGTGATTCGTTGATATTCCCAACCACCAGGACTACCGAGATTCCACTCCGAGTGATAACCCAAAAAATCTTCCACAGATACCTCCCTAGTCAGTGTCCATCCGGAAATCAAAGATTTTTGGATGGAGCTGTCAGTCATCAGGGTTCAGCCGTCAGTCTAACTCCCTGATCTTAAATGTTTTTTGCTGAAAGCTGATCGCTGATCGCGCTCATCCGGAAATACCCTTCCCCTCCCCTGGCGGGAGGGGATAAAGGGGAGGGGGAATTGGTAAATAGCTGAATATAAATTATTTTTCCACCCCCACCCTCACCCTCCCCCGTCAAGGGGGAGGAAATTTGTGGGTTTCCTAATGAGCACTAGTTAGTGCAATAAGCGTTGATTTAAGAGGTTAATTGAAGCCACCTACCTCTGGGCTACCATCCTCTGCTAGGTTTTCAAATCTCCAAGCAGCAAGATGAAACGGTATCTCGCCCCCCTCCAATAGAAGCCGGTGAAAACGTTGCCAGCCAAACGTGGGGAGAAAACGTTGCCGCAGCTCCACAATCTCGTACTTGCCCAGGCTGTAGCACAGCTGGTAGCCAGGATTCAACCTAAATCGTTCCACTTGAGCTATTGCTTCGTCCGCTGCGAAACCCACTGAAACAAGGAGCTCTGCGGCCTTATCCGTGGTAAAGCGCTGCATGGCCAGACCGGAGTCTATCAAACAGCGAGCTGCCCGCCAAAGTCTTCTCTTGCAATCCACCAGGAGTTCCAACTCGTCCTTTACATGCCCGAATTCGGCAAGAATAGACTCAGCATAGTAGGCCCACCCTTCATAGAAAAGGGGCGATTCAATCTGACGCCGCACAGGGTTTTCCAGGTGTCGACGGATGCTGTCCAATAAATGATGTCCAGGGTAGGTTTCGTGTGCAGAAAGAAACCTGAACTCACGGTGCAACCTCTGCCTGCGGAGTACGTCCATTTGTGAATTGCCGCCTGGATTACCAGCGGTAATATAGAAGCAGGCCTGCTCACCAGGGTCAATGGTCAACGGCGCGCTGTATGAGGCACCACTTCTCACCGAACGCAAATAGGTTGGTGTTTCGCTGAGCACTACCTCCTGGTCCAGATGGCCATCTAGCAGTTTGAGGTTTCGGCAAAGATTACGAAGACTTTCTATTTCGTCACCGTAGAGTCGAAAAAGATCCAATTCTTCCCCTGTGCCAGGCAGGTAGTTCTCATAAAGCTGTTGCCAATCCTGGCTGGGATCGATGCTTCGACGCAGTCGGTCCATTTCTTTTTGGCTATCCTGCCATTCCATCTCAGCAACGGCAAAAATTTCCTCCAAGGTCCTGCTGCAGCCGAAATGGCGCTGAACAAGTTCTTTAACCGAAATCGATTGAACCGTCGCTGCAGGTGTCGGTCCAATTTCTCGCAGTCTTTGGGCAAAGGCAGCAAGCGCATGCTGGGCCTCACTGCACGCTCGTACTAGTTGTCTCCGGTGGCTATCCCTTTTCACCTCTCGAAGAAGTTCTTCAAGGTACTCTTGCGCATCCTCAACCATTGCCAATGTAGCCCGATAGTAGGGCCCGGGGATAGTGCTCAAATTCTTGCCCGCTTGCCTCAGCAAACCGTTCAGACCAGTAAGCCTTTCAGCAGTGCGATCGAAACGCTCTTGTCCGTCGGCGGCAGGCTTGTTCACGGCATGATCCACCCCAATACAACCGACTTTGAGATAAATGAGAGGATTATGACGCCAGGATTGGACCTCTTCCAACTCAATGAGCACGCCGGCCATGTTGTGCAGCAGAAACTGCCGATCAATTTCCTCTTCGAAATCCTGGGCCGCTCGTTGTTTTTGCAGTTGGTTCTGCAGGTCACACACGGACGCCACCACCGCTCCAATTGCTTCCTGGCTCAATTCGTCCATGCGGTCCAAAAACTGTAGCGCTTCTTGGACACGGGGCAGAAAGTGGAATTCATCACTGGCGCACATTACCGGAAAGGCTCTGGCGAGTAAGGAGAAGTACTCTTGAGCTATTCTACCTATCTCATTTGCGGGTCGCTCGGTCACTATTGTGATATCCCAGGCAGGCTAAATGCCTAAAGTGAACTAAAATGAGCTAAATTGTCTAAATTAATAAATCCGCAATCCGAAATCTGAAATTCATTAATTCCTAAATCTATCCCAGATTGAGGTCTGAGGGTACCTCCCAGTCGTCGCCGAGAAACAGCGGGAGCTCAGCGATGCAGATCGGACCCACCCTTACCTTCCATCCCGTCTGCCTCGCCAGTGGCTCCTGTAACGAGGAGGCGAATCCGGGCAGGACCATCTCTCGCTTCGCCTTAGCTTGGTTCAACGGTAATTTTTCCAGGAGGGCAACTATCTTGTCTACTTTCAATGACTGGTAAATCATGGCCATGTCAACGGTATCTCCGCGGCAATCAACGAAGAGTAGCCAAAAGGGACTAAGGGTGTAGGCCATAATGGAGGTAAGTACTTCTTGGGTAAACTCGCTGTTGCCTGAAACGATCAGCAGGCTACGTTCGTTCGCCTGGTTAATCTCCGTCAGCCCTGTAGGGGCTGGGCGTGGTAGCTCCAGGGCAGGTACTTGGGGAAGAAATTGGTCGGCAGTCATGGCCAGATAGAAAGCCCGTATTTGGTTGCCGTTTAGAGAGGGGCAGTTCTCCGGGGTCCGGGTTCCGTTTTTCATTTGTTTTACGAAAGCAGCACAAGAAGCCTCTCCGCACTCTTCACAGTCAGTTCTCGGGAGATATTGGAGAAAATCGATTTTATTCAGGTAAAGGTCAGCTGTAATCATGGATTCACTGGGGTTAATCTGGCGTGACGTAGGCTGATTCACTGAAAGGAGGAAAAGGCACGCTAGATTATAGGGAAGGGATATGAGCAATAACTGCCGGGAGTGCCTTCAGGCGGAGTTAGACTACGCTTCCTGGTAGTGACGGACAAAGTTATCGAGCCTGAAAACATCCGACCGACTGAGTTCGATCCACTTCAACCCCACGCCTTGATCGCCACAAGATTCGTGCTTTGGGCATATCCAGACGACTTCAGCCCGGGAAACAACCGAGCCATGATATTGGGGTAGATGAACGTTGATTTGCACCCGATCACCCACGTGCATACTTTCACCGGTGTGAACAAAAACTCCAACAGGGCTAATATTTTTGGCCTTTCCTCTGGCACCACCACGATCGCCTATCAGACAGTATTGTGTATTGATGCTTGCGCGCGGAAACCGTCTTTCTTCTTTCATAGGGAGCTGCTCCAGAGTGTTCTATTTGTCAATCCTATATCACAAAAGCAAGGAATTGTATAGTAAGATTAGTCACTCCCACGTGGTCAATGGCCATGCGGTAGTCTGCTGGAGTGATGGAGTAACGGAGCATTGCAAAATATCAAATTTCAAACTAAATTTTAGGGTTTCAGGTGTCGGGTGTCAGGTGTCAGGGAAGAAAAACAAAACAACTGAAACCTGAACACTGAAACCTGAAATCTCTTCTACCGGCAAAGCCCTTGAACTCTGACCCCCGCAAGCGGGATCGTGGACTGGCCCTGAGGACCAGGTTTTCGATGTTGAATAAATGGGATAACTCCTGACAAGGTAAGGCTGTGTCTTGACGATTGTTTATGCTAAAATATCGCGGTCTTTTCCCCCCTGACTTAGTCCTGGAGGTAACGTATGAAGGTTAGGAAGTTGGTCATTGTTGGTGGTGTGGCCGGAGGTGCTTCTGCCGCAGCCAAGGCGAGGCGCTGTAGCGAGGAAGTGGAAATCATTATGTACGAAAAGGGGCCTGATATCTCTTACGCTAATTGTGGCCTCCCCTACTATCTCTCCGGCGTTATCGAGAAGCGGGAAGATTTGCTCATCACCACTGCCGAGTTCTTCCGCCGTCGCTTCCAGGTGGATGCCCGCACCAGTAGCGAGGTCATTCAGATTGACCGCGATAGCAAAAAAGTAATTGTGAAGAATCTCAATACTGGGCAGGTGGAAGAAGAATCATATGATCGTTTGATCTTGGCCCCCGGCTCTCACCCCATCGTACCGCCGATACCCGGTATGGACCTTCCCTTCGTTTTTTCCTTGAAAACCCTTGAAGATACCGACCGCATATTCAGCTACCTCCAAAACAAGAATCCTCGCAGGGCAGTGGTAGTGGGCGGCGGCCTTATAGGTATTGAAGCTGTCGAGAATCTTGCTCTAAAAGGACTCGAAACCACCGTAGTGGAACTTGCCCCGCAGGTACTCACCTTCTTGGATTGGGAAATGGCTGAAAAGGTCCGCTGGCACATGCATCAAAAAGGCATAAACCTCTGTCTTTCAGAAGGTTTACAGTCAGTAGAGGAGGAGAACGGCCAAGGGTTAGTGCGAACCGACAAAGGTGGAGAAATCCCCGCTGACCTGGTTCTGGTGGCGATTGGTGTCAGGCCCAACGTTGATCTTGCCCAGAATGCGGACCTGGAACTCGGTGTCACCGGCGGGATCAAGGTCAACGAGTTCATGCAGACCAGTGACCCTGATATCTTTGCTGCCGGCGACTGTATAGAAACCATAAACGTAGTGACCGGCAAGCCAGTACTCACGCCCATGGGCTCAGCGGCAAACAAAGAAGGACGCGCCGCCGGGGCCAACGCCCTTGGTCGCCGCATTGCAGTCCATGGTTTTACCGGTACCATCATCGTCAAGGTCTTCGACCTGACCGTGGCAAAGACCGGCTTATCTGAAAGGGAAGCGATAGCGGCAGGCTACTCACCTCTTGTCCTTTATGTGCAACCCGGCCACCACGCCGGCTACTATCCAGGATCCAAGCCCCTCCATCTTAAAACGGTGACCGAACGAGAGAGCGGTAGACTCCTTGGGGCCCAGGTTATTGGGGAGGAGGGAGTGGACAAGCGTGTAGACGTTTTCGCCACCGCCATCTACCATCAAATGCGCTTGGAGGATCTCCTCCAACTTGATCTGGCCTATGCCCCTCCCTACTCAGCGGCCCGGGATCCAGTGATAATTGCCGGGGCGGTGGGCCAGAATTATTATCAAGGTGACTGGGATCCCATCAGCCCCCACGAACTCAAAGCGAAAATAGATGCGGGAGAATCCATTGTGCTGGTGGATGTCCGCACCAGATTGGAACTGCAAGAAAGAGGACCCTTGCCAGGCGCCCTCCATATCCCCATAGATCTTCTGCGAAGGCAGTTGCAGAAACTGGATCCCGATAAAGAAACCATTTTGTATTGTGCCCAAGGACTCCGCTCCTACTTAGGCAACCGAATCCTGGCCATGCGTGGCTTCAAACGTGTCCGGACTCTCTCAGGGGGCATGGACAACTGGATGTATGAAGGGGAATCGGCCGCTGCCCAGTCGGCTGATTGATGGGTAACCCCCAACATCTGGAGAGGCTACGATGGTTTAACCCTCATGCGCATGGAATTCTTTGACTTTTTCCACTTGATTTTTCCCAAAGCCATATATTAAATTTGCGATTGATAATCGCCGGTTTCTCAAAGTGGGTCGATCTCGCTTCAAAGGATTGCTTCCTGGGCCAAAGCGGCGACCGGAAGTCTGGGACGTTATGGGTTAATCTTGAAAAAGGAGGTCAACGTTTTGGCAAACGGTACTGTAAAGTGGTTTAATGACAGGAAAGGCTTTGGATTTATCCAGCAGGAAAATGGTGAGGACATATTCGTTCACTACTCTTCTATCAACATGTCTGGCTACAAATCTCTCGCAGAAGGCGAGCCGGTGACCTTTGAGGTGGAAGAGGGCGACCGGGGGCCTGTGGCCAAGAACGTTCAAAAACTCTAATTCGGATCAGAAAAAGCTATAAACAAACTCATAATGGGCATCTTGTCTTGGATAGACTGGATGCCCTTCTCCTTTTTTAAGTAGATATTATACTGCGGAGAAGGTAACGTTCAGGAGGATAAAGGGATCTTGGCTCGGAGGTGAAATGATGCATAAACAATGGGCGTGGGGTAGCATATTTATCTGGTTAGCCCTTACCGTTACTGGCTGCGCCGCTGTGGAGGTTTATTCAAGCAGCCCAGTAGTGCAAAAGATGAGCAATGACTATTTCAATGTCGAGCTTGAACCCCAACATCAAGAAGGCCAGAACTTTTTTACCTCTTTTCGTTTTGTCCTCACTAATAAAACTAAGAAAGACTTACATGTTGACTGGGAAAACACCTTTTACCTTTTGAATGGCCGCAGAAGTGGCCGCTTCCTCTGGGAAGGTGTTGACTGGGAGGCGTTGAAGAAAATAAGAAATCAGCCTCTCGTCCCGGTCGCCGCAGGTGATACGGTTACAGCAGTGGTCTTTCCTAAAAGCTTGGCTGGCAGATCGAACATTGGGGCAACTACAGGTCTTAGGTACACGAGAGGCCCACTCCCAGCCGGGGAAAACGGCATGTTTCTCGTAGTCAAGCAGAATGGGAGAGAAATACGGGAAAAAATTGTCGTCAAGATAGAAGCTCAAAAGGGTTGAATATACCCTAACGTTGCAAACCTCCACCGGCCAAAAGCGCTATGCTCGCGCCAGAGTCCCGCCCTTGGCGGGACGACCGGTGCTGAGCTGTTGACAAATACACCAAGTTTGAGTAGCCTACGTTGCCTTGATAGCCTATGTCTCTGCTGAGATAGCAGCACCACATACACGAAATTTGCATTTTTGAAGGTCCATATTGCAGATATGAAGCGAAAACTCACCATCAATATTGGCAAGCTCTTCGGCATTCTGCTGTACGTGCTGGCTGTAAATCAAAGGCGGCTCGTCATTCGCAATCTGCGTTTTTGTTATTCTGAGTGGAGCGACGATCAGATTAAAAAGCTCGCCAGACGTGTTTTTAAGAACTTCGGGATCACCTTTATTGAAGTGTGTCAATCCGCATTCATGTCTTGGGATTCACTCTCAAGTAGATATAGAGTGATTGGTGAGGAAATTCTCATAAATGCTCTGAAGGCTAACAAGGGTATACTGATCGTTACAGGCCACCTAGGAAACTGGGAAGTTGCCCAGCATTATATGCATAACTTCGAAAAGCCTTTCTCTGTGGTTGCCACCAGGATGAAGCAGGCTTGGGCGAATCGGTTGTTGGATCATTTGCGCTCCCGTTTTGGCAATACTGTCATCGATAAGAAAGGCGGGTTGCCGAACATAATGCAAGCCCTTCGCAGAGGGGAAACAGTTGCCTTGCTGATAGACCAAAGCAGACGCAAACAAGGGATTGAAGTTACCTTCTTCGGCCATGAGGCAACTGCGACCCCTGCCGCTGCCCTGCTGGCTATGCGATGCAAAAGTACGGTTTTACCAATGTTTTGTGTCCGTGATCCTGACGGCCAGCTGACCATTCATGTAAAACCACCACTGGAAACGATAAGGACAGGAGACTTGCGGAGCGATCTACAGACCAACACCCAAATTATGATGAATGCGGTGGAAGAGATGGTCAGGGAATATCCAGATCAGTGGTTTTGGACTCTAAAACCGTGGAAGGTCGCCTACCCGCATCTCTATTGGGATTGGGAGGAGCGACGACGACAACGCAAAAAAAGAAAGAAACGACGCGCCGCATCGTCAAAGACGAACTCAGCCGTCACTCCCCGGTAGCGCGGGAACGTTCTGCTCTTTCCCGGGCCACGTCTTTTTGCAAAAATTCGCACTCCTCGCGCTCGAACTCCCAGCAGCATTTCGGCTTGATCTCATAAATGGCGCAGAAAAATTTGGCGGTAGAGAAGTATTCGAAGAGAAAAGGACAGAAACGCTGATACTCGCAGCCGTCACCCCGAAAATATACGTACCAGAGGCTAGGAAGTTTAGAACTTCCGCTGAAATCAGGAAACCCCCCTCGTATCTCACAGCACCCCCCACAGTATGCACACCAGATCATTTGAGGTAGAGGTTCCTGCGGATGGTCTAGCAGCCTCATGGTGGATATCTCACCATGATTGTTGAGATTTTTCAGGTCTTGCCGAATGGAGAGGAATATCTCCGCCCAGCTCAACAGATGCTCCGCCGAGATCTTTGCCAAGCTCTCCTCGGAAAAATCAGCAAAGCCGGGCTCTCTGCTGAACTCTTCAACGTTAAGTTTTTGCAGCTTGCTTAAAGGAAAATAGGGATCAGACAGCCCCTTTATAACCAACTCACGCTCTCGGGCTTGCTGATAACAGGATGTCAGCGAGTCAAGCGCTTCATGCCAACGACTCAGGATCTTCGGATCAGATTGCCCCAGGAGCTCCAGTTCTCGTTGTCGCCGATTGAGGTCACAAAAAGCGATGAATCGTCTGAGGAAAGAAGATGCGGATATTGCTCGAACTTTGATCATGGCGCGAATGGCTTTATCAGGAGAGACGGGCAGAATGGCCACGCTTCTGACTTGTGTCTTCTCAAGCTCAACACTCCGCGCTATGCGGTTCCGGAAAGTTCATGTCGTTGCAGAAACCGCTGCCAACGTTTGTCAGTCCAGTCTTGCAGATAATCTATTTGCTCAGGGGTGATGTGCTTAAAACGTCCCTGTAATTGCAGGTATTGGCTGACTGGCTTTTTCTTGCCGCTACGGGCCATGCTGCGGCTGCGTCCAGTTAGGCGCAAAACACCGTTTTCAATCTCGAGAAGGACCCACATGGCAGTGTCCACCGCCAATTTTCCCAGTTTGACCAAATCATCGGTGGGATACCCCCACCCAGGAGGGCAGGGAATGTTTATATGCATGAAGCGGGTGCCTTGGATGTTCTTGGCTTTCACAACCTTGTCATACAAATCCAGTGGATATGCTGGCGAGGCTGAAGCCATGTAGGGGATTCCGTGGGCTTCCATGATGGCCAGGATGTCCTTTTTGTGCTCGAACTTGGTTCCCGGAGTGGTGGTGGTGAATGCACCCATAGGTGTGGCGCTTGACCGCTGAGTGCCAGTGTTCATATAGCCTTCATTATCGTAACAGATGTAGAGAAAGTCGGTATTTCTTTCCGCAGCAGCGCTGAGAGCCTGAATACCGATGTCGAAAGTGCCGCCGTCGCCGGCTATTCCCACCACAGTGTAATCGGTCTTGCCCAACGCTTTCAGACCAGCGGCGATGCCGGTAGCCGAAGCCGCAGTAGTGGCGAAGGCGGTGTTGATGTTGGTAAGCCGGACTGAGGTGGACGGATAGAGTCCATGGAGTACGGTCAGACAGCAAGCCGGTATGGTCAGAATGGTTTTTTCACCCAAAGCCTTTAGAATGTGACGATAAGCCAGGGACAAACCGCATCCAGAACATGCCCTGGTTCCGGGCAGCATGTATTCTTCCTCTGGAAGTTGCATCACCTTGGTGGTCATGTTCTTATGCCTTCTAGCTTTTACAGTTTACTCATTATACTGTTCTAGGGGATGGCACTCTTATCTCCCCAAAGAAATCCGAAATTCGAATATCGAAATCCGAAACAAATTCGAATTTCCAAAATCCGAATGACTGAAACAAAAAGACATATTTTTTGACTAGTTACGTTTTGAACATTTGAGAATTAGGATTTTGGATTTGTTTCGTGCTTCGTGCTTCGGATTTAGAATTTAAAAGTGATAGTCCGGCTTTATCCCACTCCCTGCAGCGTCACTATATTCCTAACTCTCGAAGCCCGGTCGGACTAGACAGCTACTCCTATCCACTGAGGGGTGCGAACTTGACCTTTCTGCTCCACGGATTTTATGGTGGCAGCTTCCAGGTCAGCGGCGGCGACACTCTTGCCGCCCAGACCCACAATGTAATTCGTGATCGTGGGTCGCAGTCCGCCTTCGAAAAGAGCCGCCTTGGTCTCGGTGCAAGTGGCGCCTTCGTTGCCGTAACTAATATTCTTGTCAAAAATCACCACGTGTTTCGCATCTGACAGCGCTTGGCGAAGTGTCGCCGCCGGGAAAGGCCGGAAAATTCGCAGGGCCACCGCTCCAGCCTTCCAGCCCTTCTCCCTGAGCGCATCAACAGCAAGGGAAGCCTCGTTGGCGAGGGAACCCATGGTGAGCAGAATAGTATCTGCCCCTTCAGTCCGATACTCCCACAGTAAACATTCATAGCTTCGGCCGAAAACCTCCCCAAACTCGCGGCCCACGTTAAGGATAACATCCCCTGCGGACTCGAGGGTTTCTTGCAGACGCATGCGAAATCCCATGTAACTGGGACAGGACACACCCTGGGCATTAGCCCGCGGGTCCGCCAGCATCACGGGGTTGATATTTATGGGATCCGGCCCGTCCACCTGCAAGTGGGGCACGTATGGCGGCAGGAATGCATCCACTTGCTTCTGGTCCGGTATCTCCACCGGCATGACCGTGTGTGACAGCACGAACCCGTCGAAGCAGACCATCATGGGGACGTGGAGCTGCTCGCAGATCTTATATGCCATGATAATGCTGTCCATAATCTCTTGATTATCCCGGCAGTAGACCTGCATCCAGCCGGTGTCACGTTGGGAGATGGAGTCCTGCATGTCATTGAAAATTGTCCAAGGCGCGCCAAGTCCTCGGTTAGCAAGAGCCATGACAATTGGCAGCCTTGCTCCTGCGGCCCAATGCAGTTGCTCATGCATATAGGCCAGACCATTCGCCGCCGTAGCAGTGAAGACTCGCGCTCCTACAGTTGAGGCGGAAATACACACGGTCAGAGCACTATGTTCGCTTTCAACCCGAATAAACTCTGCTTCCAATTCTCCTGACTCCACATACTTGATCAGGGTCTCTGGGATTTTTGACTGTGGGGTTATGGGGTAGGCAGCAATGACCTGTACCCGACAAAGCTTGGCCCCCATTGCAGCTGTCTCATTACCATTGATAATTTGCACTTTGCTCATATCTGTTCCCCACCATGCTGGGCTTGGATGGCAATCGCCGCTATTTCAGTTGTCCTCCCCTACTCAA
>Ga0210128_1000061_pt1 | contig 13950 bp, 12 predicted proteins | sample Tolay_CordB_D2_FD_185579 | JGI IMG/M metagenome (GOLD analysis project Ga0210128, IMG submission 185579) | Wetland microbial communities from the San Francisco Bay, California, USA, that impact long-term carbon sequestration - Tolay_CordB_D2... | ecosystem: Environmental > Aquatic > Marine >... | reverse complement strand
TATATCATATTGCAGTAACTGTCAAGAAAAATTGAACTATTTGAGGGAGTGGCCCGTTTAATCACATGCCGCTGGTCGAGTTTCCGGTCTGCCCTTAACGGCCTTAAAGGGTTGGGTATTGCTGCAAAATAAGAAAAGACTGTTGGATTTGGTGAACAGGGAGCCATGTCCCCGCGTCAACAAACCAAGGAATTGTTGCATTTTCCTTTCTGACCCTAAGCCATAAGCACTCGTGATTAAGGGATTGAAAATGAGTTTTCCCTCTATTATTGCTCAATCAATATGAGTATTAGTCTATCGCATTCACCGCACACCTGCGCTAGGGAGACGTAAGTAGTAGATAATTTCAAACTCCCTTTGATCTCGGCATCGATCTTGCTTTCAACACACTGCTGACACTTCAAGATGTTTGCATTGGCAATCTTTCTGTTTTTGGAAGAAAAGGAGGGGCACCATGGCGGAAAAGATCATGGTTGTTGATGACGAAAAGGAAATAAGGGAGCTGCTCAGCATCTATTTAGCTGAAGATGGTTATGATGTAATTTCAGCCGCAAGTGGAGAGGAAGCCATAGATTTGGCACAGAACGAGGAGCCGCAGGTCATTCTCATGGACGTTAAGATGCCCGGAATTGATGGAGTAGAAACGTGTAAGAGGCTGAAAGGGGCAGAAAGAACTAAGTCAATCCCGGTTATTATGGTAACCGCATATCAGGATAGAGATGTGGAAGCCTATCTTGAAGGAGCTGACGACTTTGTTAACAAGCCGTTCGACAGAACAGAAATAACTTTTAGGGTAAGATCCATGCTCAGAATCCGTCACCTCAACGATGAATTGGAGAGAGCTATGGCTTACATAGAGGAGTTGGATAGAAATCTCCCGAAGCGTTGACACCAGGTCAATTGACCCAGATAATTTTAGAACGACTCTCTTCCATTTGACCTCCGCGCCTCAAGTGGCGACAAAGTATAGCTTATCAGGTGGAGAGTTCGGACCTGAATTGTATCCTCCCCCGCCTGGACTTCAACCCCCACCTTCCTTGCCAGGTCGTTTTCAAGTCTTATATTAAATAAATACTGAGAATCATCTCTAGCCCGCATATTTCATGAATTGCTGTCGCGAGACCACGAAACTGGGAACCCGCTTGCGGGACTGAGCGGAGCGCAGCGAGCGCGAAGAGGATGGGCGTGCCACCTGGCAACCGTCCCGCGGTACCGCGGGATTGGTTTCCGTACCTGAACGGTACGTCGCAGGGGCCGCCTGTCCTGAGCGAAGTCGAAGGAACACCCGAGGACGCCAGGCTTCCGGCTCGGAGAGCCTACAGCTCGGAGAGAAGGACGGCCATATCCGTGGTCGCAGCAAGTGATTCATGAAATATGCGGGCTAAATAAGGAGCACGATAAGTGGAAGAAATCTCGCCTCGCCAGAACTCTGCCAGTGCTACTGAATTAGAAGTAACATCGCTTAGATCACAAATAGGCCCCATTCTTTTCTTGGCCGGGATTTTCTTCTTGAATTTTTTGGGCAGAATAATCCTTGCCCCTCTGCTGCCTACCATTGAAAAAGACCTAGGCCTGGATCACGCTGGAGCAGGTTCACTCTTCCTCTTGATATCATCGGGATATTTCGTATCTCTTCTGGGATCCGGATTTGTAGCCTCGCGACTCATGCACAAACGGACAATAATTGTCTCGGCCACCGCTATTGGCCTTGCTCTCCTTGTAATCTCTTCCAGCAACAGCCTGCTGGGGATTAGCACGGGCCTGGTATTACTGGGGTTGGCAGCAGGGCTGTATCTGCCCTCTGGGATCTCCACCTTGACGTCGTTAATCAGTCCTGGTCAGTGGGGGAAAGCACTAGCCATCCACGAACTGGCTCCAAATTTAGCCTTCGTTGCGGCCCCTTTAATATCTGAGTTTCTGCTGCAATGGTTTTCCTGGCGAGGAATTCTGGCCGTAATGGGTATAGCGTCAATGGTGGCAGGGATGACCTTCGGTCGGTTTGGCACGGGTGGCAAGTTCCCAGTAGATGCCCCCAGCGTTACCTCTGTCCGAACCATTTTGGCCAAACCAGCTTTTTGGATCATGACCATCCTTTTTAGCTTAGCCATCACCGGCAGTTTGGGTGTATACGCCATGCTGCCTCTCTACCTGGTAACTGAGCGCTCTATGGACCAATACTGGGCCAACACTCTGGTAGCTGTTTCGCGCGTATCAGGGCTTGGCATGGCATTTCTTGCTGGCTGGGCAACAGATCGTTTCGGTGCCAGGAAAATTATGGCAGCTGTATTTCTGCTCACCGGTACTATGACGTTCCTGTTGGGTGTAACAAAGGGTTACTGGTTGGTACTCATTGTGTTCGCCCAGCCAATGCTGGCAGTCTGTTTTTTCCCAGCAGGATTTGCTGCCCTGTCCTGCATAGGACCTTCAAGTTCCCGAAACGTGGCTGTTTCACTCACGATTCCCCTTGCCTTTCTCATAGGGGCTGGAGCAATCCCAGCCGGCCTCGGTATAATGGCTGATACTGTTTCCTTTGCTTTTGGTTTCGCTCTGGTGGGGGTATTTATCCTTATGGGCTTCCTGTTATCCCTCACCCTGCAATTACCCGCAGAAAATGAATGCCCAACCACATTTTTCCAAGAGCAGAGGTAATGTGGTCCGATTTCTTGAGCTCAGATGGAAAAATCCCTGCTCAGCATGGGACTGCGCTTCCGGGGAATCTTTTACGAGGACCGCCAGTACTTTCGGGACATAATATCTGTGTACTTAGCCCGGATAATTCATGAATTGGTGTTGCGAGACTGTGAAGATGGACGTACCACCGGGCAACCGCAGGGGCTTGAATCCGAGGCGTACTTGAACAGTACGTCGCAGGGTTCGAGGCCCGAGGACGCCTGGAAGGGCGTTCATATCCACAGTCGGAGTAGCTAATTCATGAATTATCCGGGCTAGGAACAATGGGGCGAAAGGCCATCTCGTTGTTTTTTGTTTTTATATGTTTCAGCTGAAATGTTCATACTGGCATGATGTTTGTATGTAGAACTCCATACCGAAACTCAATCTATCTTATTAAGCATTCTACGAACAATTGCGAAAGGGATTAACGAAAAGTGGTCGCATATTCCATATATGTCGTAGATGACGACTCCGACATGAGGGAAGTGTTGAGCCTGGCCTTGGAGCCAAAATTTCAGGTGAAGGCTTTCTCCACAGCCGGGAGTGCAATTGAGGTAATCAAAGATGATCCTCCTGATTTGGTTCTGCTAGACATTGGGCTGCCGGACATGAGCGGTGTAGACGCTCTTCGCGAGATCAAGAAGCTCCATCCAGAAGCCCTGGTCATTATGGTCACCGCCTCCACCGACATAGACACCGCAATCTCCACCATGAAACTCGGGGCTTCCGACTACATGACCAAGCCCATTAATGTAGATGCCTTGGAGATTAGTGTTCGAAACGCCCTTGATAGAATCAGACTGCGGAAAGAAGTCCAGGCCCTCCAGGAGAAGTATCTTAAGGAAAATATCCCGTGCTTCGTTGGAGAAAGCAATGCCATCCAGGATGTAATGCAGTTTGTGGACAAGGTAGCCAAAGCTATCGACACTCCGGTCCTCATCCTCGGTGAAACCGGCACCGGCAAAGAATTGATAGCGAGCGCCATCCACTATAAAAGCCCCAACTTCAATGGGCCCTTTCTCACTTTGAACTGCTCTGCCATACCCAGGGACCTCATTGAGAGTGAGCTGTTTGGGTACGAGAAAGGAGCTTTTACCGGAGCACAGGCGGCTGGCAAAAAGGGGTTGGTGGAACAGGCTGCCGACGGCACCTTGTTCCTTGATGAGGTGGGCGACCTGAGCCTCGAAGCCCAGGCCAAGCTCCTCCGTTTCCTTGAAGAGGGGGAGTATTACAGGGTGGGGGGCACCAAAAAGCTCCGAATCCAAACCAGAGTGGTTTCAGCTACCAACAAAGATTTGGTTGCCATGATAGAAAAGGACCTGTTCAGACGGGATCTTTACTACAGGCTGGCGGTTATTAAAGTCGAGGTCCCCTCTCTCAACAATCGCCGTGACGATATCGTGCCCATTGCCAGGCACTTTCTTTCTGAATTCGGTAGTAAACACGGAAAATCTTTTACCGGTTTCTCTCTCGAGACCGAAGGTTATCTGAAAAACCACCAATGGCAAGGAAACATTCGCGAATTGAGAAACCTGGTGGAGAGGGGCATCCTCGTCGGCCCTGGACCCGAGCTAACCCCACAGGATCTTGGTCTGGAGGGAGGCTTTGAGGGTGTTTCCCCACAATCTGCTGAAGGTGACAGTGGAACTCCAACCCTGCCGGATGAAGGCCTTGATCTCCAGGCCTTAGAGGAACATTACTTGAGAGAAGCTCTAACGAAGGCGGGGGGCAACGAAACAAAAGCGGCAAAGCTTTTGAGAATGAGCTATTATTCCTTCCGTTATCGAAGAAAAAAACTCAAAGACCTCCAGGCCTAATTGCCTTCTCACCTCTGTTTATTGTCAAATCCGCATTCCCAAATCCCAAATCTCAAGCACCAAATTTCTGGGTGTCAGGTGTCAGGTGTCAGGGAGCAAAAGCGAAAGCACTGAAGCCTGACTACTAGAACCTTAGTTATTGTGATTTGCAATTCTCATCAACTTCGCCTTTCTTCAATCTGCCTTGTGCTTTCTCAAATTCGCAATTCGCAATTCGCAATTATCTCCTCCTGCCCCATGCTCTATGCTCTATGTCTTCCCAAATCTTCAATCCTCATTTCCCCGCTGGTTATCTAGCCAAGAAAGATTTGGTCATTTGGCCAAATTTTGCGATTTAACAAGAGCCTTTGGGAAATTTATATTACTACAACTATCTGATATAACTCTTATTTCAGTTTTTGTTCTCTTTTGGCATCGCTTCTGCAAAAGGGAGATAAACAAACAAAAACAGATAGCAAGATTTCAGATTCAGGGGGGGTAAGAAAATGAAAGCAATGATCAAAAGATGGTTAATAGCGAGCATGATTTTTTCCATTCCTTTGTTGTGGTCAGCCACCTCAATTGCTGCCGAAGTAAACAGCATTGATATTATCGACTACGGCTTGTACAAAACCACATTTGCCCACTGGCAGCAGGCACCCGACACTCATCGAGGTGAGATTCAGATAGTGGGTGGAAAAGAACTTATTAATCGCACTAAAATAATTCCCGCTAAGGGCGGTGCTGAATTCGGCATTCGCTACGTGGTAAATGGTCAGGATGAAGGTGGGCAGGTAGATCTACTTGTTAAGATTTCACATTCAGAACTGCAATCCAGCGATGAGTGGGTAACTTCAAGGCAGATCGGTACCCCTTCGTTTGATGGCTGGAAATTTGATTCGAGTTCAGAGGTAGTCCCCGGAAAACTGACTATTGAACTGTTTCACCAGGGGACAAAGTTAGCTGAGAAAACTTTTACTATCCACTAACGGCAATGCCAACAACTCCATCCCGGCCATCCGCCCCGATGGTAAAGCCGATAAGGAGTTGTTACCCCAGTAATCTCTGCCTCCCCTAGCTTTGTTAGATCGTATCTTGCAGGGCTAGCGGGAGGTACCTCCCCCCCATTTCCCCTATTCCCATCCTTGGTAATCCAACTGTTTCAAACCACTCGGCAAGATGCCAGTCTTTCTACGATTGTGGAATGCGGATTGCGGATTGGGAAATTCGAAATCCCCAATGACTTGCCTCCAACCTAAAGCGAAGCGCTCCTCCAACCTCCAACCGCATAGCTCCATGCCCCAAAAATATCCTAACTATCTGAAACCAAATAACATATAGGTGCACAGAACCTTTTGGCACGTTTCTTGATAATGATATTCAGCGAATCGGGCGCGGATGGCTGGAATCTTATCGTAGCACAGAATCCTTAGCTGACGTTCAAATCCTTACACTACAAGGCTAAGCGAGCCTGTCCCAGATCGGGAACTCAGGATTCCGCCTTCCACTAAGTATACAAAATACTACTTTCAGTTGCCGAAAAACGGTCTTGGTATTAAAAAATTTACTAGCTGAGATGTTCTTTAGTGAACAACATGACTGTCATGGACCCTCCCAGTAGCAAGGGTTCATACTTCGAGCAAGGGATGGAGCGCACATGCTAAACATCTACCGGGTCATCTCGTTGAGTCTACTAATGTCACTGTTTTTCGCGGCGCCTTTACTCTGTGTTCACCCTGTTTCTATCCAGCAGCAAAAAACACACGCACTGGCTACAAAGCGTCAGCAGGCCAAAAGGGTGAAAGTCGCTTGGCAAAAAACCTCTCACACCCCATACGTCACGCCTGCTGACAGGTTGGCGGGCTCCCTGCGCGAAGCCGAGTTCGTTGATGTGCAGGGCGAAGAATGGAATGAAGATGAACGGGAAAGTTGGGATGGTTTTGATGTAACTGGCGGAACCGATGGTGTGAAAACAGTATCTCATTCGTCTATCTATTAATTGTCAAGAAGAAAACCAAAGGATGTGAGATGAGTCACCGAGGGATAACCAAGAGCACGAGGGGATTTATCATGAGAACAGTCCTGAGCAGGGGCTATCTTTGCAGGAATCTGGGGTTTACCACTATTGAACTTATTGTCACTGTGGGAGTAATAGCGGCATTAGCCGCTGCTTCCGTTCCCGTATTCCGCAACTTCAGCCCTTCATACAATTCAAAACACGCGGCTCGTAACATTGTCTCGCACATGCAACTTGCCCGGGTCCACGCCATCAGAAACCGGGTTACTACGGTGGCGGTTTATTACCCGAAGAGTTTCCTGCCAGCTGACCAGGCAAACTCCTTCTTGATCTACGAGGATACCAATAAAGACTGGATTCAAGACCCCGGGGAAACCGTCATCTTTTCGAGAACCAAGATGCCGGCGAAAGTGAGCCTCGTTTCTGCCACTTTTACCTCAAATGGCTCAGGCGAACTCACGCAAACAACCAGCTGCGGTTTCGATAGCCAAGGGATCGCTGCCAGAAACGGCGCCGTTTATGTGATTGGAGACCTCAAGTTGCAGAATGACAACGGTCAAGAGCGAACCATAACGCTTCATGCATCTGGCAAGACCAAAATTTCACTACCCTAGGGAGAGCAGTCATGAATTCAGAGAAGCAGATGACAACTGATAATCACCAGATGAAGTCCTGGGGCAAACACAGCCAGTCTGGTTTCAGCATGGTGGAAGTGATGGTGGCAATCCTCCTTCTTACCGTTGGCTTACTGGCCCTGGCCAAAATGCAGACCCAGGCAGTGGCCAGCAACAATTATGGTAATCAATTGACTGAGGCCACCTTTCTGGCCCAGGACAAGCTGGAGGAGTTGCGGCTTTTAAATGAATGCTACCTGGCGGTGATCGCTAAACCCGAGCTCAGTTGGACAGCCGAAGACCAGGCTGTGGTCAACAACTACAACAGTCAACTGAGCGACAGCGTGGTCAACTGGATTGAGAATGATACTGACAGTGACGGTATTGATGATCAGTTCAGTTGGCAGCTGGCAACACCGGACCACACCAATGTGGACGGCGTCCTGGGTGTTCCCAACCCGATTGGTGTCGACGGCCTCGCAGCCTCAGCCGGTGGTTACATCAGGACCTGGTACGTGGCGGATAATAAGCCGCTCACCAAAGCCAAGAACCTCCGAGTGCGAATAACGTGGGGAAACGGCCGTGAGGTGACTCTCGATACCGTATTGTCGCAATAATTGAGGTGGATGATGAAGAGCAGAAAATTGCAGGCATGTCAACAAAGGAAACATCCGGAAGCAGCGCGGAGCTGTTTGAGCTGCCACCGGGGATTCACTCTGGTGGAGCTTATCGTGGTCATAGGCATCTTCAGTATTGTCATGGCAGCGATCTATTCGGTATTTGTCCGCTCCAACCGGGTCTATATCTCTCAGGAAGAAGTGGTCGCAGCGCAGCAGGAGGCTCGCTCCGCCCTCGAAATTCTCGGCCGAGAAATACGGATGGCAGGGTTAATCGCAGCCGACAATCAATCCGGCGGCTTTGACATGATTACCACGGCGGCCTGGGCAGCCAATCCAGATTCGGACATTGAAATAGCTACAGTGGATGTGGCTAACAGAACCACCACTTTGGCCTTCAAATCCGATCTGGACGACGACGGCAACACCGACGCGGTGCGATACGTTTACTATCACAGTGACCACATCACAGCCAGCCGCCAGAACACCCTTTACCGCGAAACCTTGACCTGGAGCGGTGGCACCTGGGCAGATCCCAGCGGAGTGGGTGAACAGCTTTTCCTTGAAAACATTCAGAGTCTGACCCTCACCTATCAAATGGCTGACGGTACCACCAACACCGCCCCAGCCAACCTTGAGGATATTCGAGGTGTGGTCATTAACCTAGTGGCGCAGACAGCCCATGCGGTTGAGCCTTACGAGGGGGGCAAGTTCGTTCGAACCCGGCAGCTTATTTCCAATATCCAGATTCGCAATTTGGGTCTTTCCTAGGAGTGGAGGAAGAAAAAGTGGAACATAAACGGATTAGCTCAAAGATCAAGAATCTCGGCCTCAAGCGCTTTCTAAGCCGAATGGTCGGTAATGACAGGGGAGTGGTTTTGGTTTTCGCCCTGGTGCTCATGCTGGTTCTAACCATCATCGGAAGTTCCGCCACCATGACCTCCCAGGTTGATCTCAAGATAAGTGGCAACACCAAAGTGATTCGAACCTCCTTTTACGTAGCTGACGGCGGCATCATGATGAGTCCGAAAGTAATCGGCCGAATCATTACTGACCGGGCCCTGCCCTTAGCTCCGGAAACCCCGCTCCTCGCCTATGATGACTATGCCGCGGTTGGCGATGATCCTGTCCTGTTGAAAAAGATCATGGGCTTTGCAATGGACAGCGCTTATCAAAGTGCCGACGACAGTACTACTGATATCTCAATGGCCCAGGGAACACTCGGGAATATGGCTATCGATATTACCCGTACGGCTACTCAGTACCTCTCCGGGGGTGGCGTTGAATTCGCCGCCGGCACCGAAGGAGTTGGCGTGGCTAGTGCCGCCAGCGCTGCCATCATATATAACCTCGCCAGCAGGGGAACGGTAGGTACCTCACCGAAAACCACCGAGTCCGACATAGTTGCACAGTACCGCAAAGTAGCCGGTGTGGCTGGAGGAAGGTAATCATGAAGCATCTGCGAACATACAGCTTCAGCATTCTTTTCATATTGTTATCCTTTTTGGCTGCAACCGGGGCTGAAGCGGCAAACAGTATGGCTCCCTACCTGTCAACTCCCATCTTCATGTCCAATGCGGTCCCCCCCAATGTCTTGATTATCTTCGACAATTCGGGGAGCATGAACCAAATGGCCTATTGGGAAGAGACGGTTGAACACAGTGAAGGTGACCCGTGGTGGGATGTTGATGTCGTACCTACCACCCCATACGATCCGGCTCGGAACTACTACGGCTACTTTGTGGCCGGCACGCCGGCCAATCGGGTTATGTACTCCTACACCAGTAACAAATTCGACCGGGACCCCAGCGGCGAGTGGGAGGGAAACTTTCTGAATTGGCTCACCATGCGCCGCGCTGATGTGGCCCGCAAGGTTCTGGTTGGCGGCCTGGCCACCTCGCGAACCGGCGGCGGCAACACTACCCTCATTGGCGAGGACCCGGTCCAGTCGGGACGGAGTTTCAAGTGTAAGCTGGGCTTTATGACCATGCTTTCATACACGCCTTTTAATGACTTCAACGACCGCTATGTAGGCGTTGATAACGGCTATCTCTACGTCAGTAAAGACCTGAATACCAGTCCCTTCGACAAATTCGACTACAAGTACACCGTCAAGGTTCAGCGGGATTCCACCTACCCTGATGAAGCTTTTGATTTCCACAACGGCAACATTGCCGGCGTCATGCAAAAGGTGGGTGACAAGGCTTATTGGGGGCTGGAATTCTTCCGCAGCGGCACTGGCAATGGCGAAAACGGTGGCTACATAAAAAATCGAGTCGGCCACCCAACCATCACCAGTCTCTATACCAACATCGAAAACGAGCCCATGCAGAACTGGACGCCTCTCGCCGAAAGTCTCTACGTGGCCATGCAATACTTCAAACAAGAGCCCATAGATGCCAGTTTGGCTTCCTTGTACAACCCTGGTTATCAGATCAACAGCACCTGGGACCCCTATGATCAAGACGGAGATTCAACTCATTGCGCCAAGAGCTTTGTGTTGATTTTTACCGATGGCACCCCCACCAAGGATATGATGGTTCCAGACCCACTGAAAACATACGACGGCGATACCCACGATCCCAACGCTCAGACTCCGAGCTACGTCGACGATGGCAGCGACTATCTGGACGACATCGCCCTCTATGCCAGGACCAATGATCTGAGAATTGATCTTGACGGCGACCAGAACCTGGAGGTCTTTGTGGTCTATGCCTTTGGAGAAGATCCCGCTGCTCGACGGTTGTTGAAAGACACCTCCAGAAATGGTGGTTTCATTGAAAAAAACGGCAACGGCCGCCCAGATCCGGCCACCGGCGCTGTGGTGGACGATGTGGACTACGCCACCCCGCCAAGCGACAGTAGTTGGTCTGAGTGGTGGGAAGACAAACGAACAAGTTCCGATGGGAGTGCACTACCTGACACCTACTTCGAGGCCCAAGACGGCTGGCAGCTGGAACTGGAGCTCATTAACGCCATCACCAAGATCCTGGAGCGGGCCAACTCAGGTACTGCAGTCTCGGTGCTGGCCACCTCAGGCGAGGGCGAAGGCGCCCTCTACCAGGCCTATTTCAAGCCGAAGTTTTCCACAGCCACCGAGGAAGTTCACTGGACCGGAAATTTGCAGGGACTTTGGATTGACGCTCTTGGCAACCTGCGGGAGGATTGGACCGCTGCCGGAAATTCCACCCCGGACGGCACACTTGACCTGGGGGTGGATCCCATAGTGACCTTCTTCTACGACGAAAACAGTGGTGAAACAACCTTTCAGCGACGTGCGGTGTCACTTGCAGATATCTACGGCAGCTCGTCTTCCCCTACCACGCACCCTCTCACCGAACTCAGCCCTCTGTGGGAGGCAGGTAGTGCTCTGGCCAGTCGTGATCTCAGCACCAAGCCCCGGAACATCTATACTTTTGTGGATAGCAACGATTCGGGGAATGTGGATGGTAATTGGCAAGTTGATTACAGCACCAATGGCGAGTTTATTTCGTTTAGCACATCCAACCAAGACATCTTGGCAGCTCATCTGGATCTGGCCAATGATCCTGCCACCGCAGAGGAAGATTTCTCTTACCTGGGTGCCACGAAGGGGGATCGGGTTGCCAACCTGATTAACTACCATCGCGGCATTGATTCTGGTTTTGTCACTACCACAAACTTAAGAAACCGCACGGTGGACTCCAAAATTTGGAGGCTGGGAGATATCGTCCACTCCACTCCCACTCCAATAGGCCGCCCGGTGGATAATTATGATCTCATCTACAGGGACGACACCTATGCGGATTTCTACCGACTCCACAAGAACAGAGAAACCGTGGTCTACACCGGCGCCAACGACGGCATGCTCCATGCCTTCCTGGCTGGGAAATTCAGTCCGGGCGCCCCGGTGACAGGTGACGGTGCCAGTTTCACCGTGGATCCGCTCAAGTATGGGACCCTGGGCCCGGGCGATGAAATCTGGGCTTATATCCCCCAGAGCCTGCTGCCCCATCTCAAGTGGCTGGCGGACCCCGGTTACATGGAAGGAAACCACGTCTACTATGTGGACCAGAAACCGAGAATCTTTGACGCCAGGATCTATGAGGGCGCCGCTACCTCCGGCCACCCACTCTATGACCTGTGGGATAACATGTCAGGCCCACAAAAGGCCGAGAGAGTGAACGGCTGGTGTACCGTGCTGGTGGGAGCAATGCGTTTTGGCGGCGGCAACATCACCGTAACCGGTGATTTCGACAACAACGGCACCACTGCTGATACCACCAAAACCTTTGCCAGCAGCTATTTCGCCATTGACATTACCGATCCTCTCAAGCCCATTTTGCTGTGGGAGCGAAGCTACAACGGTTTGGGATTTACCACCTCGTTTCCTGCGGTGTTGAAGGTTGAAGACAGAGTCATCAATGCTGGAACCCCTGATACGGTGGACGTCCAGGGGCAACACTGGTTCCTGCTCTTTGGCTCCGGGCCCACTGCTTATGACGGCACCAGCAGTCAAAACTCCAGTATCTTTCTGGTTGATATGGCCACCGGCAATCCAGAGCGAACCTTCACCGAGCTCACTGACTCCAGCGGCAACAACAACGGCACCACTCTTCCCGACGATGGCTTTATGGGCTCTCCGGTAAGTATTGACCTCACTGTGGACTATTCGGTCAACGTCTCTTACCTCGGTGAGGGCCATGAAAGTGGGGGGAGCTATGACGGCGGTCTCTACAGACTGCAGGTCCCAGTTACTGTCGGCACTGCCAATGGCGAGCCGGTTCTGCTCTACGACGTTGATCCGGACACCTGGACCCTAACCCACATGTTCGATGCTGACTACGCCATCACCGCCGCACCTGCTGCCGCAGTGGGCACAGCTGACTCCAACTACAGTCTCTGGCTTTACTTTGGCACCGGCCGTTACCTGGCCAATGCAGATAAGGCCGACACCACTCAGCAGTACCTCTATGGCATAAAAGATCCCTACTACAACTTCAAGCTGAATGCTGGACAACAAACCGCACTGCTCAATGCCGAACCACTAACCAAGGATGCGCTTTTTGATACCACAGGGGTAACGGTCTATACGGATGGCAGTATTGCAGGAACAGGCGAGGCCGCCACGTTCGGTGATCTCAAGATCAGGCAGGGCGACAATCTAACGTATGAAGTTGGCTGGTACAAGGAGTTGGACAATGGCGAGCGCATCGTTAGCAAGCCTTCGGTTCTAGGCGGCATCCTGTTGGCACCTTCTTTCGTGCCCAATAATGATATCTGCGGTTTCGGCGGCGACAGCTACCTGCATGCACTCTATTTTGAAACCGGCACCGCTTATGTCAAGAGCGTGGTCGGAACTGAGACAGAAGGAACCAAAGAAAAGGTGCTGGACAGGGTCGGCCTAGGCGTGGGTATTTCCTCCAGCCTCGGTATCCACGTGGGGCGGGAGCACGGCGCCAGAGGCTTTATCCAGCAAAGTACCGGGACCATTAACCAGATTGACCTGGCGCCAGCATTGAGTATCAAGAGCGGCTTTGTCAACTGGCGTGAAGTGAGATAGGAGGGGGATTATGCTATTGCGAAAGCTCTGCGCTGTTATCACTCTGAGCTTACTGTTTATCGTAGGCCAAGCTGAAATCGTAGTGGCCGGCCAACCTCCAGCCGGGAAGCAAGGACCAGAGGTTGTCACCGAGACCCTTCGAGTAATGGGCAAGGGCGTTGACCATATAGTCATTGGAGAACAACCCCTGTATGTGGTGCCGGAGATTACGAAAATCACCAGCTCTGGCGGCACAGCCATCGAGCTGGGTAGGCTTCGCACCCCTTGCTTGGCTGAAGTCACCTATAGCCGGTGGTTGCAGGGCGCAACGAATCTGCCGGTTGTCTTGCACTTGAAAGTAAAAAAAGTGTATCGGGGAGCCAGCAGTGACAATTCTCAGGAATAGGAGGTGATACCGCATTCAATAAAACCGGCAAGGACAGCCTCAAGGAATGACGAAACGTTTTTTGAAAGGGGGAGGGTCATGAAGATTGAGGCGCACAGAAAGATATTGCTGGCAGCGATCTTAACGCTGCTGTTCATTCCTTTGCTGACAAATCCCGCACATGGTGACGATTCGATATCCGAGTTCAAATTGACCGCCGGTATCTACGCTGCGGAATTTGACCAGTTCGGCTATTCAGTAGACATTAGCGGCAACACGGCGGTGGTCGGTGCTCCTTTTGCAGACTCGGCCTATGTGTTCCAGTAT
>Ga0210128_1000056_pt1 | contig 14166 bp, 12 predicted proteins | sample Tolay_CordB_D2_FD_185579 | JGI IMG/M metagenome (GOLD analysis project Ga0210128, IMG submission 185579) | Wetland microbial communities from the San Francisco Bay, California, USA, that impact long-term carbon sequestration - Tolay_CordB_D2... | ecosystem: Environmental > Aquatic > Marine >... | reverse complement strand
AAAGGCATCCTGTGAAAAGAGCAACTTTTCTTCAGGTAGGTAACTGAACATATTGTCGGGCCAGTGGAGCATGCGAGTCTCGAGGAAGGTCAAGCTCAGGTTGCCGAGACTGAGACTCTCACCATTTTTGACCGCCACAATCTCTCGATCCAGGTGGAAGTGTTCCTTGAGTGCTTTACTGCCCATGGCAGAAGCAAACACCTTTTCCGGCTGTACCACGTCTATAACATCAACCAGAGAGCCGGAGTGATCCATTTCCGCGTGATTGGAGACAATATAGTCGATTTCCTTTGGATCCACCACCGAACCGATTCGGGCTAGAAGCTCGTGTAGAAAAGGAGGCTTGACCGTGTCAATCAAGGTAATCTTGTCTGCCATTACCAGAAAGGCATTGTATGTGGTCCCCCGCTCAGTGAGATAACCGTGGAAATCACGGATTCCCCAGTCAATTGCTCCCACCCAGTAGACGTTATCGGTTACTTTAATGGCTTTGAAAGGTTTGTACATCAGATCCTCCTCCACACAGTAGCTTTATCTATTTCCGTTTGTCACGGGGACTTCCACCATGGACAAAAGTATACACTCCAATCCAATCCCGGGATCAAACTACTCGTACGCAATTACTCGAATAACCCCTATGGTGGCACCTTTATCATCGGTAGTACAAGTATCGCTTACAGAAACTATCTTATTAATATTGTTATCTTTTATGAATTGGTTTACCTTCTCATCCAGATCGTACAATTCTTTCATGGTATGGAATATCTTCAATTCTGTGGCGAACGTTTTAACCTTTACCATTCTTAACCCCCTACATTCATCTAGCCCTTTTAGGGCGGGGTTTACCTGCCCGCCATCGCTCTCGCTCAGGCGAGGCGGGCGGGGCCCCGCCCGCAAACTTCTCTCTCGCCTCCGCCAATTTCTGCCTGCCTAAGAGAATTTTTCCAGAATCTTCTTGAGTTCCGCCAGATTCGTATCCTGACCAACCAACGGACCATGTCGCAGAACAGAAAATCTTTTTTCAAAGCTGGTCCTTTGGTTACGGTAAATAATCCCGAGAGGGATCTTATCTTCCCATTCCATAGCGATCCCCATAGCAGCCTGCCAATCGGTGGCATCGTATTCCTCTGGGAGTGCATAACAGCGCTTCTTGTACCAGGCGAAAGTGTTGACCTTGTTGAAGGAAACACATGGTTGCAACACATCGATGAGGGCAAAACCCTCATGGGCGATTGCTTGTTCAATGAGTCCAGCAAGGTGGTCAATCATTCCAGAAAAACCACGGGCCACAAAGCTTGCCTGCATGGCCACCGCAACCGCAATCGGGTTGAAAGGTGCCGAGGCCACACCCTCGGGCTGAGCCTTGGTAACAAAACCTTCCATGGTTGTGGGACTGGCCTGGCCCTTGGTGAGACCGTAAATCTGATTATTGTGCACAATCAATGTCAGGTCTATGTTTCGTCGGATGGCAGCAAGAAAGTGGTTACCACCTTCACCATAGTTGCAGCCGTCTCCGCTTTCGACAATGATTCGAAGATCTGGATTTGCCAGTTTGGCTCCGGTGGCCACTGGGAGAGCTCGGCCGTGCAGTCCATTAAACACGTTGGCATTAAGGTAGTGGGGTGCTTTTGCAGCCTGACCAATGCCAGATACCAACAAAACCTGATGCGGCTCCAGTTCGCTTGCAACCAGGCCACTCTTTACTGCGTCAAGAATGGAAAAGTTCCCGCAACCAGGACACCAAGCAGTTTCATATTGGCCATAATCTTCAATAGTGACCACTTATTCCCCCTATATTCGTCAGTACGGTGAAACAACGAAACTAAATCTAGGAATCGGGGCTGTCCGACAATGTCATTCTGAGGCGTGAGCCGAAGAATCTCGAAGGCGTAAGTATCTAGGTTTATGAGATTCTTCGCTTCGCTCAGAATGACAACTAGGCGCCTTGGACGGTTGTCGGACAGCCTCAATTAAGGGATTTAGGAATTTATCCATATGCAATATTACCATTCCTATAACCTGTTGCCTCTTTATAGCTCGACTTAATCCCGAGATTTTCCAATGCCCTAATCCCAGGATTTCTCAATCCCTCAATTCCCTTATTATGTACTCCGGTGTAATGGGCAGACCATCATAGCGAAGCACCCGGCTGTGAACGGCAAAACCGGTTTCCCTCCTGATAAGACGTGCCAGCTGGCCATAGACATTGCCTTCTACACAGACCACCTCGCCAGCGCTCTCCAGGTATCCCAAGAATTGATCTGGGACCAAAGGCCAGACTTGCGAGAAATGCAAGGTTCCCACTCGTCTAGAGTCGTTTCGTAGTTTCGCGGCTGCCTCCAAAACCGAACCTTTGCTCGAACCCCATGTAACCAGGAGTAGATCTGGCCGCTCGTCACCCTGGAATTCAGGAGGAACCACCTCCTCCATAATCCCTTGCTCTTTCCTTAATCGCTTTGCAACCATGAGGTTGCGCACATTCAGGTCTTCGGTGAGATGGCCATCCACGAGATGTTCATCACCGCCGGCGACCACGAGATGTTTGGTCATGCCGGGAAGAAGTCGAGGCGAAACACCGCTTGGAGTGATAGCATATCGACTGTACGGCAAAGAAGAAGCGTCTGTTTCTATCCCCGGATCAATCGGCTCCAAGTTGTCAAGATCGAAAGGTGTAACAGCACGGGAGGAGTCGGCGAGAAACTGGTCGGTGAGGAGAAAGACAGGGCCCTGAAACTTGGCCGCCACTTCAAATGATTTGCGCGTGAGCCAGAAGCATTCTTCAACTGTTCCGGGAGTGAAGATCGCCCGGGGAAATTCGCCGTGACCGGCGTACAAAACGAGCTCCAGGTCTGCCTGCTCGGTGCGAGTCGGTAGTCCGGTAGCCGGCCCCGGCCTTTGCGCCACCACAATCAACACCGGCGTCTCGCTCATACCCGCCAGACTAACCGCCTCAGTCATGAGGGCAAAACCACCGCCGGAGGTGGCAGTCATGCTTGGCGCCCCAGCAAAGGAAGCCCCAATGGCCATGTTGATAGCGGCAATCTCATCCTCGGCCTGCTCCACCACCAAACCCATACGCCCGGCCTGAGCTGTCAAATTGAGGACAATAGAGGTGGCTGGGGTCATGGGATAAAAGGAGCAAAATTTCACCCCTGCAGAGAGTGCACCCATTGCGATGGCCTCATTGCCGTTCATCACCATGCGCTGGATTGGTTTAGCCACGGGGGGGAGTTTTTCAAAAGCAACGGTTTGTTGGTCGCACCAGTCAAAAGCGGTGGTCAATATCTGTCTGTTCTTCTCGGCCATCTCATGGTCTTTCTTCCCAAAAAAATCATCTAAGCTTCTGGCCACCAACGGTTGATCGAGACCAAGCAGAACACTCACAACGCCTAGCGCCACCACATTGGCAAATCTTGTCTCTACCAACTGCTGGTACGGGACCAGGAGACAACCATCAGTCTCAGTTCCATGGGCCTCATCAGCGACAATGAGCCCACCATCAGCAACTTCTGCTTTATGAAGAGTCACTGTTTCTGCATTCATGGCAATCAGGAGGTCCACCGACTCCCGTGGAGCAACGACGGCTTCCCTACTAACCCGGATGGCGAAGGTGTTGTGACCACCTCGAATGCGTGACTGGTAGCTCTGGGTTACAAGGATAGAGTAGCCAGCGTGGACCAGACTCTTGGCAAGCAGATCTCCAAGGGTTACGAGCCCTTGCCCTGCCTCGCCCCCAATGAGCAAGGTGAGATCGGTTTTCTCCATGCTCTCGCCCTTTCACCTGACGTTTGAGCTCAAAGCAGCAATCTCTCTAATCAAAAATCCGACATGACCCATTTCCTCTCCCCCGACCGGGGGAGAGGCTTTGTCCTGTTCAATTAAAGGTGGAGTGTATCCCCCACCTTTATTATCAGTGAGTTGAGTTACGCTTTCCACAAACCGTGCAGGTTGCAGTATTCCCTGGCTGTTACCTGATCAGCGTCGACGCAAAAAGTGGCCTCCGGAGCTTCGCCCGGTTTCAAAAACTGACGGTAGGCCTTGCCGCCGACGATGACCTCGACCCACTCAATATAGTGTTTCTCTTCCATGGGGTGCGCCACTTCGCCCACCTTCACCTTGAAGCCATCAGCAGTTTTCTCGATCACCGGCACATGTTTTTCCTTGGCCGCATCAACGGTGTTCTCAATAAAAAGTTTCATGGCCTCCCCGCAGCAGACGAGCTCTCCGCCGCCGCCATGCAAGACTTCTACGATGTTACCGCATGCATCACACTTGTAAACCTCCAACTGCTCAGCCATTACTAATCCTCCTTTTCGCTATTTTTTCTTTAGTTTTTCTTCTATAGATGTTTCGCTGTTCACAGCGAGCATCATCCTCAACCAGTCATATATTTCCTGTATGTTTTTCGCCATATACCAGCGGCCATTGTCGAATACACCGTAGTCGGTACCAAGCATGGCTGACGACATCCGGGTCGAGTTGGCAAAAAACAACCAGTGCTCCATCCATTTCTTTTCGATGGCTTCATTAAAGATCGAGTCATTCTGAGCCAACCCCTTGGCCGCTCCCGTTTCCCAAGCCTTGAGCATCAACTCGGTGGCGGTCATAGTCATCTCATTGGTGGTTCTAATGTTATTTTCAAATCGGGCCCAGTGCCCATCCACCCATTGCTGAGTATGACAGCTGAGACAAACTTTCTGCAAAATCTTACGTCGCTTTTGTTGTTCGTTGTTATCGATCAAGTATGTGGAGGCGGGCTCCCCATTGAGATCAGTGGGAAGAGGAAGACCGGCTTTGCTCTTGATCACACTGGTGTCAGGAGATTTGGGGTGGGCATGGGCATAAATCAGACCAAAAATCCTCCAGGGAAGGCGATTGTTCATTTGATGAGTCCTCTCCGCTACGATATCGCCCTCTGGAGTGACAACCAGGCTGACATGGCAGGTGGCACAGGTAGGTGCAGTGAAATCTTCGCCCACTGTCCAGGGAACTTCCTCGAAATTCCACTTTTTGCCGATGGATGAATAGATATTTCCGTGTTTGCTGACCTGATATATCTTATATATGGGAACATCCGGGCCCTTATGGCACTGGGAACAAGTATGAGGTTTTCTGGCCATTTCAATGGAGAATCTATGCCCGGTGTGACATGATGAGCATGAACCCTTGCTGCCATCGGGGTTTATACGACCCACACCCACATTGGGCCACCCACTGAGAACGGGAAATTCCATCTCTCCCATAGCTGTCTCTCGGGAGTCGAAGCCTTTCACCTCGACTCTGGTACCATGACAGGAAAGACAGGAATCCTCATTTGTCTCTGGGCTTGCAGGCTTAATACTTATGTGGCCGTCATCGAAAAACTGCACCCCGTTGAGCGTCTGCACCAGATCCTGGTAAAGAGAGTTATTCAGCAGGTTCCCATAAGCATGGGACATGAGATTTTGCCCATATTGTTTCTCTTCAACTGGATGGCAGGTGGCACAGTCCTCAGGGGTGACAACAATATGCACCTGATAGCCGTTGTGTTCGAAGGTGTCGCTGTGTTTTTCCGGGTTCAGGGTGTGACACTCAGCACAGCCGACTACACTTTGCACCAGGTCACTTGGAACCCACTTCGCGGAGACCCTTCTTTCCAGCTCCGGCTTTTTCAGAGATTCAAGCGGACTCACTCTGGCATGGCGGCTACTTTGCCAACCAGCAACCATCCCTGGCGCTATACTCACATGGCAGTCTAGACATTCAGAACTGGCATCGCTCAATTCCGCCGTCTTAACTTGTGAAGGCAAAAACAAAATTAGCAAGGCCACAAAAGGTAAGAGTCGCATGATTCCCTTCTCCCTAGTTTTTCTATAAGGATTCATACAAAAGAAGTGGGTAAAATACACACGTCCTCAGCTACTCCCCAAAATATCAGTCAGTGAGATGTGACAACCACATGGGGAGCAAGAATATAATAAGGACCAACGAAAGATGATCCGTCTCTTGACGGTGCACCTCTTCTCAGACGAGTTCTTTTACTGCTGTCAGTACAGAATCATAGTCCGGCTCACTGGCGATCTCTTTGACCAGCTCCATATATCGTATGGTTCCTTCCTTATCTACCACAAAAACCGCCCTCGCCAGTAACCGGAGGCCCTTGATTAGTACACCATATGCCTGCCCAAAGGCAGCGTCACGGTGGTCAGAGAGCGTTTGGACCCTGTCAACTCCGGCAGCTCCGCACCAGCGTTTTTGAGCAAATGGAAGATCCATGCTAATGGTTAGAATTTCCACATCGTCGCCCAAGCGACCTGCTTCATCATTGAATCTCCGGGTCTCCATGTCACACACCGGCGTGTCGAGAGATGGCACGGAGGAAACGATGCAGACTTTGCCGCGGAATGAGTCGAAGCTTACCGGATTCAGATCATTGTCTATGGCTACGAAGTCGGGAGCCTTATCTCCAACTTGTGGCTCGGTACCCATAAGGGTAATCGGGTTACCTTTCATGGTGACTATGCCATCACGTTCTTGCATGCGAGTCTCCTTGTCGGTGCTGGGAATCGATCTTTTCTGGGCGCCCCCCGCGCCATGGGGATGACGAAATTTTGGGAGACATCCTGAATAGTTCTTGGATCAGTTTTTCTCAAGACGCTTGAGAAATATGCTTTAATAGTAAGTCACACTTCGACCCCGGTCAAGGTTTAGGTGGGTCAGGAAATCAGGAAATGATACTTTTGGCAACATTCTTGTGAAGAGCTTCCTTTCTGGATCTGAACAAACGTTTGTCACGTTTTCTCGACTGCCGCGCAACCTCCAGAAAATAGGATAGTATCCTGAGATCCTCTGAGATATCTCTCCCCATTTTTTTGGCTCCGTCTATTTTGGCCAAAACGGCGACAAGTCCATAGAGATGTAAACTGAGATTGGTAATCCGACGTAAGAAAAACTGCTCATTTTGGATCTTTTTGCCATATATCAAAAGGCCAGCGTGCAACAACCAGCGTACACTTCGTCCATTTGCTTTGGCAAGACGGGCCGCACGGTTCATGACTCTTTGATGAAATCGCAGTTTCCAATCAGCTTTACCAAACAGACCCTTTAGCAGAAATACTAACTTAGAGGTGCTGGAGGGGTGGACTGCTTTCATGTGTTTGTTAAGGTTGCGTAAGACGAACAGGGGGGGATAGATGGAGTGGATCTCTGTGGTTCCCTCAAAAATGGTAGTTACCCTGAAATCTCTCAATCTCTTCTCATAGGGCTGGGTGGCAAGGTACCCTGAACCGCCTGCTACTTGGAGAGCATTATAAAGGGTATCCCAGGCTCTCGTGGTGCCAAACAATTTGCAGTGGGAACTCTCAATGGCAATCCGGGCTTGAGGATGATCCTCTAACATTCCAGCTGTGAAAGCTGTCATGGCTGAGGCCACGTAACTGTCAACCTTGGCCTGCACCATCTTTTCTTGAATGAGTTCAAAGCTATTGATCTCCACTCCAAACTGTCTCCGGCGTGCAGACTGTTTTTCCATGTCCCGCATCGACTGGTTCATGGCGCCAACAGATCCTGCGCCGAGGGCTAGTCTGCCGTAATTAAGGATACTCATGGCGACCTTGAATCCCTCTCCCGGCTGACCTAAGAGATTTTCCACTGGTACCCTGACGTCCTTGAATTGAATGGCTGCCGTGGAACTTGCCTTGAGTCCCATTTTGGGCATATCTTTACCAATTTTCACTCCATCCCAAGTGGTCTCTACGATGAAAGAACCCATGAAACCTGGCTTTTCCGAATCAAGCTGGGCAAAAACCGTAAGACCACCAGCGTAGTTTGCGTTGGTAATATATGTCTTTTGACCATTCAAAATGTAGTATTTACCATCCTCGGAGAGAACAGCTTTACTTTCTATATGTTTGGCATCGGAGCCTATTTTCGGTTCAGTGAGGGCATACGAAAAAATCATCTCGCCGGATGCTGCCGGAACGAGATATTTTTCCTTTTGCGCCTCATTGCCGAAAAGCACAATACCTTTGCAACCAATGGAAAGATGCGCCAAAGAAATGAGCGCCAGGGCCAAATCTTTGCCGGCTATCTCTGCTACCACCTGCAAGTACTGCCTGAGACTCAAGCCAACTCCGCCGTACTTTTCTGGGATGTTGAGTCCGAAGTAGCCGATCTTCTTCAACTCTTCCAATAACTCTGCCGGGATCGTTCCCTGTTGTTCTAAATAGGAGGGTGGATATTTCTTCGTAACTTCAAGATATTTGCCAATGACCTCCCTTGTTATTTCATCTTCCTCTAGATCTTGGAAGGAATGGAACCGTTCCATATCCATAGAGCCAAAGTAGATATTTCCCAAAAAGCTTTCGAAATTCATGCCCAACTCCTTTGCGTCTCAACACGGTAGAGAGAGAATAAGTAGCCACCGGAACAAGAAGCAGCAACTCCATGCTGTATGGTCGTTGGTGATGTTTCTATCATTACAAACAGATGTTGAATGCCCGAAGTGAAGATTCTGTGAATGAGAGGGAGCTGAAACTATGGAGTACTGGAGCGTTGGAGTATTGGTAAGGTCTCTGGGCGGGGATAGTTTCAAGATCCCATTACTCCATTACTCCACAACTCCATCACTCCAAGAAACACTGGTCACCGGTCTGGCGAGGTTATAGTTATATGTATTGAACCAAGATACAAAACACGGTCGTAGCGAATATCCCCAAGGGATAGAGGCTAGCTTGGTTGAAAAGGTTGATCGCTTTGCTGGTGTCATCATCTGACAGAAATCTTCGAAGAGGAACCAAGAGGAAGAACAGTCCGGAAAGAATTGCCCCTACGACATATACTCCCTTCATTTTGAGGGGAGAAAGAAAGATCAGGCCGAGACCGAGGACAGAACTGGCGATGAGAGCTGCAAAAATGATTGTCACTGAAAAGCTCGGCCCGTAGACCACAGGGATAGTTTTTGCTCCAAGCCTTCCGTCTTCCTGCATGTCCACGAGATCGTTGGGAATGTTTTGTCCCCCTACCTCCCAGAGCGCTATCCAGATGAAAACAACGATTACCAATTGAGGCTGTGGCTTTGGGTTTACCGCAAAGATGGCAGCCAGTGCTCCAAGGTTTTTTACCGTTGCGGCGATGAGTATCTTCCACTGACTCACCTTGTACAGTCTGCAGTAAACTACCTCCAGAATGGCACCTATAAAGAAAATAATCGCACATACAGGATTAAGCAGCGCAGCCCCTACCAGGGCGATCAGTCCCCATAAAAAGGTCCATATCACACCACTGGTAAAGGGTATGAGTCCTTGAGCAAGGGGATGGCGGACAAAGATGCAGTCTAGATCAAAGCAGGCTGGCTCTTTGAGAAGCTCTGCCATCCTTTGCCGATCTAGCTCATAGTCTGTCACATCGTTCAAGGCATATATGCAGGTGTATCCTGCAAAAACTGTGATCATGCCTAGTAGGATAGTGGAAAGGGGTGGAAACGTGCCCAGACACAATAAGGCCGCTGCCATTGGGGTGGCCAGGTCAATCAGCAAATGTGGTGTTCTGGATAAAGCAAGATAGAGCCTCAATTGCTGGGATTTGGCTGACAATTGTACACTCATGCTAACCCTGTTTCATCCTTCTTGCTACACCTGCCTAAGGAATGTTATCTCAATGAGGAAAGGTCATTTTTGCTCCGAACCATCCTAAGACACTTACCACAACCGGAAGTGTCAGGCTGAGCAGGAGGTAGACGATCCTTGCCCCACTTGGCTGCAACAAAATTTCAGGTGATAAGAGTCTCCACAGGAAAATGACCAGAATGAGAGTAACGAGAATGAGTGAACCAAAGATCTTTATGGCTATTATCTTCGACCATTTACCAGCGTAATTGAGCCACCAGTTATACGGCCCAGTAAGCATGGCGACCGGTGCGACCACCAGCCCGGCCACCAGGACATGAAAGGCGCTTGTCTCCAGGCTCTTGTTTCCTGTCACCAGATAGAGGATGTTGAGAACGGGAAACAACATCATAAAGGCAATCGGGAAGTGGACGGTCATGGGGTGGGGATGGCGACGGAGCATGGGTATTTTGCGAAAGACCGCCAGAAGAAGGTCGGGAATGTGCTCATCCATGGGATCTTTTTCAGGTTTTAGGATCCCAACCTGTGGGAATTTTTCGAAAACCTCTATGCCATGTGGCGCACCTCCGATGTCCTCAGTCAGACTTGTTCCACCCTGATGCCTTTGCATATGACTACCGGTTTTCCACAATTTGCTTTCTGAGACATCATACACCTTGTCATCGTGAGCTATGTATACCGGTTGTCCATTCTCACCGTTGAATGTGGCAAGCTCTTCACGGCTGAATTCTTTCAACTCATCTTGCATGTTGCATCCTCTGGTCCCAGCAGAAAATACCTCTATTTCATGTTCATTGTGAATCTTCTCTCAAATGTTTAACGTTATCCCATCCCTATCCACAATGCAAGCCATTCAATCACCGGATTGAGAAATTAGGGGATTAGCGAATTTAAGAAATGCCCATTAAATTAGCTCCGCAGAAATCTCCTTTGCCCCCGGAAAATATGTCACAATTCACCGAACCCGTCATTCCGGACGAGTTCGCCTACGGCGAGCGAGATCCGGAATCCAGTTAAACTCCAATCTAATCTTACTAGATCCCGGCTCGCGTCCCGCTTTGCTGGACTTGGCCGGGATGACGAATTGCGATAGAGCCTCTGGGGGGGAGGACACATGCAGTTAGCGACCGGAGCTAAATAGTAAGGCATTTTCCACAATTCCTTAATTCCCTAATCCCTTAATCCCTCAATTTGATCTTTCTGTACCAGCGGGCTAATCGTTCAGGATTACATCCAAAAAAGTACGCCAGCAAGACAGCCTGATTGATAAGGGTGGTTTTCAAGATTCCGAGCTTTAACCAACGTCGAGCTGAGGTCTGAACAGCGACAGGTGCAATGGCAATCCGACCCTCTTTTTTCAACCGCCGCGTCAAGACAAAGTCTTCCATGATCGGCATGTCAGGAAACCCACCAATAACTCGAAGGAGATTCGGACGTAGGAAGATGGCCTGATCGCCGTAGGGCAGTTGAAAAAAGCGAGAGCGAAAATTAGCTAGCTTTTCGATGATTTTCAGACCAATCTCCGGACCATCGATATCCAAGGCAAAAGCTCCAGCAACGATGCCGGGGTTCGCCAAGAGATCCTGGACCCACTGGTCGAATCCAGGGGGCAATCGGGTGTCCCCATGGAGGAAAAGGAGCACCTCGCCGCTCGCGGCCAGTGCTCCCGCATTTATCTGTCTGGCACGACCACCAGTTGTGGTGAGCAGTCGCACCCCGGAGCGCATTGCCAGTTCTAAGGTGTCATCGCTGCTACCCCCATCTACAACAATGATTTCCACCTTAACCTGGCTTCTTGCGCTCGCGAGAGCCATACGAAGATGCTCCGCCTCATTAAGGGTAGGAATAATGATGGAGATGCTCGGTGGAAGAAGGTCCTCGGTGCGTGCGGCTTCCCGCTCCCAAACCTCTAGATCCTCTGCACGGTCCACATCGTCCAGGGGTTCGAGATGCACCACCCGCAGTCCTAGTTGGTTTGCAATCTCAACGGTTCTGGCTCTGACCTCAGCCGTTCCCCAGGGAATATCATGAAACAACTGTTCTGTTTCCCGACGGAGCCCTATCAAATAGTAACCACCGTCATTGGCAGGACCCACAACTACATCAAATTGACTTAACAATTCGAAGGCGGTCCGTGCAGTTACCCTTGTAATACCTGGACAATCCGAGCCTATGATTACCACTCGATTCAATCCCTGTTGAAAAGCTTCCGAAAAGGCTCGCTTCATACGTGCGCCCAGATCACCACTGCCTTGGGATCGATATGAGATACTTTTGCCAAGCCACTTCTCCATCAGTCCTTGTTTGCCGCCCTCATATCGCACTTCCATATCCACCGGACGTGATTCGACAATGTCACGAACCCGACTGAGAACATGCTCGGTCATGTGCTTTTGAAGATCGGAAGCCCCGTTGGGACCCAGGGCGGGAATCAGGCGGGTTTTGGTTCTCCCTGGCTCGGGATACCGGGTGAACAGAACTAGTCGTTCCAATTGGTTTGCAAGGCTCACGCTAACCACTCATCAATAAACCACAAAAGCCTTCCTGACGGTTTGACTCTAGCGGCCGGATAGGTTGCGGTATGGGGATTGTTGAGGATTTCCTGAAGTACTCTCAGCTTGTTAGATCCCGAAACTAGAAAAAGCACGCATTTGGCTTCATTTATTACAGTAAAGGTGAGGGTAATTCGCGGGACAGGGGGAGAGGCGCTGCTTCCTTCCACTGCCACCACCCAACTCGTTCTCTCCTCCAATGCTGCATCACCAGGAAAAAGAGAGGCTGTGTGACCATCGGCCCCCAAACCCAGCAGGACCAGATCAAAAGAAGGAAAAGATGTGGAGGAATCATTTTCGGCAGCGTGTTGAAAGAACTCCCGGAGGGTCTTTTCGTACTCTTTAGCCACAGCTTTGGCAGAACCGGTTGTAGCGGGAATTCTGTGAATGTTTGCTGGTGGCACATCCACCCGAGAGATTAGTGCCTGAAAAGCTAGTGAAAAGTTACTATCCGGATTATCCGACGGTACACACCTTTCATCCCCCCAGAAAAGGTGCGTATGTTGCCAGTCTATCCTCTTGGAAATAGGTAGGCTTGCCAACTCTTCGTAGAGCTGGCGGGGTGTATTTCCCCCGGAAAGGACCAGGGTGAAGATATTTCTTTCTTTTATCCTAGCCTCAGCCAGTTCGGCAATGAATTCAGCCGCAGCAAGGCTTAGCTCCCTCAAACTGGAATAAGATCTTATCTCCGGCTTCATAACACATTGATTACTAAGCACTATTATCTCTTTCTAATGAATGAGTGCCTAGTTTTTCTGTCGCTCTGCGCTATGCGCTTGGCGCTTTGCGTATTTCGCCTGAAACTCAAGCGCTTATCGAGCCACCTCAGGTAAAACCTGCACCAGACGTACAGGTATAGCAGTGGTGTGACACTGCAATCGGCTCCCCGGGTTCGGGTAGTTCATTCAAATCAGAAATGTGCGTTTTCTTCCCCCCCATATAGAGACCTGCGGCCTGATTGAAGTCACAGTCAAAGACATAGCCATCCCAAGAGACGGAAATTAAAGACCGGCACATCAGCCCTTCAATAGCGCACGGGTTGAATCTGGTTGCAAGCTTCTGCAGGTATCTCTCCAGATTGCCGGATTGCTCCAACCACCGGCGGAACCTACCCAGGGGCACATTGGCGAAGCAGAATAGATTGTTGAAAACTATTCCCCACTTATTTTTCAAGACGTGGCGGAATCTTTTCTCTAACTGCTCCTGAGAGGAGGGCAGGAAAGCACCTGTGGGATTTGAGACCAGGTTGAGTTCCAGGCCCGATCCAGGTTTCCCGTAGCCAAGACTATTCAGTTTCCTAAGAACCTCTAAGGACTCCTGGAAGACGCCCTTTCCCCTCTGCGACTCTGCCTGAGCTTCGTTCAGAGAGGGGAAGGAGGCAACAATAACAACTCTATGTTGTTTGCAAGCGTCAATCAGGTAATCCCGCTCACCATTTGCCAATGCAGTCAGATTTGAGCGGAGCATCAACCGCGGGGTAATACCCGAGAGTCTCTCAATCATATCCACCAGATTGGGATTCATCTCCGGCGCACCGCCGGTGATGTCAATAATCTCAAAAGGGAACCTCTGAGCTAAGGCCACAACCTGATCCACGGTCTCAGCGCTCATTACTTCTTCACTGTGGGGACCTGCCTCGAGATGACAGTGACGACACGCCTGGTTACAGAGTAAACCTACGTTGATTTGGAGGGTGGTGGTGTTTTCACGGGTCAAACTGAGCCCATGCTTCGCCAGAGTCTGTCCAAATGGCTCGACAGGCAGCTTTTTTTCGGCGGTTTTTGAGGTTTTACCCAATGCTCGCGCGGTCTGCTCCATTTTTTCCTTGTCTTGCCTGACGTCAGAGAAATTATTATGAATGATTAACGGGCTCTCCGCCATCCTCTCCATTCTATTCAAGCTATACCTTTAGTCACACGGCAGCCGTTTCTCTTACAGCTTCATTTGAAAAAATCACAGTAAAAAAGTACCCGATGCAACAGCCTGAGACGAGTTCCTTATAACGAAAT
>Ga0210128_1000054_pt1 | contig 14468 bp, 10 predicted proteins | sample Tolay_CordB_D2_FD_185579 | JGI IMG/M metagenome (GOLD analysis project Ga0210128, IMG submission 185579) | Wetland microbial communities from the San Francisco Bay, California, USA, that impact long-term carbon sequestration - Tolay_CordB_D2... | ecosystem: Environmental > Aquatic > Marine >... | reverse complement strand
GAGCATACTGCGGGAAAGGAGAAAGTCCCGATCAATACCCTTTTTGTCCAGGGCAGCCCAGATTTCGGCGAGTTTTTTTTCCAGGCTATCTAGAGTCTCTTCCTCAAATGGCTCAGTATTGGCAGGCACAATACCCCACACCAGCCTGCCGCCCCGATCCAAGAATTTACGAATTGACGTTGCGTATTGACTGAAGACCTCGCCGTTGCTGTAGACATCCAGTGACAGGATGTCCATGTCCAGTCCCAGGAGAAAATCCCAATCAGGATTGCCGCAGAGGTGGATACCGCGGGGTCTGTCGATCATGGCAAAGAAGTCTTCCATGTCTCCTCGAGCCGCCAAATCCCCGTACCCTGCCATGGCGCTGAACAGGAATTGCAGGCCGGGCTCGTCAATAAACATGAAGGCATTGGAGTTCAATTGTTCGAGACGGTGCAGTTGTGCATTTACCCGTTTGGCCATAAATTCCATCAGGAAAGGTCGAACGGTATCGTTAAAAATGATAGGGCGGTCATCCTGATCCACCACATTGAAGCCGAAACTGATGGGCCCTTCCATCTGGCCCCGGATTGCCGGTCTTTCAGAGAAATCCATTTTCAAAAACCGATGGTACACCACCGAATATTGCTCGCTGATGTCGAAGTATTCCGGCTCATCGAAGTGAGCCATGGCTCCTTCAAATTCAGCTACGAATTTTTCCATTGAAAATCTTAGGGTACGTTTTTCCAAATCCAGGAGAATTCCGGGGAAGTGCTCAGATGCCTGGACATACATGTCCTCAAAGTAGTTAACGTGGGGCAGTTGCGGCCAGAAGGGAACATCCAGTGACAGGGCCATCTCCAGGGCCCGGTCCACATCCTTATGAGGCATTACTGCCATAGCGGTTGTCAGTAGATTTCCAGGTATCGGCATTGTTCATCCCCTATCAAAATTCATATCTCACATCCCAATGACTAAGGTTTCAGGTGTCAGGTGTCGGGTGTCAGGAAAAAAACAGAGAATCTGAAACCTTTCATTCCGCAATCCTAAATCCTAAATCTTCTTTTCTCGTTCCTCCAGTTCAGCTAACCTTTTCTTCAGTTCCTTTTCCTTCTGCCAACGTTCAGTCATATCACGCATTATAGCCGCTGTGCCTTGTGGTTTACCATTATCATCCTTCAGAAGAACAATGGTAAATTCCACAGAAAGGCGACTGTTGTCATTCTTCAGCGCTGGAACCGCCAGTACGTCACTGCCGTACTTGGTAACTCCGGTTTCCATGACCTTCCGGTAACCCTCCCAATGCCTCTCCCGCATCTTTTCAGGAACAATCAGATCCAGGGTCTGGCCCAACGCCTCTTCAGCGGAGTAGCCAAATATAGCTTCAGCACCAGAATTCCACAGACGGATAATACCATCCGGGTCTGCAAAGACGATGGCATCCTGAGCTCCTTCTATGATTTGCTGGTACAACCCTTCCAGGCTTTTTGTCTCCATCAGGTAACTCCTTTCTTGTCTAATGATGCGGCTAGAACGACGAAGGCAAGCTTAACCCGGATATTTCATCACGCCCCGGCGTGACTGCTACCGCGGATATGAGAGTCCTTCCGGGCGTCCTCGGGCATCGGACCCTGCGACGTACTGTTCAAGTACGCCTCGGATCCAATCCCCTGCGGTTGCCCGGTGGCACACCCTTCTCCACGATCTCGCTACACCAATTCGTGAAATATCCGGGTTAATAAATCAACTACACTTTTCTCTCATTTTTCGAAGAGAACGCTGCCAGGACTCAGAGAGGGCAGGGATGGCTAACACGCTCTCTATGCCCTCACTGTTTTTCCTATCATGATGAAAAATTCGATTCGCAAAAGCCACAGATATCTCCTGGGGATCTTTTTCCATAAGAACCAAAGGGGTTCCCATTTCCACAATACCCTCTTGTAGTACCCTGAAGTAAAAACCGGTAAACCCCGAATTGACAACGAGCTTTGCCAAATCATTTCTGCCATAGCGGGCCGCAAGAGTCTTGCAGGGTTGGCGAGGCTGGCTGATCTGAACGGCAGCTGTACCGAGCAAGAAAATATCACCGATACAGACATCATCTTCCTTCAGGTTAGATACAGACAAGTTTTCACCGAAGGCAGCGGCAGGCACCTTAATTCCTAAAGTCTTCTCCCAAAAAGGATAATGATCTAAGCTGTACACGCAAATGGCCTTGTCAGGGCCGCCGTGGTTTTTTGTATCACCGACACCATCACCTTCAAAACCAAGTGCTCCAAGGGTCACCTGACCTGAAACTGGCTTTTTGCAAATTCCTGTTGTTATTGGTTTGCCATCGAATATCTCCTTTTTGGGGAGACCGACATTGAGGGATTCGACTATCATTTCAAGCGGAACACCCTTTCTTATCTCTACCATTGCTCCAATAGTCCAACACTCCAGCGAATCTTGAGTCTGCAGCTCTAAACACTAATACAAGACTAACCAGTATCAAAGAATAAGGCCAGGACTAGAATCCCCATCTTTGCCTTAAATCAAAGCACTGTCGATTGCCTACTGCGATCTACTGGGAAGGGCCTTGACCGTTCAGGTGGCGGCCTCTGCGGCAGGCTCGACGGGTGCATAACGGTTCAAAATGGCAAATAGCACTAAGGAAAGCAGTGAAAGACCAAAAAATACTGAAAAACCAAGGGAATAACCCGAGGCGCCAGACAACTTGACAAACAGTCCCATTACAGGCGGAATCACAAAGCCGCCGAAGGCTCCCAGACCCCCTACAATGCCGGCAGCACCACCAACCGTCTCGGGCGTGTACTTGGGAACCAGTTTGAAAACAGCAGCATTGGCAAAACCCATTCCGAGTGCCAGGAGTATTACTCCTGAAACGGCCATTGCCATAGACCTGGATGCCACGATCATAAGAAACGCACCAACGGCAACCACCACGAAGGAAAGGAACACGGTCTTTTCGCCACCAATCCTGTCTGAGGTAAATCCCCCAAAGACCCTGAGTATGGAAGCGGACAGGGAATACAAGGCCGTGAGGAAGCCTGCCAGAACAAGACTGGTGCCAAAATACTCTCTCCAATAGGTTGGGAACCAAACAGTGAGGGCGATAAAGCCACCAAATGTGACAAAATAAAACATGGTCAAAATCCAGGTACGCCAGTTGGAGCCCGCTCTTTTAAGAGACTCCATTACATTTCCCGATGGAATCAACTCTTCCCCACAGGCAATGAACAGGGCATCCTCGTCAATCTGGATTCCCATCTCCTTGTATTGAAAATAGGGCGCATCTTTCATGTACACCAAGAAAACAATAAGCAGGCTCAAGAGCATGCCGAGCCATAGAACATAAGAAATGGCAAATCCCAAAGAGACCACCAGAAAGGGAAGGGCCATAGCAAACATTCCCGGGGCCATGTTTCCCAGTCCGGCATAGATGGCAAGGGCAGTGCCCTGTTTTTTCTGCGGATACCAGTAGGACACCGTGGGAATGCCCACGGAAAAAACCGCAATGCCGCAGCCGCAAAGCATTCCCGCCATGAGGAACAAGGGATAATGAGAGGGCTGGGGCGGGGAAAAAACGGTGAACAACAGCGTGATGGCCGCAATACCCGCCACGGCCAGACTGAGAAGTATTAAAATGGGTTTCTTTCCACCGACGCGATCTACCATGGCGCCGAAGGGTATCCTTAACAGAGAGCCGGTGAGTGCGGGGCTTGCCGCGAGAAACCCCACGAGCAACGGGTTTAACTCCATAGATTGTTTTAGGTTGGCAACGATAGGACCGAAAGCGGAGACCCCGGCAAAGCCGGCAAAAAATGCCAAGGTAGTCCAGGTAAGAGCCGCACCGCGGCTTGATTGAGCATAGCAGACAGCTTCATCACTCATAACACCTCACCTCCTTGCCAATAAGGTTTCAGGTTTCAGTGTTCTCCGCTGCCGCTTCGCTTCAGACGGGATTTCCGCTTCGCTCCAACACGTTTCAGTTTTTTTGTTTTTCTTCCCTGACACCTGAAACCTGACACCTGATAACTAAATGGCACCTGACACCTTTAATCCTGCTTTACAAGCTTACTTCTCTCCTTCGAAATACGATTAATCTGCGGAAAAGATAGGTCAGCGGCACACTCCATATATGCACCAGCCGACTGAATGGAGAAAACCCGAGTAAGGTCAGCACAGCGAGAATGTGAATCTTGAACCTCAACGGCACCTTGAGCATCAGGCTCGCATCTGGAGTTAGGGTCAAGATTCCACGAAGCCATGGGGCAATAGTGTTAAGAATGTCGAAGTGATCGAACAACCCGCTAACAACATTGGCAAATCCCGTGGCGACAACAAAGAACAACAAGCCCAGGGTGACAAAATCGTTCAGGGTTGTGGTGGCGAGAATTCGGTCTTTGCTGATTCGTCGATAGATTAAAAGAGCGAGGCCCAAAAGAGCCGCAGCCCCAACAACAAACCCGCTATAGGTAGCAAACAGGGTATGAGCCTGACTATTGATACCCAGCGCATCCCAGTACCTCTGGGGAATCAGAAGTCCGGCTCCGTGCCCCAGGAGGGCAAAAATAATTCCCCAGTGGAAAATGGTGATCCCTATCTTCAAGCCTTCTTTGTCAAGAAGTTCACTTGACTTTGAGTTCCAATCGTAAGGATTCGTCAGGTAGCGATACAGGTGGCCAACCACAAAGGTGGTAAGAGCCAGATACGGAAAAACCACAAATGCCAGAGTATTTAGCACGCTCATATTATCAAACTCCGTTTGCTTGTAGTTCCCTGAAAATATCAACGACAATTTCGAAGATACCACCGTGAGGGCTACCGGCCTCTTGAAGGCGGGACCCAATGACTTCAACCTGATCCGAGTATTGTCCAAGAAACGATACCTGCTTTTCCTGGCGATTTATGGACAGAAACTCGAGGATCAGCGGAAGATAATCCGGCAGTTCTCCGGTAGCGCATTCATAGCCAGTAGTATCGTACAGTTGGTGGAAATCAACCAGAGCGCTTCCCCGCTCTCTAGCGTCACCCCAGCGGTGGTATGTGAGGTTAAGACATGTCTCGGGGTTCAGGTCAAAAGTTGAGGTGTATTCCTCCTGTAGACGGATCAGCGAGTTATTGCCCAGGTAGTCTAAGAAACTTACACACCTCTCCCGTTGCTCCACTTGAGGAATCTGTGCCACCGCTTCCTTCAACTCCTCAAGTGACAGTATAAATTCATCATCAGGATATTGAAGTAGTATCGATAGCAATTTCCGGAGATAACGCTTTTCATTTGTCATTTGTCTAGCTCACTCTATTCAATGTTGAAGAAATCTATTGCTCTTCGGGCGGGGATTAACCCCATAAGCGCTCAAATAAGGTTTTTCGTGATCAAGCTAGCCCTTAACAGTTTGATTAGTAAAGTCAAGGAGAACACTGGGTCTTTCAAATCCCCCCTATCCCCCCTTTGTTAAAGGGGAGAACTTAATGAAATCACTTAAAAATCTTCCCCCTTTCGTAAAGGGGGACCGAGGGGGATTTCGTCGAGCCAAGCGCTTGCTACACGGCATTGAGTTACGGAAGCTCCTTCCTTTTGTCGGATCAATCCCGCTACAGCGGGACTAAGGCGGGAACGATCCGACCCACATTAGCTATGCGCCATGCGGACCAAAACCCGCAGCACCTTGCTCCTGATAGAGATCAAATTCCTTCTCCTTCTTAACCGTGGGAATGACAAAGCGATCCCCATATTTAGCAATCGCAAGTAATCGATACATTCCTTCAGCCATCTCCTCAGTCATACCTGCCTTCTCCAGCACACCACTATCCGCCTCGCCCTCCAGCCGCTTTGAGCGCATGTAGCTGCGGAGCGCCATGAGCCTCCGAAGCGCAAGACGAATTGGCTCCTCATCCCCAGCGGTCAGGAGATTGGCCAGATAGGTCAATGGAATCCTCATCGCCTCAGGATTGTGAACAGCTTCCTCCGACTCTTCTAAGAACTGCACCAGTGGACTCAGGGGAGGCACATACCAGACCATGGGAAGCGTCCTGAACTCCGGGTGGAGAGGGAAGGCCAGCCCCCATTCCGCCGCTAGTTTGTATACTGGAGAAGCCTGAGCCGCTTCAACGTAGCTTTGCGGCACACCCTGAGAGATTGCTTCAGCCACCACCTCCGGATCATTTGGATCAAGGAACAACTCAGTTTGGGCGGGATAAAGTTTATGCTCCTCCTTCATGGAAGCAGCGGTGGCAATCTTGTCAGCATCGTAGAGGATGACGCCAACATAACGGATCTTACCAACGCAGGTCTCAGCGCAGAGGCTGGTCAAACCTGCTTCCACTCTTGGGTAGCAGAACAAACACTTCTCTGATCTCCCGGTTTGCCAGTTGAAGTAGACCTTTTTGTATGGACAACCTGAAACACAGTAGCGCCAGCCACGGCACCTCTCCTGATCCACCAGTACGATACCGTCCTCATCTCGCTTGTAGAGAGCACCGGAAGGGCAGGAGGCCACACAAGCCGGGTTCAGACAGTGTTCACAGAGACGTGGAAGATAAAACATGAAGACCTTTTTGAACTGGAGGTAAATCTGGTAATCCAGGTTTTTGAAATTCACATCACCAGAGCCGGTGGTGCTCACCCCGGCAAGATCGTCCTCCCAGTTGGGGCCCCACTTCAGCCGAATGGGCTTGCCGGTGATCAGAGATTTCGGTCGGGTCGACGGCTGATGCTTCTTCTGAGGAGTGGAAATTAACTTTTCATAGTTGTAGGTCCAGGGTTCGTAATACTCATCAATGGCTGGGAGATCAGGGTTGTGAAAGATCTTCAACAGCTTGCTCGGCGGACCGCCGGCACGGAGACGGAGCTTTCACCCCATCTCCCAACCGCCTTTGTAAAGGGCCTGGTCCTCCCACTTCTTCGGATAGCCAATTCCCGGCTTGGTCTCCACATTGTTAAACCAGATGTACTCAGCGCCTGCTCGGTTGGTCCAGACGTTCTTGCAGGGAATGCTGCAAGTATGGCAGCCGAGACACTTGTCCAGATTCAAAACCATGGCAATTTGCGCTTTAATCTTCATACCATTCCACCTTTCCAGCCTTTCGGACCACGATCACCTCATCTCGTTGGGCACCAGTTGGGCCATAATAGTTGAAACCATAGCTCAGTTGGGCATACCCACCGATCATCTGAGTCGGCTTCACCAAGATGCGGGTAACACTATTGTGGGTCCCGCCTCGCTTCCCAGAAAGCTTTGAGCCCGGAGTGTTGATCATTCTCTCCTGGGCGTGGTACATAAACGCCTTGCCTCGGGGGATTCGGTGACTTACCACCGCCTTGGCCATCACCACCCCATTGACATTAAAGCACTCCAGCCACTCATTGTCTTCAACCCCAATGGAAGCTGCATCCTCGTCATTAATCCAGATCGCCTCACCTCCCCGAAACAGGGTCAGCATTATTAGGGTGTCGGAATAGGTACTGTGAATTGACCATTTCGAATGGGGTGTGAGGTAGTTCAAAACAATTTCCTTGCCCGCACTGCGATCCAAATCTGTGGAGCCAAGATTTTGCATGTCCAGAGGTGGTCTGAATAACGGCAGACCCTCACCAAAAGCCAGCATCCACTCGTGGTCCTGGTAGAATTGAGCCCGCCCCGTGAGGGTGCGGAATGGAACTTTCTCCTCTATATTAATGACGAAGGGAGAGTACATTCGGTCCTCAGACTCGATACCACTCCAGATGGGGCTGGTGATAATCTTGCGCGGTCGTCCATCCAGATCCGCGAAGCTCATCTTCTCTCCCTCTCTATCCTTACTCAGATGGGCAAGGCTAAGCCCTGTCTGCTTTTCTAAGCCGCCCCATGCTTTCACCGCAGTGCGTCCATTGGTCTCTGGGGCCAGCAACAGGATTGCTTCAGCCACTTGCTTGCCAGTTTTTAACTCCGGCATTCCCTGCGTCATTCCGGAACCTGCGACCGTTCCGAGCTTTTCTTTTAGTTCCTCGTATTCTTCATCTGACTTCCAGGTAATCCCCTTAGAGCCTATGCCCACATTGGCAACCAAAGGCCCCAGGGCTGTCATCATTTTGTAAGTATTAGGGTAATCTCTGGTGACCACAGAGAGATTAGGCATGGTCTTACCCGGTATGGGCTCCACTTCTCCTTTTTTCCAATCCCTGACGGTCGGTTGGGCAATTTCACCGGGTGAATCGTGGAGTAGTGGGGTAGCCACCAAATCCTTCTGTTCACCAAGATGGTTTGCAGCGAGTTCAGAAAACTTCTCAGCAATGGCCTTGAACTGATCCCAGTTGGTCCTGGTCTCCCAGGGAGGATCAATGGCAGGGTTGAAAGGATGGATAAAGGAATGCAGATCTGTGGTACTGAGATCGTGCATCTCATACCAGGAGGCTGCCGGCAGAGCCACATCCGAGTACATGGCACTGGTGGACATTCGGAGTTCCAGGGTGACCAGGAGATCCAGCTTGCCTTCGGGAGCCGGATCTCTCCATTGTATCTCCTCCGGCTTTTTCTCACCCTCTTTGTTGAGAACCGCATTGTCGGTTCCCAAGAGATGTTTGAGGAAATATTCGTGCCCCTTGCCGCTGGCGCCCAGAAGGTTTGCCCGCCAAAGAAAAAGAATTCGAGGCCAATTTTCTGGACTGTCCGGATCCTCGAGGGCGAACTTAACTTCACCCTTCTTTAATTTGTCCACCGCATAGGAGATGATCTCCTCATCAGAATTAGCTCCACTCTCCATTGCTTCCTTGCAGAGATCCAACGGGTTTCGATTGAACTGTGGATAGGAGGGCAGCCAGCCGAGTCTGGCGGCAATGACATTATAATCAGCCAGGTGTTTGTCCACCACAGTCTCGGCCAAGGGCGAACCGATCTGCTTGGCGTCGAAAGTCTCGTAACGGAACTGGTCCGTGGCAAAATAATAGAACGAGGTTCCATTTTGTTGTCGGGGAGGCCTCCGCCAATCCAGCCCAAAAGCAATGGCAGCCCAGGATGCTTGGGGGCGAAGTTTCTCCTGACCAACATAGTGGGCCCAACCTCCGCCGTTCACCCCCTGACAACCGCAGAGGGTGGTGAGGTTCAGGATGGCCCGATAGGTCATATCATTGTGGTACCAATGATTTGTGCCGGCACCGAGGAAAATCATCGATTTTCCCTTGGTTTTTTCGGCATTTTCGGCAAATTCCCGGGCCACCCGAATCACATCATCTTTGGGAACTCCGGTTATCCCTTCCTGCCAAGCGGGAGTGTATGGTTTAGGATCGTCATAGTCTTCTGCAACTTCGCCTCCCTGGCCTCTGTCCACACCAAGATTGGCTGCCATAAGATCAAAGACCGTTGTGACCAGGATTTCCTCGCCGTCCCCAGTGATCTTTTTCACCGGGACTTTGCCAATTTTTATCTCGGCACCATGAAAATCAAAAAACGGAAATCTAAGGGAAACCCAACCGTCATTTTCATTCGCAAAGTTTAAAAGAGGATCTACCGGTTCGCCACTCTCTGAATCCAACTGGTGAAGATTCCAGCGTCCCTCCTCATTCCAGCGAAAACCAATACTGCCGTTGGGAACAACGAAGCTCTTGCTTTTGGCGTCGTAGTAAAGCGTTTTCCAATCAGAGTTATTCTGGTCAACACCTAGATCTGAAGCTCTCAAGAACCGTTCCGAAACGTGTTGGTCTTCTTGGGGTTTGAGAACCACAGCAAAGGGTAGATCGGTGAAGGCCTTTGCATATGAGGTGAAATACTCAGACTGTCGGTCAAGATAGAACTCTTTGAAAATCACAAAGGTCATGGCCATGGCAAGGGCGGAATCGGTGCCCGCCTTGGCCGGAAGCCAGGTGTCAGCGAACTTCACATATTCAGCGTAATCAGGTGCCACCGCCGCAACTTTGGCGCCCCGGTAACGTGCCTCAGTAAAGAAGTGGGCGTCAGGGGTACGGGTCATGGGCAAATTGCTACCCCAAACGATCATGTAGGTGGACTCGTACCAGTCCGCGCTCTCTGGAACATCGGTTTGTTCGCCCCAGATTTGAGGCGAGGCAGGAGGCAGGTCACAGTACCAATCGTAGAAACTAATAAGGGGAGCGCCGATAAGCGAGAGAAACCGAGCGCCGGAGGCATAACAGACCATTGACATGGCTGGGATGGGGGTAAAACCGAAAACCCTTTCAGGTCCATATTTCTTGATTGTGTGAACGGTTGAAGCGGCGATGAGCGTGGCTGCCTCGTCCCAGGTAACTCGGACGAGCCCACCTTTGCCCCGCGCCTGTTGGTATTTTTTCCTTTTCTCCTCGTCCTCAACAACGCTCTGCCAGGCGAGTACAGGGTCCGGTTGGGACGTAAGGGACTCCCGCCACATCTCCAATAAAACGGAGCGAATATAAGGATACTTCAGCCGAACGGGGCTGTAGGTGTACCAGGAAAAGGTGGCACCTCGGGGGCAACCCCGGGGCTCGTGATCGGGGAGATCGGGTCCGCAACTGGGATAATCACCCCTCTGGGTTTCCCAGACGATGATCCCGTCCTTGACGTACACATCCCACGAGCAGGATCCGGTGCAATTGACCCCGTGGGTGGAACGCACTTTTTTGTCATACTGCCACCTTCGCCGGTAAAAATCCTCCCACTCCCGCTCGCCACAGCGGACCTCGGCCCAACCACCGGCTATGGCTTCCTTTTCACACCCGTCTCGAGGTCGAAGAAAGCGGAGAGATGACAAGAGGTTTCTCTTGGCCATGGGTTCCCTCCATGTTCGATTGTATGGATCAGATGACAGATACTTGCTTTAATCTGCTCAAACCGTTGACCCTAGAACTCATGCCTATCATATCGATAAGGTTTTGTTTGCTGAAAACCTGTCTTTTTCTTTCAATTCGGGCACAGTGTACTTTCGGAAAAACTTTTTATTTATTTGGGAATCAAAAGCAAATAAACTATGCGATCTAGCGGTACAGGGCGGATAGAGAAAATAGATTGGCCGAAGCCGGAAAGTCGTTATTAGGGTGAAGTGAGAGCGAATATTCCTAGATCGCTTCTCAGCAGAATATGAGGCAAAATTTAAGAATTTCCATAGGCATCCTTATACTAATCCACCTGAGGTTTCAGAAGACTCACTCCTGCCAGTCAATAGCTTCCACCGGACATGAATCAATGGCCTCTTCAATAAGATCCTCGGGGCCTCCTTCCGGTTTGATTACTTCTGACTTGCCTGTTTCCTCATTGAGTTGGAATACTTCAGGGCAGATACCTTCGCAGCTTCCGCAACCGATGCATTCATCCTGATCAACGTGAACTTTAAGAGGCATTTTTCGTTCCCCTTGTTAAATCCCCCCAACCCCCCTTTATTAAAGGGGGGCTTTCATGACTATCACTCTCCAAATTGAGAGTTTTAAAATCCCCCTTTTGTAAAGGGGGACTTAGGGGAATTTTTACCTTAATCATCCCAAAATCGCCTTCAGATCTTCATCCGGAGTGCTGATGGGCTTGATGTCGAAGTTCTTCACCAGGACATCCAATACATTGCCCGAGACAAATGCCGGCAGTGAAGGTCCAAGGCGAATGTCCTTGATTCCAAGATGGAGCAAGGACAGGAGGATTGCCACAGCCTTTTGTTCATACCAGGAACAAATAATGGACAGTGGCAGGTCGTTGACACCTACTTCAAAAGCGTTGGCAAGAGCCACGGCAATCTGGATTGCCGAATGAGCATCATTGCACTGGCCTATGTCCAGTAATCTCGGGATTCCACCGATGTCCCCCAGATCTTGGTCGAAGAAGCGAAACTTCCCGCAGGCGAAGGTCAAAACCACGGTGTCCTCGGGAACCTTCTCCACAAACTCGGTGTAGTAGTTCCGCCCGGGCTTGGCTCCATCGCAGCCCGCCACCACAAAAAAGTGACGGATGGCTTTGCCCTTTACCGCCTCGATGACCTTATCGGCCACGCCAAGGACGGTGTTTCTGGCAAAACCAACCATGACCTCGCGTCCATTTACATCTTCTTGGAAGCCCGGTAGAGCAAGAGCTCGATCGATGACCGGCTGAAAATTGCGGTCGGCTATATGGGCTATTCCAGGCCAACCCACCAGACCGCAGGTAAAGATGTTGCTCTTGTAAAGCTCTTTTGGCCTCTGAATGCAATTGGTGGTCATCAAGATGGCACCGGGAAATTGGGAAAAATCTTTACCCTGATTTTGCCAGGCCGTGCCGTAATGACCGTAAAAATGCCCATATTTCTTTAACTCGGGGTAACCATGACAGGGAAGCATCTCACCGTGACTGTAAACGTTGATACCCTTGCCCTCGGTTTGCTTGAGAATCTCTTCAAGATCTTTCAGGTCGTGGCCCGAGACCAGGATGGCCTTGCCTTTCTTCGCACCCAGAGGAACCTTGGTGGGCACCGGATGGCCGTAGGTGCCGGTGTTCCCCGCATCCAGCAATTCCATGGTCCTCAGGTTGACCTCACCGCACTTTAGGACCAGGCCAATCCAATCCTCGAGACCCAAGTCCTCCCTCGAGATGGCGGCCAGACCCTCGTGGACGAAACCATATACTGCATCATCTTCCTGCCCGAGAATCTGGGCGTGGTCCGCATAGGCGCAGACACCTTTGACGCCGAACAACAAGATGTGTTTGAGGGAAAGGATATCTGGATTGGCACTGGGATATGATTGTATGCCGACAGCCTCACCCTGTTGAATGAGGTCATCTAAGGTAGAGGCAGGGGTAAAAGATGCTGGCCCCTCAGGGAAATCCACCTTGCCGCCGGCTGCCTTGACTTTATCCTTGAGCTGCTCCCGCTTTTCTACGGCCTCATTGATCAGAGCCACGAACCTATCTGGGTCGAAATCCACATTGGTCAGGGTGGAAAAAGCGGCCTGAGCTGTGAAGACATTAATATCCCTCTCGTTAACACCCACCTTCCGCCCCTCTACTGCATACTGGGACAAGCCGATAAGACCGTATACCAAGAGATCCTGAAGGGCAGCGACCTCGGGTTCCTTGCCACAAACCCCTATCTTGCTGCACCCTTCACCTTTAGCCGTTTGCTCACACTGATAACAAAACATCCTCCTCCTCCTTTTCTAATTCCTTGCCCATAGTTTCATCATCTAAACCTTGAAGCCAGTTTTTTACTCTCCGATTAGATTAATTGTAACAATAACAGATCAGATTGGTAGCACCATTGACCTAAGTCAAGAAATAAAAAAAACTTGAGAGTCCATCCTTCCAAATTGGAATAGTGTCATTCCAAAATGGCATATTCTTCCCTGGGCTAAATTTACATCTTATCTGCAACCATTTAATATTACATAGCTTTTAAAGTTTCCGTTTCTGGTATGATTACTGCTTTTAAGAATTAGACCTTTCCGAACATCTACGGAACTTTGGCTCTCAAGTCCAGGGAGTAAAATTATCAACATTTTCTAAGGAGAACAACATGGCAGAAGAAGTAACAGAGGTAAAAGAGAAAAAGAAGAAGGAGCTGCCGATTGCGCAGGTAACCACCTGCAAGTCAACCCAGCAGATGTTGCGCAAGGCAGCGGAAGACGGTGTAGAGACCGCTTTTCATCGGGCGGCTGACATGAAGGCCTGTCCCATTGGCGCGGACTCTGCCTGTTGTAAACACTGCGCCATGGGCCCTTGCCGGCTTTCTTCCAAGGATCCCTATGGTAAGACTGGCGTCTGTGGTGCGAGCATAGACATCATTGCCTCGAGAAACTTTGCCCGTATGGTTGCCACTGGTACGGCGGCTCACACCGACCACGGCATGACCATGCTGGATGTGTTTCGCGGGGTGGTGCAGGGCGAGATCAAGGACTATCAGATAAAAGACGAGCAGAAGCTTTTTGATGTGGCGGAGGGGCTCGGCATAGAGACTGAGGGTCGTACGGTCAAAGATATCGCCACGGATCTCTACCAGGAGTTGGAGCGAACCTACACCCAGGTTGAGGGAGAGATTCCCTTTGCCAACCGGGTGCCCCCTAAGACCTTGGAGAAGTGGCGAGAGCTGGGAATCGTGCCCCGGGGAGCCATGCGTGAGATCATGGAGATCATGCACCGGACGCACATGGGTGTGGATCAGGATCCCGAGAACATGGTGAAGCAGTGTTCCCGGACAGCTCTTGCCGACGGTTGGGGTGGTTCCATGGTGGCCACTGAGATCTCTGACATTTTGTTCGGCACCCCTTCTCCGGTTTTGGCCGGGGTGGACATGGGCTATCTGGACGAGAAACAGGTGAACATCATCGTCAATGGTCACGAGCCCAATCTTTTTGAGTCCATCATTGCTTCGGTGAATGATCCCAAGCTGTTGAAGGAGGCCAAGGCAGCTGGAGCCGAGGGGATCAATATTTTGGGTATGTGCTGCTCCGGGGCTGAGGTATTGGGCCGTCACGGGGTACCCCATGCGGGTAATTTCATGAGCACCGAGGCGGTTTTGATTACCGGTGCGGTGGATTGTATGGCGGTGGACGTGCAGTGCATCAT
>Ga0210128_1000051_pt1 | contig 14536 bp, 13 predicted proteins | sample Tolay_CordB_D2_FD_185579 | JGI IMG/M metagenome (GOLD analysis project Ga0210128, IMG submission 185579) | Wetland microbial communities from the San Francisco Bay, California, USA, that impact long-term carbon sequestration - Tolay_CordB_D2... | ecosystem: Environmental > Aquatic > Marine >... | reverse complement strand
TCCCCACCCTCTGGGCGGGGCCCCGGTTTGGTACTTGGAATTTAATATTTTTCAATGCTCCATCACTCCAAGGGTTGGCTCTCGCTTCTTGCTCTGCGAGGGATCTCCTCCATGTTTTATGAAAAGCTACCCTCTGAATCTTTCCTGAGTCTAAGAAAGCGGCGCGACATTAGACTCTTGCATTGGACACATACATTGGACACCAGATGCTGTCCTCCACAGCTAAAGTAAAGGAAAATTTAAAGAATACGGAGCTTGTTAAAAAGTTAACAAGCTGAAAACAAAGGATTTTCCCCTTGACTTTGCGGAGTCTTTGTGGGATACCAAATCAATACGCGCTCTAGGTAGAATAGACTTTTCAAGGGTTTCAGGTCCACTTCCGCATCAAACTACTATATGTAACGATTTTCATATCTGCTTATCGAGGTCGAGACAAATGACATACCCGTTCGGTAGGGATAAAGGTAAACCTACCAGGGCGCAGGCGCTGAAAAGGCGCTGGTATAATCAAAGAAAGTGAAGGGGGGTGATAAGAAGTCCGTCGAGAGCAGGCAGCTCTTTCTTGGGCTGCCGGTCGATTGGTACCATCTCTTTGACTTGGTGACTTTTTTATCTCCTTATAGTGATGGTAAATTCGATCTCGCATCTTGAACTGTCTGATCACATTAATCATGAAATATAGTTAGCGGCGGATTCAGTCTAGACAATGGTTCGCCTGGGCCATGGGAGATGGCACGCGGATGCACCGAACCCGATCGGTTCGTGAGACAGAATCCTCAGCATCCGGCGCTAAGTGCAATAAAACCTTTTTTCCATGCGCCTGTTCCTCCTTACCGTAGAACAGTTTAATTCCTGGCTTCAACTTAGGTTTAGCCAAGAGGCCCCAGGAACTAATACCAGAGAGAACGCGAGACGAGTTGCCCTCAGGATGGTCAGAGGGATTGTACCAGACAAAAACTGGACTAAGAATATTAGGAGGAAGCATTATGACTATGGGTTTTGGAAAGTATGCGATAGGATATAATCAACCGGTAGACAAGCTTCCCGGACGAGCGTGGCTCACTATTGCCGCTGGTACCACCATCAACCTCTGTCTGGGTTGTTTGTACGCCTGGTCGGTATGGCTGAAATACCTCACCGACGAGAGCTACATGTTGGCTCACGGCTGGGCCGGAGCGCTCACCGCGGAGCAGGCCTCCAACCCCAAATCCCTCTGTATTTTGATCTTCGCGCTGCTCATGATCCCCGGTGGTAAGATCCAGGATAAGTACGGACCGACTGCCTCTGCTACCATCGGCGCCCTCTTCATGGGGCTGGGTATGATCATTGCAGGAACGTCGAAATCATACGCAGGCCTTCTGTGGGGATTCGGAATAGGCGGCGGTATCGCCATGGGCGTCGCTTATGCCGCTCCGGTGCCCGCCACCGGCAAGTGGGTCGGCCCGCACCAAAGGGGGTTCACTTTGGGTCTTACGGTCGCTGGTTATGGAGGCGCGGCATTCTACGTGTCTCCGCTGATCAAGTGGATGATCGTAAATCAGTCCCTGTCATCCTCCTTCACGGTACTAGGTGTCGCCTACCTGATCGTCATCTTCTTATGTGGCCTGCTGTTGAAATGGCCGGAGCCGGGCTACGTGGCACCGCCACCGCCTGAAGCGTGGACTCAGGCCCAAGCTGCTAAGGGAGCGTCGACTACGGTGGACTGGGTCGCGGGAGATATGATCAAGACCTGGCAGTTCTACGCGCTGGTCCTTCTGTTCTGCTTGAACACCCAGGCTGGTCTGCTGATCATCGGCCACGCCGCCAAGTTCATCAAGCCCATGCTGGCCTCGGGCTTCATCCTGGTGTCAGCCGGTGGTGCCTTGAACGCCCTCGGTCGTGTTGGAACTGGTAAGTATTCCGACATCATCGGTAGGGACAAGGCCTATATAGTGAATGCCGCAGCGGCTGCAGTCTGCATGTTCGCGCTGCCCTCGGTGATCGCGGCCAAGTCGCTCTTCCTGGCCTTCCTGTTCTGCATGATAGCCTACTGGGTATACGGAGGCGGTCTCGCCTTGATGCCCTCCTACACCCTTGATTTCTTTGGTCCCAAGAACCTGGGCTTCAACTACGGTCTGGTGTTCATCGGCTGGGGTATGGGAGCGTTCATGCCGAAGCTGGGTGGCTGGATTAGGGACGTGACTGGTCACTACGACGGTGCCTTTTACGTTGCTGGTGGTCTCCTCATCCTGGCGATCTTAATCGCCTTGGTGACCAAGAGGCCCCATGCCAAGACAGCGTAGACCAAGCTAACGTTAACCATTGACTAAAAGAGCGGAAAGGGTTTGTCCCTTTCCGCTCTTTCTTTGCATAGGGCATAGGGTGAGAAGGCAGAGGTCAGAGGACAGACGCCTTCGCCTCACGGCCTCGGCGCGCCAAGGAAGTCGGAGGTCGGAGGTCAGAGATCAGAAGTTAATGCTTAGGGCGGAACTTCCGGTGGGAGCGGCTTTCAGCCGCGATCTTGCGCTTTGAACGATTTCTACGACTTCAACGGTTTCAACGAATTTCCGAATCGACTCCTGTCTCCTGGCTCCTAGTTCTTTCCTTAAACCCTGGGCCTTATGCCTTGCGCCTCGTTCAATGATACGCCGCGAACCTACCAATTGCGTCAACCACGGGTGCCATGGTCTCCCTCAGAAATGGTATTCCAGAAAAACGGTCGAAAAGCACCATTGCCAAAATTATGAATGGCCCAGCCTTGGAGAATAGCCTCCAGACACGCTCGTGGGAAAGGGGCACCAGCAGGTATATTAATCTTGAACTGGCCAGGGGAGGGATGGGCAGAAGGTGGTAGGCGGTTACCGTAATGCTCACGTCCAACAAAATTTCAACGACACGGTCTGTCCAGAACGTCTGCTGGACAAAGGCTACTGTTAGAGCAATGACAATACTGGCGAAGGGGGCAATAAGACTGAATATGAGCCACCCCAGTTTCTGTTTTTTGAATCTGATCTCTTGATCGTTCACCTGCCTGCCCCAACCGAATCCGCCTGCGAAAAAGACAATGATGCCAACGATGTCAAAATTGGTAATGGGGTTGAAAGCGTTGTAATCAAACTCAACACCTTCCTCGGGGGGCGGATGAGCGAAGCTCAAGGCGAAGAAGCGGGTAAAGCCGCAACCGATAGTTACGATTAACATAATTGCCAGACAAGCATATATAATCTCTTCAGAGGTTAAGCTCATTAAATACAAGGAAGATACTCCGGTTTCCATATTTCTGTCAGTCCTTTCTTAGCCCGGATATTTCATGAATCACTTGCTGCGACTACGGATATGGCCGTCCTTCCTGGCGTCCTCGGCTGTCGGCTCCTGCGACGTACCATCCAGGTACGCCTCGGAACCAACACCCTGCGGTTGCCAGGTGGCACGCCCATCTTCGTGGTCTCGCGACAGCAATTCATGAAATATCCGGGTTAGAGTTCCAGGAGTTCTACAAATTTCTTGTGTAGGTTGGCTGATATTTTGTTGTAGAGGAAACCACGGGCTATCAAGGGTAGCAGGATGAGCGCGTACAGGTACACGTCAGAGGCCTTGAAGGTCTGGATAATCACCATGACGCTCAAAATGATAAGCGCGGTGATGACATTGCTCAAGAAATTGGTCATATCGTGGAGCTTCTGTTCAAGGTATTCTTGCAACTGAGTGTGGTTGACTATCAGCTTGTCGCCTTTTCTCTTGGAATCCAGTATTACTTTCAATTTTTCTCCCCTTTTCCTGCCTGTTGTAGCTACGAGTAGATGAAAAAATGATGGATCGAAAGCGGACAGCAGAATGGACGTATGAGCCGGACAGAACCATGTTTCTGCGCTATTTCTTGGGAATCTATGCTAAAATAACTCTAGTGTCAATCGCAGACATACATCACAGGGCAAGTCCAAGGCTGTATTCTTGACTAGGTGGAACGAACCGTATGGCAAAGCGCCGGATCTTAATCATCGACTCCCAAGAGCAAGACGTCCAGAATTTGAAAGAGGTTCTGGAAGATGGAGGCTATCAGGTGGCTGTGGCTTTCAGCAGCCACGATGGCTTAAGGCTAGCCCAAGACCTTTTTCCCGAAGTGGTGCTTTTGGCGATCCAGAGTCCAGATCTGAATGGGTTACAAATCCTCCTGGATCTGAAAAAGCGGGGTACAACAAGAGATCTGCCGGTTCTCATTCTTCTGGAGAAATTCGATGAGGAGTACGCAGCCCAGGGCTTGCAGATGGGAGCGGCAGACTACCTGTTGAAGGCTGCCAGCAAAGACTTGTTGCTGCGCAGGGTAGGCGTTTTAGCCCGAATTCGCCAGCAGGACCGAGAAAGGCGGGATGTCATTTCTCGGTATAAAGGATTCTTTGATGGTGAACAGCACGGACTGTTTCTGAGCAGTCGAGAAGGACGATTTCTGGACGTGAATCAGAATCTGATCAGGCTATTGGGTTATGGCGACAGAAATGAACTCCTGGAGATCGACATTGAAAATGATCTTTACTTTGATCCCCAGGATCGCCAGCATTTTCGGGAGATTATTGAGAGCCAAGGGTATGTGGATAATTTGAAAGTCAACTTCAAGCGTAAGGATGGTGAGAAAATCACCATGCTGCTCAGTGGCCGGTTGGTACGCGATGAAAAAGGCGGCATAGCAGGCTATGAGGGCTACAATGTAGAAGTAGCCGAACAACCTGAAGCTGAGCAACCGTTGGAGGAACAGCCGGAGGAGCAGCGATTCCTGGGAAGATTTCTCAAGCATTTGGTTCCAAAAGTTCTGCCCTTCGGCGCTGGTTTTTTCTCTTTGATGAAGATGACCGAGTTGATCGCCGAGCGCTACGAAAAGGTTGAGCGCTTGGGGTTAGGCAGTTTTGGAGAAGTTTGGAAAGTGCGCGATACAGAAAGGGAGGGCCGTGCCCCTTATTACGTGGCCAAAATTCCCACCAGCAAGAAGCTCAACAACCAGTTCCGTAAGGAAGCAGCTATCTGTCGAAGGTTGGAAGGCCATCCCAATAGTACTAAGATCATCGATGTTGTGGAGGAACGAGGTAGGGTGGTTTTAATACAGGAGTTTGTGGAAGGGCCCAGCCTCCGGGAACTTCTGGAAGGTCCGCTCGAAAAAAAAAGAAAGGAAAAAATTCTGCTTCAATTAGTGGACATTGTGGCCTATGCACACAAACACCGGATTGTGCATCGAGATGTCAAACCAGAGAATGTTGTGGTTCGGCGAGACTCCGTTGTCAAGCTCCTCGACTACGGGGTGGCTAAGGAGCTGAAAGAGAAAGACATTAGCAGCACCATGGTGGGCTCCAGGCCGTTCATGGCTCCTGAACAGATTTCGGGTGAGAGTCAGATTGCCAGTGACGTCTGGGCACTGGGGATAATCATGTATGCAGTCTACACGGGATACCTGCCTTTTTACCACGACAATGAAAAAATACTGATGGATTTAATCCTTACCATGGAACCAAGGACACCTCGAGAGGTCGAGCCTGATATCCCAGTGGAACTCGAGGGGATTATCCTGAAGTGCCTCAAAAAAGACCCGAAAGAACGGTTTGCTGATGCAGGCATCCTCAAAGCAACCATACTGGAAACTTTTCCCCAATTCGGCAAAAACACTTAACCCGCATACTTCATGAATCATCTACTGCGACCGTGGATATGGTCGTCCTTCCGGGCGTCCTCGGGCCTCACACCCTGCGACGTACTTTCAAGTACGCCTCGGGTCCGAGCCCCTGCGATTGCCCGGTGGCACACCCATCTCCACGGCCTCGCTACGGCAATTCATGAAATATGCGGGTTAAATCAATCACTCCATTGCTGCATTACTGAAAATACTCCACCCAGCAGCCTATCACCCCAGCTCTGGCCTAAGTTGTTCTATTCTTACCTAATCTCGGGCTATGATTCGCCAAATAAACAGAACGGAGTGGTTGAAAAAAATCTGGCAGGGAAATTGCTGCTATTGACATTGGCACCCAGCGAGATTATATGTCGAGGTCACGGGGTGAGGGATAAAAAGAATTACTCCATTGCGGTGTTGGAAGGAGTACAGGATCATGAAAAGAACGCTAATTGCGGTGCTTGCATATATGATGGTTACCACTTCTGCGGCTTGGGCGCAAGACGCTATGCATTTTTACAAACTTGGAATAGATAGCTCCCTGGCTAACACCAAGATTAAATACTTCACCAAGGCTGTGGAGTTAAATCCCAACCTGGTGGAGGCATATGAAAAGCGGGCGATACACTACTATTTCCAACGACGCTACGACAATGCCATTCGGGATTACACCAAGATCATTGAGCTGCAGCCTGAGGGACCGGAGGCTTATCTGATGCTGGGTTCGACTCATTTGAAAAAGGAAGAACTGGAGCCTGCCATCAAAAATCTCACCCGGGCTATTGAGCTGGACCCAAAATTGGCAAGAGCCTTCGGCAACAGGGCAGAGGCATACCGTCTGGCAGGAATGGCAACTGAGGCTGTCCACGACTCCACAGAGGCTATCGGTTTGCGGGGGGATGAACGGACAACTGCCATAGCTTATAAAACCAGGGCTAAAGCCCTCCTAGAGCTTGGTTACGAGGAGGAGTCTGACGCTGATTTCAACAAATCCGTGGAACTAGATCCCAGGTACGTGCTGATCCGATATTTAGCCGGTACCAGTAGCCTGGAGGGTGTTCGTCAGATGGGTTTGATGGGCATCATTGCTATCTGTTTTGTGGGGATTTTCCAACTGACTATGAGGGCTCCGCGCAAGGGCAAACATCATCGATCTTAGCTTGCTAGTGTTCTCCTTCCGCTCCAAGTACCAGCTGGAGGTCATTAAACTGCATTCTAGGGCCACGCCTTTTGGGCGTGGCTTTTTTTACTTTCTTCCGGAAACTAGAACCATCAGAAGTCATACTGGGTGCCGATGTCGCACACCATTATGACCACATCCGTGTTGCGGCCGCGGAGGTCTTTTACCAAGCCCTCCACCACTGCTTTGCTGGAAAACCCTGCCTTGCGGAAAACTGCGATGGCCGCCGGAAAGGCAAGAGGAAGCTCTGCCCAGAGTTTCTCCAATCCGAACTCGGAAGCCAATTCTACAATCTCATGTATCAGCAGCGTTCCTAAGCCCTTGTCGTGATAGTCCGGATCTCCGCCACACGTACAGTGCCGATATGTCTCTTCCAGCCGAAAGGAATACGATGCAGGGAGACGTCACCCACAATCCGTTCGTCAGCGAAGGCCAGGATCGGGAAAACGTGATCATAGTCGATATTTTCAGTCCAGGATTCGATAATTTTTGCGTCAGTGACATCGTGACGTAGGTAAAGGCGCAGTTCCTCCGGGAGTGACCGGAAAAAAGTGATTAGTCCCTCACGATCTTCAGCCACCAATGGGCGAAGGAGAACAACAGAGCCGTCCTTAAGCTTGCATTCTTTTTGGTATGTTTTCATCATTATCCCCCCCTGGAAAGATAAGAATCACACGCCCGTCTCAAGTCGCTCTGCCAGGTATTCCGGCAGTTGAGCTGCACGGATCTTGGCTTGGGCTGAGTGCAGATCGTAAGCAACGGATCTAAACTGGATGGTTTCCGGTTCGTTGCTAAAAATAAGGTAGGATGCCTTCCATTGCCGCTGGCGAGGCTGCCCCACACTGCCTGGATTGATTAGATACATTTGTTCCGGATCCAGGAGCAGATCATCCTGGGACATTTCCAGGCGCGAGACTTTCCCCCGCACATCCCTCTGCCACACGGCACGATGGTGGGTATGACCGAAGAAACCAATCCGCACTCCAGGTGTTTTTTGGCGCATATAGTTGAAGGCCTTTTTGGCCTGGAAGAGGAAAGAAAGATAGGCGTCCGGATTTCCGGGGGCGCCGTGAAAGACGAGGAAGCGGTCCCAGAGCATCCTGGTGTGTTCCAGCTTCTTTAGGAAACGCTTGTGTTCGGGCGCCAAGCTCTTCGCGGACCAGGCCAGCGCCTGATAGGCCAAAATATTGAATCCCTCGGCGAATTTCAGTTCGATGGCAGCCCGGTCATGATTGCCCAAAATGCTGATGATTTGCCGCTGCTTTACCAAGTCCACACATTCTCTAGGGCTGGCGTTGTAGCCAACCAAATCGCCGAGATTGACGATCAGCGAGATGTTTTCTTTGTCGATTTCGCCTAGTACGGCCTTGAGAGCCTCGAGGTTTGAATGTATGTCGGAAATGAAGGCGATTTTCATGGAACCACAGAAAATTGAGGGATTAGGGAATTAAGGGATTGGGGAATTGAGATTTGAACAACTGGGGATTGAAAAATGAGGTATTCATGAATCAAATCCCTAAATCTCCTAATTCCTTAATTCCTCATTCATAGGCCAAATAGGAACGGACGCTGCCGAGCACGATTCGCGGGATATCGTTGGTTTCGTTCACCCCAAAAACTGAGATGTTTTGGTTCTTCACCGAGGCCTTTATGAACCTCAGGGCACCGCTCTTCTTGCCAACATGGACTGCAGTCACACGGTTTTTCAGTCGAGCAAACCGGGATACAGTTTGATCCAGGTTGGTGATCTGCATGTCGGTGATCAGGAAGATGTCCGCTTCGCTCTCCTGGGCAACACTGGTGACCTCTTCGAGGTCAAGGGCCGTACCCCCACCGAAATACCGACACAAGACCTGGTAGATGAGCGAGCGACTTCGGGTAAAGGGCAGATATTCCTTGCCGCCGGCAGGGGCGTCACTGAAGTTGTAAACTGCCACCCTGGCATCATGACGCAGGTAACCGTCCGCGGCACAGCCTCCACCCAACACCGCGTACGACAGGTGCGAGCGAGGATCCACCATGCTTCCGGAAGAATCAATGATCACTAAACAATCGGGTGTTTTCTCCTTCCTGCCGTAAATTTGCCCCTCTCGCCTTTCCCAGATTTGAGTGATCCCGGGAAGAAACTTTCCGAAGCTGCTCCATGGATCCAAGTCTTTGAAGGGCTGGCAGACCTCCCATGGTCGATGGGAGTGGGGATGGAGGTATCCTGAGCCCTTCATCGGTATCTTCAGAAGGGGCAAAGCGTAGTTTTCAGCCAACTTCATGTAATAGAGTCGGTTTGCATCAACCGGATTTCCCGCACCGTGCCCCATGCCCTCGGAAGTATTTTGCCCGGGGATCTCAAGCTCGCTCTGGAGATCCTCAAAAACTTCCGCAAATTGTTCGGGTGAGCCGGCCTCTCTGGCAAACTCCCGCAAGGCTTGTTCGATCTCCTCGGGAGCGTACTGCTGGAATCCATGTTTTCCCATGCGTGTTTGTTCGTCCGGAAGACTGCCATTGTCGTCCTCGAGCAGAGGACGGATGCCGCGGATGAAGCGGGCGAGACTCATCATCCATCTCCGCTTGTCTAGATAGGGAATGGTGACAAGCCGATTTGCTGTCTCCGGATCTCCCTTACTGCCCAAGTCCAGTCCCCAGATTCTCTCGTAGAGTGCGAAGATCACCTCTTCAATTGGGGTTTGGGCACCACTTCTGTAGAGCTCCGGCAAAGAACTCTGCCTTTCTTTCACCGCATGGGTGTCGGCTACTACGTCCATGAAAAGGTCTGTGGCTTTGCGGGCCAGGTCCCTCTCACCAAGGATTTCCTTGGCTCGGGCATAAAGGCGTAGATGGGTGGAAAGGTCCCAGGGACAGCAGGTATAATGGCTGACACCGTGATCCAGCAGTGCTTCCAGAACTGTTTCCGCGGGAAGCGAGCGGGTCATGGTACTGATATAGTCAAAATTTAGAATGATTTGCTTATTGCGGATTTCCATGGCCACCGGCGAGGGGCTGTCATCAAAGCGGGGCAGAGGAATTTCAGGGTAGAGATGCCGACGACGAACCTCGGGCCAAAGCCGTTTCAGCAATTCTTCCAATTGTTCTAAACTTTGCTGATGTTTATTCGCGGTGGCCATTATTCAAATCTGTCATTCAGCTTCTCTGTCACTACGCTCCGCGCCGTTCGGCTTCGCCTTCACTTCGCTCCGCTGTCATCAGGTCATTAGGTCGTGAAAACTGACGATAAATGACTATTAATGACAGCGTAGCGTAATGACCTAATGACTTTTAGCGCTGAGCACTCAAAGTAGTGCGTCGCCGGTGATTGCCTCTCCAGCCTGATAGATCTGGCCGGAAGTTATGCGGCCGAGCCCCCGGATGCGGCTGCCAACCCAAATCTCTCCACCCTGCATCCATTCGCCGGTATTGCGGCCGCAATTTTTATGGATGGAAATCTTGCCTTCTGTCATCCCGGCGCCGGTCCAATCACCTGTGGCGCCGGTCACGGTAATATCGCCACCCTGAAGAGCAGAGCCGGTGAAGTTACCTGTGTCGCCTTCGATGCGGAGGGATCTGCCATAGGGGAGGCGATAGCCGAGGAAGTGTAAGGTTCGCTTCATCTCACCGAGGCGGAGCACTATCTTCTCTTCGGCAACGTGATTACACAGGGCAGCGACGTATATTCCCGCCGGCCCGGAAATGAGATAGGGGATGTCAACGCCGCTGTCCAACACATAACAGAAATCCTCGATGCTGTGGGCATCGTAGCTCAGGTCCTTTACTACTTCAGTGGCTGTTTTATACGCCTCGATCACCCGGTTATGTTCCACGAACCAGACCAGGCTCTTCAGTTCCTGTTCTACTAATTTGCCATAGCCCGATGTCAATTCAGCCATGATCTGATCATGGTCAGCTGACAGCCGGTCCAGGGGTAGAGTCCTGGCCTTGGATAGAAACTCCTTAAAGTCCTCAAAGGGATTAAACACTTACTCCTCCAGGTTCAGATCTTTTCGGATCTCAACATAGATCGGATGGTCGCCAGCCACAGGCTCCAGGGCTTCCCCTTGAAAGATGCGATACGCGGTGGCCAGCGCCTCCTTCACGTGTTCGGCTTGCTCGCTGTAACGCTGGAAGACTTCGTTAATGGCTTCCCGGGCCAGGTGGATTTGCAGAGGGTCATTGCGCCGGTCTTTTTGCAGCAGGGAAAGGTGCGTATCTGTCCACTGTGCCCTGTGGGCCAGACAGTAGGGGCCAACCGCACGCATCTCTTCGATTCCCACTGTAGACGCTTCAGTAAACCAGGCCAGCGCTTTAGCGTAGTTTGACAAAGACACAGGTAAACGGTTGGAGGCGCAATTGCGCAGCCGGTGGCAGAGATAGCCGGTGTAGTGACAGCCCTCTTCGCACACTTCGTTGGATCGTTTCTGCCCGTGGCGGTCGCAAAAGGAGAGTTCAGCCAGCAGCATTCTCGCATAGGCATTGGCGTCCTGTTCTAGGGCTATGGAAGCTATTTGCTCCCGAACCTTTGTTCGACTTGCATGATCAAGGGTAGGGAGCTGCAATGATTCTTCGAGGTGGGCCCCGAATGCCTCGGCAACGGCGGCGATTTGGGAGTCTTTTTCCTCAGGTGTCGAACGTTTTTTTAAGGCATCTTGGAGTTCCCGCTCCAGATCCGGATGGCGCAGCAGTTCCTCCTTTTCCTGTCGCTGGCTGATCAAGAAACCATAACTGGGACCCGGATGACGAGACTCGACCATGACATCAAAACGGTCCAGCAGAGGTGCGATGATGGTATTGGTTCCCTGGTCCTGATAGTTGGCCGTGGCAAATAGGCAGTATTCGCTGTTGAGAATCATCTCGTTGAGATATTCCCAATTGCCCCGATCCACCCCATCAAGGATCATGCTCTGTTTGGTCTCCGGCAGCCGGTTGATCTCATCAACTATTTTCACGGGAAGCTGGACAAAATGAGACCAGACCACTTCTTCCTGCCCCTGGTTCAGTTTGCCAAGGTCAGGTCTACCAATAATTTTTTCCTCTGTCTGTTCGGGGTGCCCGCCAACCTCACTGGCCCAGACGGTACCTACGGGCAGTTGGTACAGTAGGGAGCCAACATATTCAGCAGCGGTGGTTTTCCCCAGACCTGGCTCACCGATGATAAGGGCCTTACCCCCTGTTAAGGCGGTGAGGAGGGTGAAGAGGAGGGTGGAATTGAATTGCTCTCCCCCTACTTGGAGATCAGGACGGTTAAAATAAAGTCGTGATTGGATAAAATCATAGATTTCTCTAACCGTATGTCGATACTTGCCGTTTTCCATAGCTACAGTTCTCCTTCATTGCACCTAATATATCCCTTCCCCCGAGTTAAGTAAATAACGCCATAAAAAACACAGGGCACAAGGTGCAAGGCGCAAGGCACAAGGAAAGCTATTCGGAGTACAGAATTCAGGAGGCAGGAGTCAGGAGCGAGGGAGGAAATATTGGAATATGGGTGATTCTCTTGGATTCTGGCAACTGGCTTCTCATATTCTGGTTTCTTCCTTGCGCCCTGAGCCTTATACCCTATGCCTGAGCGGAGAGCATTGTCTGCTCTACGCGCTAATAATGAAATCCCAATTGACAGTGGAACGGCTATTGCAGTAGTTATGATAAAAAGTAGGGGTTTTTTCGGGACTTCCAGGAAAATTCTATCAGCATTTAACTATCAAGCCTGCGAGGGGACGCAGATGAATGTTCGAAACATTATGGTAACTGAATTGGTAACTTTGCACGTTGACGAAGAGTTGTCTTTGGCCAGTGACATTATGAACCTCGCACGCATTCGGCATTTGCCTATTGTGGAGGGAGAGCGTCTGGTGGGGATTATCAGCCAACGCGACCTGTTTAAGGCCTCTCTGGCTTCAGTGATGGGCTATGATTATGCTGAAACGCGTGACCATCTCAAGTCCGTTGCCATAAGGGATGCCATGGTAAAGGAAGTAATCACCGTGGGGCCGGATACGGATATCCAGGAGGCGGGGAGGACTATGTTGGAGAAAAAGATCGGCTGCTTGCCGGTGGTCGAAGGTAATCGTCTGGTGGGCCTGGTGACGGAAACCGACATCCTCCGCTGCTTTCTCTTACATTACGAGGAGTGTGTAGCAGGTGACTAAACCCTAACGTTGCAGGCCCACACAGGTTCATGACGGGGGCAGCTTGGCCTTGAATTCCTCCAGGGCAACTTTCTCCAGATACTTTAGGTCTGCCAGCGATATTTCAGTGAATTTAACACCGATAACACGTGGCCGGTTGGACTCATCTTTGCTATCTGACCATATCACGATTGCGATCACTTTCATGGGCTCTATATGGGGGGCCTTGATGGTCAAATAGACTGGTTCATTTAGCTGTAAATACTCTGTGCACCGTATATGGGCACCTCCAGCACTTATGTCTCTTGTTTTTCCCTCCACCAATCCCCTTTTTGTTTCTAGCGTGACAGGCCAGTCAACTTTTATCCTGAATGTCAAGCGCCTCTGCTCGCCAACCTCGAATGTCTCCACGCTACAATCTCCTTTCACATCTTATTCGAGCGAATCTCTGGCAACAGTCTGTAGCCCACTGCCTTGAAAGGGTACGGACAAGTCTCGTTGGTACCGGAACCGGTGAGAAAGGGCAACTGCCTTCTCTCGGTTCCAGCAGGGTTGTTCGTTCGAAGGTTGAGAGCTTTCCTGAGTTCATCATCTGGGCTAGGAATTTGATGTTTCAGTCAGTAAACAAGGTCTCCTGCACCTATCTGCAGATTGACCAAATATGGCAGTCAATGCCCCTTTTCCACCTCTCAGCGGCCCCATGTTGTCCAAAAGCCTCTTTCGACACCTGATAGAGCAAGTAATTATGCAAAAACTTGGCCATAATTCTTCAATTTTCTAAGTACCCTGTTCTTATGCTTTCTCCTCCCCCTCGACATCAACAGATGCGACTAAGATTCTCGGACTAAAGTAATTCCTATCAAAATTGTGCAGATCAACTTCAATTACTAGATGACGGATGAATCTTTAGGTAGGGGTGCAGATGGATTTGTCAATCCCGTCTTGGAGGTACCCGGTCTCATACGGAAGATTTGGATTTTGAACCAGCAAGAAAAGCTTACTGGTGGCTTTATCTATTCCAGCCGGTTGGGACAAGGTTGGTGATATAATTGGTGCCTGGGGGGGGAGTCGAACCCCCACGCCCACTAGGAGCAAGGGATTTTAAGTCCCTTATGTCTACCAGTTCCATCACCCAGGCACGAAGAAAGGCAAGTCAAAGCAGAATCTAGAGGTTTTCCCCGAAGATGTCAATAGAACTGAGATTTCGGATTTCGGATTGCGGAATTTAAGGATTCAGGGATGAAGGAATTCATGAATTCGTCGATTCGTCAGATTGTCAAATCGTAAACGGTGAACGGTAAACGGTAAATTGTTGAAACCGTTCGGGTCGTCTATCACAGAGGTCAGAAGTCGGAGATCAGAGATCAGTTTTACCCCTGACTTCTGACGTCTGATTTCTGCCAGCTGCCCGTTGCTCGCTGCAAGCTGTCTTACCCTATGCTCCATGCTCCATGCTCTATGCCCTCCTACATCCAGCATCCAGTATCAATAAGCCTGTCCGAGTAAGTGAAGATTGCCGATGTGGACGCGCTTGAGGCCGGCGCCTTCGGCAACCTCCTTGCAGCGACGGGCATGCGTGCCGGAGGTGGTGGGAAGATCTTGCAGGTGGAA
>Ga0210128_1000048_pt1 | contig 14897 bp, 17 predicted proteins | sample Tolay_CordB_D2_FD_185579 | JGI IMG/M metagenome (GOLD analysis project Ga0210128, IMG submission 185579) | Wetland microbial communities from the San Francisco Bay, California, USA, that impact long-term carbon sequestration - Tolay_CordB_D2... | ecosystem: Environmental > Aquatic > Marine >... | reverse complement strand
CTCCTGCCGACGTGGTTCGACCAGGGCTATCTTGATATTGGTACCACCTATGTCAACACCAATGACCGCCTGTGACTGGTTGTTCACCTTCTCTCCCATCGGTTAATTTCTCACAGAGAACACAGACTGAGCATAGCGCAAAGAGCATAGCGCATAGCGCATAGCGTCATACGTTACAGTCATAGCGCAATGCTGTCATTCATGGTGAATAGCCCAAACTCTCACCGCACAGTTCGCTAAAAATATAAGAGCGGCCATATGGCCTAGTGACGCTTTGCGCTTGGCGCCATGCGCTTTGCGACATTTTCTGAGGACTCGAGAGCCCGCAGGGCTCGGGCGAGAGCTTCATCAGCTGCACTATCCCTTCAGCGAACCTGTAAAATTCGGCTTCCTTTTCTCCAGAAAGGCCCCAAAGCCTTCGCCAACATCCTCACTGGCGAAACAGAGTGCAAAAGCTTCCATCTCTAGGGCGCAGGCACTAAGCAAGTCCAGGTTCATTCCCTGGTCGATAACGCGTTTGACTGCTTGAGTCGCCACTCTGCCCTTGGTAGCAATGAGGGATGCAACCTTCCTGGTCTCCTCCATGAGCGTTTCGGGAGGAAACACCTTGTTCACCAACCCTATGTCTTTCGCTTCCTGAGCACTGATCATGACTCCGGTCAGGCAAAGTTCTTTGGCCAGGGCCCGCCCCACCAAACGAAGCAGACGCTGGGTGCCGCCAAAACCGGGAATAATGCCCAGATTAATTTCTGGCTGGCCAAGCTGTGCCGTTTCCGAAGCGTAGATAAAATCACATGCCAGTGCGATCTCGCAGCCACCGCCAAGTGCGAACCCGTTCACACAAGCGATCACGGGAATGCTTAGACTTTCCAGGGCAAAAAGAGCCTCCTGCCCCTTAACGGCAAAGTATTTGGCAGAGATAGGGGTCAGCTTCTGTAACTCCTTTATGTCAGCACCAGCCACAAAGGCCCTGTCGCCCGCGCCCGTCAAGATAAGCGCCCTGACCTCCTCGTCGTCTTCAATTGTCCTTATGGCCTCACCCACTTCGGTGAGAGTGCCCATTTTTAGGGCATTCAGCACCTCGGGCCGGTTGAAGGTTATTGTGGCAATTCCCCCTTCCACTTCAAACAGGATATCCTCGTAAGCCATGGCACACCTCTCCTTTGTTAGTCAAATATGCATCCTACGAACTTTAACGGTTGAGTCCATAAGAATTGAAATTTTCCTCCATGTCAAGAAAAAGCCGGCTGAGGAAATTTACCCATTTTTTACCGGGTAAGAAATGGGTAAAAATAACGGACCAGGGACATGGGCTTTTCAGTTGATTGACTGGGCCTTGCCCCTATGCTACTAAAAGGGGCCGAGAAAAAAAGTAAGGGATGACAAATGATTGATCTCCGCAGTGACACGGTAACCAAGCCTGGCCAGGCCATGCGAGAGGCCATAGCCACGGCCGAGGTAGGTGACGATGTTTTGGGTGAGGACCCCACCGTCAACCTTCTCCAGGATAAGATGGCATCCCTGTTGGGCAAGGGAGCCGGGCTTTTCGTGCCCTCGGGTACTATGGCCAACCAGGTAGCCATCAAGACCCATATTCAGCCAGGTGATGAAATTTTAATCGATCAGGATGCACACATCTATTACTATGAGTGTGCGGCCACGGCGGTAATTGCCGGTGGCCAGTTTCAATGCCTGCAAGGAGACAATGGCATCTTGTCGCCCGAAGCCATAGCGGCCGCCATCAGACCTCAGGACATCCATCAACCTCCATCGCGACTTATTTGCTTGGAAAATACTCACAACAGGGGCGGCGGGACTATCTATACGGTAGAGAGAACGACCTCCATAACAAAACTGGTCTCTGACCAAAACATAAAAGTTCACCTAGATGGAGCTCGGCTCTTTAATGCTGCTCTAGCTGCTGGAACCACGGTAAAAGAGTTGTCCAGGGGAGTGGATTCCGTTTCCATCTGTTTCTCAAAAGGACTGGGGGCACCCGTGGGTTCGGTACTTTGCGGTTCCGCGGATTTCATCGCTGAAGCCCGGCGCTTCCGCAAAATGTTTGGAGGCGGTATGCGCCAGGTTGGCATCCTGGCTGCGGCTTGTCTCTATGCACTTGATCATCATGTGGAGCGGTTGGAAGAAGATCATGAAAACGCCAGGAGACTTGCTTTCGAACTTGCCCACCTGGACGGAATTCAGATTGAGCCCGAACAAGCGGTAACCAACATTGTCATCTTTGATGTGGCTGGCACCGGATTGGATGCAGACAGTTTTGTAGATAAACTGGCTACAGAGGGAGTTCTCATGATTCCCTTCGGCCCCACCACCGTTCGCGCCGTAACTCATATGGATGTGAGCGCAGCGGATATTGACAGAGCGCTTGAAATTATAGCGCGTTTTCTCGAATCATCGTCCAGATAAGGTTTGGGGCCGTATCCCCGTGTCGCGTACTGCAGCCGAGTGGCCTTGCATGAACGGAATCGTGACCCTACTCACAGACTTTGGCACCCGCGACCACTACGTGGCCGCAGTCAAAGGGGTGCTGTTAAGCATTAACCCGTCACTCAATATAGTGGACATCACCCACGAGATAAGCCCGCAAAACATCAGGGAGGCAGGCTTTATTCTGGCCTCAGCCTGTAAATATTTCCCAGAAGGGACGCTACACCTGGCAGTTGTAGATCCTGGGGTTGGTGGGGAGCGCCAGGGTTTGGCCGCTGCAACCGAGCGCCACCTTTTTGTTGGTCCTGACAACGGTCTATTTGACTGGGTTTTTGCTGTTGATCCACCTCATCAGGTTGTGGTGCTGGAAAACCCTGATTATCAACTGCCGCAGGTTAGTGCCACATTTCATGGCCGTGACATCTTCGCCCCAGCAGCCGGACACCTGTCTCTCGGCCTACCTCTGGAGAAACTAGGGCCAGCCAGCCATTACCGGATGCATTTCCCCGGTAGGCTGATCTTGAAGGATCAGGACAAACTACAGGGAGAAATCATTCATGTAGATAGTTTCGGCAACCTCATCTCTAATATTGAAATCCCTTATGCGGAGACCAAGGGACGGTTGCAGGATTTACAGGTCAGTCTTGCTACCGAGCAGGTACTCACCGGCCCCGGTACGTATGAAGAGGCTCCTCCTTTACGCCCTTTTGCCTTGATTGGCAGCAGTGGTCTCTTGGAGGTATCGGTTCGTAATGGCAGCGCCAATAAGGTTACCGGCTGCGGTGTGGGTACATCGATACTGATACGTAGGCAAACCCGAAAAGCAAAGTTGAGTGAGTAAAGATTATGGATAAAGATCAGCTTATTGAAGAACTCAAGAAGGCCGACTTGTTTTCTCGCCTGGAAGCTGACGATCTGGCTGCTCTGTTAGGAATTGCTCGGATGCGTCAGATTGACGACGGCGAAATCCTTTTTGCTGCCGGTGATCGAGCAACTGGATTCTACGTGCTGCTCCAGGGGAAGATCAAACTTTATAAGGTCTCTGCCGATGGAAAAGAATACATTCTACGAGTGGTACGCGACCGGCAAACATTTGCCGAGGCAGCCGCATTCTCCGGGCTCACCTACCCTGTCTTCGCGGAATGCATGAGCCCATGCCAAATTGTTTACTTTGACGCCAACGACTTCCGCACTCTCATCCAACGTAGCCCACAGCTGGCCCTCAATATGATCGCCACCATGGCGTCCCTACTGCAATCCCTGAACCAGAAAATTGAAGATCTCTCCCTCCGAGAAGTTACCGCTCGGCTTTGCCGTCACCTGCTGGCACGAGCCCGGGATGAACACGGGGAAGTAACTGACGGTGTCAGAGTCCAGCTTGAAACCACCAAAAGCGCCCTGGCGGCGAGGCTGGGGACAATCAGCGAAACTCTCTCCCGGACCTTTAAAAAGCTCCAGCAGCACGGTGTCGTGGCGGTTGATCGAGACCAGGTAACCTTGCTGGACTGCGACCAGGTTCAACAGGTTGCTGAGGGAGATCTCAAACTTTAGACGATTGATTTTTATCAGCTTTCCAAGGGCGGAGTAGTGTTACGCAGAAGCCCATTCATCTTTTCTTGCAGCTGCTTCTAGAACTATCCTCATGGTACTGATGTCGTCGACACCTCTTTCGTCGAATTCCATCTGACAATCCCTATATTCAAAATCCCCTTCCGCCCAAAGTGAGATGTCCAACACTGCCTCCTGGATCTGGTAGCGGATCAATTCTTTCAGGCTGTCTTCGTTTATGTACTCCAGATCCAGTAACACCTCCCCTAGTCGCTTTTTTTCTTCCTTGGTCTTCTCCAGGGCCTCCTCCAATTGTTCTTGGGAAATCAGTCCTCTATCATAGAGGATTTGCCCCAGCCTCTGTCTCTCTCTGCCGCTAGCCGCAACAATTCTGCCGTCTTTAAGGCAAATGGCTCTGATTGCCTGGCCCTGTTCAAAGTGCAGCACCCCGGTTCTGTTATCAGTTGATAAGATTTGCAGGATAGTAGGCAGAGCCACTGACTTCAGGTTCCCTCTGAAACCAACTGGATTACTGCATTCTGAAGAGTCGAAGGGGTACTGAACCCGTTGTCGATCATCAGGACCTCTCGCATTCCATGCCTCTATAGCCGTCCTTTTACTTTCCATTATTGGGCCTGAGCCGCCACACCAGCAGACCACTGTGAAATAACCTTCAGAATTCTCGGCAAGATGCATCCGGATTTTGTCATCTCCGTTCTCTTTGGTCTCACAAAACGGACAGGGCTTCAGTCCCTTCTCAAGATCAACCATTATCTACCTCCCGCCTTCTTTCTTTTGGTATCCGGGTTATTAGGACATCCCTCACACAGAAGAGGACCTTCATACCACCAGATGCAACCTCCGCATCTTTCGCTCGGCCGCTTATTAAAAATATAGTCCCCCGCAAACACCCATGCCGAAAATAGCTGTGCACGTGTAGTTGTAGTGAATATTGTTTCTGTTAGCGAAAGTGATGCCAAGAAGAAGAAAAGCTGGAAAGCGTTATAAAACCAGCAAGATATAACTCTTCATCATAGTTCACCTGTTGGCCGGATAGCCAAATTTGACCAAATAACCAGATGCAACCTGGCCAAATGACTAATCCACAATCACTGCCCAAAGACAATAAAAAAGCCGGGCTCTGAGAACCCGGCTTTGAACCACCTCCAGAGGGGGCATTTGACGTCTTTCCTTCATGGGGAAGTCTGCTGAAGTGACTAAAAATTCCAAATCACAAATAACAAATATCAAACAAATCACAATGACCAAAATTCGAAATTCCAAACCTGTTTTGGTCATTTAGTATTGGAATTTGAGATTTATTTGCAATTTGGTGCTTGGAATTTGATATTTTGCAATGCTCCAGTACTCCAAAACAGCTCGCTATCTTTACCGGCAAAGCCATTCAACTCTGACCTGGCACCGGGGACCAGGTTTTCTAAGACTAAATCATTGGCCGGTCTTCTTTTCGCATCTTTACAAGTCTGTTCTGCGTGATTATCTTCCTGGCGGTAAGAAAATAATAGGTTTCCCGACTGTCTAGACAACAAAGGAGATTTCGTTAGCCGCGGGAAACTCTGCTTTTGGAGGGAAAGAATGCCAGTAACCCTGTTTCGAGACGGACCACCGAGGTATGAACTGCTCTTTAACCCGATGCGATCCAGCCCATTGTCCCACGGTTTCCATTTGGCCAGGGAAAAGGTGGGCCATTCGGAGTCACAGTCATCACAGTTGACTGGCAACTGGCACAAGCGTGAGAATACTGACCATAGCGATGTGGAGGAAGACGTTCGACTTCACGAGCTCATGGAGGATATTAAACGCTATATTCGCAGCATTGATGTAAATACTCTCTAAATCCGCTAAACTAACACCTGCTTACCACCTGACGCAGGTGATTACATAAGCCCTCTGGAGTCTACAAAACGGAGGGCTTTTCTTTTTTGGGGGGAATCAATTTTGTACCTGCCTCAGAATTATGTCTTAGTTGTGTGAGAGCCTCCTCGAGTTGCCGGCGGACGGTTGCGCTGTCAGCGCTCACCGGCCCTTTACTGAAACCACATTGCTTCAAGTAGTAGCTGAGCTCGACCATAGGCGGTAGTGAAGCCGTCTGACGCACGACCGGGTCATTGGTTTGACAGAGTTCGGTTGGCGAACCGCAAAAGGTAAGTCTCCCCGCGGCCATGACAGCCACTCTCCCCACCCAACCAAGAAATAACTCCAGCTCATGGGCAATAACCAGCATGGTCCGATTCCCTCTGTTCCATTGCTGCAGGAGTGAAACCACTCGTCTCCGTTCCCGAACATTTAACCCAGCCAGCGGCTCATCCAGGATCAACACCTGCGGTTCCAGGGCCAGCAGGCTCACCAGCGCAGCCTTCCGCTGTTGGCCTGAACTCAGGGATCTGGGTGAACGATCGGCAAGTTGGGCGAGGGGAAAAGCAATATCCTCGGATATCTTACTCAGGCGGCGGGAAATTTCTGATCTTTCCATACCGTACCCCACTCGCAAGCCCCAACTTAGCTCATCCCAAACAGTGTTGGCGAAAAACTGACGCTCTGGATACTGAAACGCCACCACCACCCGGTCGGTGGTGGCCAACCGTCTACCGTCACTGTTATAGAGATCTTCCCCATTGATCCGTACCGTTCCTTGCTCGGGCCGAACCAAGCCAGCCAGAATTCGCGCAAGAGTTGTCTTGCCGCTGCCGCTCGGTCCTGTCAGTAAAACAACCTCACCAGGCGCCAACTTCAATTCGAGCCCATTGAGCACCTGGCGACTGAAAGGCGTGGAGTCAGAGAACGTGTGGCTTATATTTATTGCCTCCAGCATGACTCAGTCTGCCACCTTGAAAACAAGATCTTTTTCCCGGACCCGCTCTTTGACCTGAACACCAACAAGTTGGCCCTTCACCGCCTTGGTGATCGCTTCTTTTTCTTCCTGAATGCTCTGCACTTCCTCTTTGAAATCGGTGGTGTATCCTTTGAACCAGAGCACATCGCCCACCTGGAACTCCCCCCCTGTCACCTCAATGGCCGCCACACTCAGTTTGGCGAAAAAATTTCTGACCACTCCCACCTGGACGTCTGCCATTATCCTCACCTCCCTTTCTACTTGGAGTAATGGAATGTTAGAGTACTAAAGTGACTAAAAATTCCAAATAACAAACAGTAAGGTTTCAGTGTTCAGGCTTCAGCTTCTTTGTTTCTTTTTCCTGACACCTGACACCTAAAACCCTGAGATTTGGTGCTTGGAATTTGAGCTTTTGCAATACTCCACTACTCCATTGCTCCATACATTACTCCTCGAGTCACTCCTTCTCATTATCTTGTTTGGGCCCTGGAACTGTCAAGAGCTCCAGTAATTGCTCAAGAGTGATGACTTCACCCGGTTCGACCAGCCCCCTGCGAGCGAGCATCTCTCCGAGGTCAGCAATGGCAGGTACTTCCAGGCCAAGTTGCTCAACAAGCTCCTTTTCCTGTAAGAACCGGCCTGGAGAGTCGTCGAAAACTAACGTACCATTTTCTAAGGCAACCAGCCTCTCAGCGAGGAGAGCCTCTTCCAAAAGATGCGTGGTATGCACCATTGTGCAGGGCTCTCTCGCCTGGATACTTTTCAGGAGGTTTAGAATTTCAGTGCGACTCCGTCCCGCAACCATACAAAGAGGATCATCCAGCAGGAGACATTTTTTCTGCTGTGCCAGAGCGCCAGCAAGGATCAACCGCTGCTGTTCCCCGCCGGAGAGATGGTGGCTGAAATGTGCCGCCCGTTCCCAAAGGCCCACCCACCGCAGGGCTTCCTCTACCCGGACTTGAATGGTCTCCGGAGCCAATCCCATGTTTTCGAGACCAAAAGCTACGTCCTCTGCCACCACCGGTGAGACAATCTGGTTTTCAGGATTGGCAAAAGCACAGGCTGCAAGGTGGTTGAGTTCTCCTGCAGCAAGAACAGTGGCGTTTATCCGGATCTCTCCGGCTTGGGGCTGCAGTAAGCCCTTCATTAACTTCAGGAGCGTGGTCTTGCCGCTGCCTGAAGGACCCACTATTGCCACCCACTCGCCAGCAGTAATACTCAGATCAAAATCGGAAAATACCGGTTCCTCCGTGCCGTCCTGGTAAGAGAAGGTTACTTTGTTGAACTCAATACTGACCATGCAGCAAGAATACCCCTATTTCACGTAGATTCAAAAGGTTTTGTCGAGCACAATGATCGACCCTCAAAAAGTTCCCGCTCTTCCGAACTCCAACCGCGAAGCACTTTTGCCTTGTGCTCTATGCCATACGGTGGATGAATGTCATTGACTAATTCGTTGATTTAATGGTACTTTAGCTATCGATATACACAACTGCAGAGGGTGCGCGAACATGACCGACACCGTGAGATTCAAAAAAGGAGCCACCATCATCCACGAAGGAACCACCGGCTCTAACGCCTATCTCATCCTTTCGGGCTCCGTGGAAGTGTACAAAAAAGTAGGGGATGAAAAGCTAGTACTGTCCAGATTGGTAAAGGGCAACATTTTTGGGGAAATGAGCCTTGTCGATGACAAACCCCGCTCCGCCACTATTGCTGCCCTGGAAGATACTGAAGTGAGAATTTTGAGCCGCGAGCGCTTTGAGTCCATGTTGGAGCAAAACCCTCGCGCCGTTATCCCGTTACTCAAACAGGTTTTTCAGCGCGTCAGATATTTGAACCAGATGGTAACGGCATTCTGTGGTCAAGCCAGCACCGGGACCGTGGAATTGGCGACTCAGCCGCTTCAACTAAGGGCCAAGACTGAAGAGGCTGAACAAGCCATGCAAGGCAAGGAGATAGATATCAGCAAAATACCGTTTCAGATTGGCAGAACCTCCAGTAGCAGCGTGTTCGGCTCCAATGATTTGGACATAGAAGACACTGAGCCATATCGAATTTCTCGATGTCATTGCCTGATAACCATCGTGGATAACGAATATTATGTGGTTGATACGGTAAGCAGCCGCGGAACCGTGGTTGACGGTAGTAAGATTGGAGGCCGAGAAGAACTGAAGCGAGTGTTACTGGAAAGTGGAAAACATCGGATTATCCTGGGTGGCGAAGAGTCACCTTATGTGTTTGATCTTGAAGTCCCTTGAGTATACCCTAATGTTGCAAACCCAAAAGACAATCCTTGCCTACCTCATGTAATTCAGCTCCATTTATAGAAGTAAGATCTAATTTCCCCCCACTGCTTTTGAGTACTCTCCGTAGTAAATGGAGGCAACAAGTGTCAAGGAGGTGTAACTGAGATGGTAGTTCGACCACAATCAATCAAGGGAGAACTGGAGCGCATGAGGAAAGAAATGGAGCGCATTTGGAATCGGTTCTCCCAAGAGTTTTCTACTTCAACATTTGAGCACGATTTGAACCCATCCCTAGACCTGGCAGAGACCGAGGAGAGACTGGTGGCCGAAATAGAACTTCCAGGGATCAATCCCAAAGATATCGACATCTCGGTCACCTCCGACATACTTTCAGTTACTGGTGAGAAGAAGCAGAGAGCCAAAGAGACAGGGAAAAACTACCATCTAGTTGAGCGGGTATACGGTAAGTTCAGCCGTTCCATGCGGCTGCCAACTACAGTAGATCCTGATCAGGTAGAAGCCAGCTACAAGGATGGTATCCTGCTCATTATCCTGGGAAAGACAGAAACCATTAAAAGCAAAAAAATCGAGGTCAAAACAACCTAAGCAAGAGAGGATTTAAGATTGTAGATTTGAGATTGCAGGTTGCGAATTTAGGATTTGAAATCTGGAATCTGCCTTCTAAAATCTTAACTGATCCGCACTCCAGTATTTCAGTACCCCTGTCTTGACAATTCTCAGCATATTCTGCCAGATCAAATTCAAGCCGAGTTTACCCTAACGTTGCAAACCTGAACCGTTAGGGTTTAGATTAAAAGATATAATTTAGACTTTCTCCATGATCGAGGTAAACTTCTTGCTCAATAACAATGATAGGAACTGGATTAAATTAAAAGCAGTCGTCAAGCAGGTTAAAGGTAATCAGGTAGGCATAGAATTCACTGGGTTGAATGACCGCCAGCGAAAGTGCATTGGATTTTATCTGATGCCCTGAAATGAATACGAATGTGACAGTCTTAGGTCTTCAATGTTCATGGCTGATCCAGACCAGCAAATTGATATATGAAATGCATCATTATTATCTGAACCTTCTTACCTTTCCCTGAGAGTTCACCTGTCGCACTTTAATCCATACTTTGTCCCTGAAGAACTTGCTACCACATTTTGTGCTAGATTCAATCAGACAGAGGTGTAGATTAATGGATGTAATGTAACTTTTCCTGTGATCGAGGTGAGTATACGTTTCTCAACCTCATATCCACTCAAACCTGTCCTTACTGCCCGCCTCCTTTTCTCTCTGGTTGCTCACAATTGGAATTGTATTTCTCAAACTATGACCTAAAATGCCCAGGCTTCCATACCTGGTTCGCACCATAATAACGGTTAAGTTCCTATAAATAAACGAAAAACAAGCTAGACTCCTGCATGGCACAATTATTGTTTAGTCAAAATGCATCGTGGAGGCGAGACTCAGCAGTTTGGACAGTGAAAGTTTGCGGTGCTGGGGTCGTGGGTTCGACTCCCACCGCCTCCTCCAATTAGGGAACATGAGAAATGATAATTACCTGCACCCACTGTAAAGAACAGATTTTTGAGGACTACGACTTCTGCACTCACTGCAGCCGAAATGAGACCTATTACTTCTGCAACAAAACGTGTAAGTACGAATGGCTACTCACGACAGATGAAAAAACCAATTCTAAACAGAAAGAGATCTGGCTTTGAACGAGACTCAATTATCTGATTTTCTGAACAAGCCTGAATCATTGCCGCAATAGGGTGCGATTTGAAGGCAAATCGGGGTATCAAGGCACTTATGAAGATTTACATGAATATATCCCGCATTCCAGAGAACCGTAATCACTACTCAGAAAAAGACTACAGAAACGCAGAAAGGAAGTTCCTGAAATATTCACTAGAGCAACGCAAGATTGAAATGGAAGAAGAACCTCTCGGAGAATGATACCTTCGCCTACTCCAAAAGATTTAACCGTCATGATTTTCCTCGCTATTGCCTGGTGGTTATTGTTAGTGGGGATAGTCCTCTAAATGGCGCAGCAGTGAAAAGAGATTAGCTACATATTCACTTTTCAAAGAACACTGCGGAAGGACGTAGAGACAGTGAGGTGAGAGTAATGCCAGTTTTGGAAACCCCAGCTGTGAAAAATCCTTTTTGCCGCAGAAGGGGACGAGACCAACGAAGCGGCAGAGAACGCAGAATGAATGTGGACTCCACGAAATACGATGTAGATAGAAGAGACAACAGGGTTGAACGAAGAAAAGGCCAAGATAGAAGACAACACGACTACTGGAATACTAACTACAGTTACTGGAATACTACTGCACAATGACCTGAGATAAGGTCAGCAATTGTCCAACCTTTTGCTATTCATTTTTCAAAGAACATGAAAAATATTGCTTACTACATTCTATGGGGAATCCTCGTCCTTCTTCTCATTAGTTTTTCTACCGCACTTCTGGAAACAATATTGCACGCCAGGATACACTACTACATAATCAATACAGTTTTCGTCCTGGCCCTGGTAGCTCTGCACTACTTTAAATTTCGCAAGAGTTGAATTCTCACATATTGTGCCAGAGTAAATTTCAGCAGAGTGTTAATTAAGGGATGTAATCGCCACTTTAGAGCCTCACCCTTATCCCACCAAGGAGCAAACCGTTGGCCCCTTATTTCCAGCACCAGATGAGGGTATTATTGGGTGTAATGAGAGCGGATGTTGGTTTCAGTATTTGTCGTATGCAATCTTGTGAGTGTTGCCGGACAAGTAGCTTTCGTCTTGCACAATTTACGATATAGGTATAAAACTTTCCGCGTTATACAGCGGATAATACGTCGAAGAATCTAAGGTTAGGCTGTGGGAATACACCTAATCACTTAGGACAATTATGAATCATGTTGAAAAGTCGTAACAGAGTAGGAGGGAGGCGGCGGTTTCGGCGGTACGTCACAACAGCGCTTGGGATTGTCATGTTTGTCAGCATCACGCTGACCCTTCCTTGGCGTTGGCTCACACCACCCACGACTGCGTTCATCCTACAGGATCGCTTTTACCATAAAAGCCGCATCCACCAGCGATGGGTTCCCTTTGGTGAGATTTCGCCCGCTCTTCCTATCGCTGTAGTTGCGGCCGAAGACCAGAAGTTCCCGCACCACCATGGATTCGACTTCCAGTCGCTTTCGGAAGCGCTCCAGGAAGATCGCCGACACCGACGCGGGGCCAGCACGATCTCCCAGCAGCTTGCTAAGAACCTATACCTTTGGCCCGGCCGCAGCGTATTTCGTAAGGCTCTCGAAGCCTATTTCACCGTGCTGATCGAGTTCACCTGGCCAAAGCGTCGAATTCTAGAGGTCTATCTCAACGTTGTGGAGTTTGGCCCAAAAGTCTACGGGGTTGATGCAGCGAGTCGATTGTTCTTTGGTAAGCCCCCAAGCCGAATCACTTCCCAAGAGGCAGCGCTTTTGGCCGCCGTGCTGCCTAGTCCGAAACGCATGTCGGCGCTCCGCCCTTCTGAGTACGTTCGGAAGCGGGCCTCTGAAATCGAGGCGACAGTCAGAGCCCTGGGTGGGCCCGGCTATCTGGCTCGGCTGTGAACTGGCAGCCGCCTAACAACTCAATGCGGCTGACCAAGAAAATAGCTCTGTTGACTTCATCCAACAGCCAAAAAGCTAAGGTACAGATTAGCCTCCAAAATAAACATTACATACTTTAATCTACACTTTCCTGTTTGAGATCAAGCTACAATATCTTGGTTCAAACTAAGAAAATGCGGAGTTTTTGGCTCCGTTTTTTTCTTCTCAACACCTTGTGCTGAGATTTCTGGTGGGCAAAGTGTGAATTAAGGGATGTAATCTTACCTCCTTGTTTAGTAGAGCTCGACAATTCACTATTGAACTGCTGTTTGCCATGTTGAGTGCTAGCTGTAGCGCATACTCAACACATGTGCTGATCACGCTACAGATTTTTTAATAACCTTTAAGATGATTATTTTATAACAGCCAGAAATCAATAGATATTTTTTTAATGACATAATTGGTACGCTTCTTGTTTAACGAACGAAATGGGTAATTAAACGTTGTGTATTGAAGGCATTGATACCTTGAAGCGTTAACCTACTTTCGCCGCTGTTATAATTTTTCAGTGAGCAGAACATCCTAGGCCTCCTGTTCACTGCCCCCGCCCCCAGGGCATCAAACATCAGTCCTGGGGGCTTTTTGATGCCCATTTGTCCGCTATTGTTATTTCCCGCTTGACAGAGACAATCATTTCTATGGTAAAGTCTAGATGCTGCTCTGTTCTGGTTTTCTATTTTTTGGGTATGTGCTTTGTCGCAACATTGCCCCATTTCCATTTGTCTCACCTACCGTTTTCTAGAAATCCTTTTTAGCAATATCAATTTGCACGACTTTTACTAAGAAATTCATTAGAGCAGGTGGTCGAATATCATTGTTTGACCAATGCTCTTTCCTGTAGGGGGAGCATCATGTTGTTGAGGAGATTGCGGAGAGCAGTATCTAATTTCTTAGCCTTTGTCTTACTGATGGTAACTCTTGTCTTCGTCTTCATCCTCAATCGTTTTGCACTACGATAGTCCTACAGGTACTTTTGAGTGCAAACCTTATACTTGCCTGGGGGTACGTCAGACTCCGTATCTTTATGGGTATTGACTTTTCATCAGTTATTCAGTGACTTTCGACTCCTTAGGAATGAGAGGTTTTTCCACAATGGGACTTCCATGTATGCAGTGCAAAAAATCATTTCCTGTAGAACACCTCTTTGAAGTTCTATACTACACTGAAGGGATTTATTTCTTCTGTAGTAAAGAATGTAGCGACAAATGGGCTTATCCTGTTGCCCAAGGGGAGTCATGAAGCAAAGGGACAAAATGGATACTCTGGAAGCAGATTCTGAGGTAGATTTTTCTGGTGAAGAGGGATATTCAGCTCGGAGGAAGAATAAGGGAAATAGGTTCGCAGGGAAACTACCGGGCAAGAGTGGATTTTCTCTTTTAACAGGGGTGGTCATCTTAGGTCTGTTTGTCTTGGTTGCAGTACTTTTCCAACGCTCTAGTAGTATTGACTCTGGAAGTAAGATGAGATCATTGGAAAGCAGAATCAAACAGCTCGAAGAGAGACTTTATAAACTTGATCGGATTGAAGCAGACCTAGAGCAGGTTGAAGAGAAGAATAAGCAGTTTAATACGTCCATAGATACCATTAAGAAGCCAATAACGCCGCCCAAAATTACTATCACTGAGAAGCCGATAACGCCCCCGGAAAGTACTACCGCTCAAACTGCCAAAGAACAAATAGAGGCTGTTTACCACGAAGTGCTCCCTGGTGAGACACTTTATAGGATAGGTCTTCGCTACGGTATAGCAGTAGATGAGTTGCTGCGTCTCAATGATCTTGAACCTGGAGCAACGATTTATCCCAAGCAGAAAATCCTAATAAGTCCAGCCGGCAATCAATGATGCTCAGAAATCTTTTAGTGTTTCCAGCATATTTTATAGAATGAACAAAAACAGTTGAAGTTTCAAGATTTTCCCCCCAGCATTCCACTACTTTGGCGGGACTGTGCATTACATACTTTAATCTACACTTAATGGCTTGAGAGCCAGATACCATATGGTGTAGCAACCGCACATTATTCCAACGCTCCAGGAAATACCATGAAAGCTAAGCTGCCAGCCGCTGATTAATTTGGGGTCACATCAGGCGCAATAAAAAAGGGCAGTCCGTTCTGCAGACTACCCTGTACATCCAACCCGAAGGAGAACTA